>VYMC01000250.1_pt1 | contig 11384 bp, 10 predicted proteins | sample 5115301 | NCBI WGS metagenome assembly VYMC01 (sample SAMN12291802, study PRJNA351875) | freshwater metagenome | isolation source: freshwater lake | place: USA: Michigan, Wintergreen Lake | collected 2013-08-08 | reverse complement strand
ACTGGCAAAACCAGAGATTCGGTCGCCTTGTGCAGGTCAAAGCCTGAGTTGCCCATCGAATTTTAGACCTAACTCCTCGGAATTTGAGAACTCTATCAACATGCGATTACCCTGTAAATATATCGAGATATTTTGTAATAAATTTGCTGCGGAGTTTTTGCTTCCTAATCATGTTTTTTCTGAGATAATCAGAGAAACAATAGTTAACGATAAAATTATCTCGAAAGTTTCCAGTGATTATAAGGTTAGTCGAGAAGTAGTTTTACGAAAACTGTTAGATAATAACTTAATCTCCCAGAAAGAATATACTCTTAAAGTAAGGGAGTGGTACAGTGAGCAGGTGGGAAAAAGTCAGGACAAAAATAAAAAATGTGGAGGTGATTACTATGCTAATCAGGCGACATATTTGGGAGAAAATTACCTAAAACTTGTGTTCAATAAATACTATCAAGGCCAATACGATATCGAGCGCGTTGCCGATTATCTAAACATTAAGAAAGTTGCTATGGTGGAAGAACTTGAACAATATTTATTGGATAAAGAACTGTTTTGATGGTTTACATTTTTGATACAAGTAGTTTTAAGGTTTTAGGAAACTATTTTCCCAAAAGTTTTCCCACCGTTTGGCAAAAAATCGATTTGCTTGTGTCAGAAGGTAGGCTAAAATTAGTACGCGAAGTGCTTAAAGAAGTAGAATATGGCAATAATAAACAATTTGTTTTAGATTGGATAGACTCCAATAAACAAATATTTTTACCATCCACTGAGCAGGAAAGTTTATTTATTGCCGAAATTTTTTCTATCAGAAACTTTAAGGATTTAGTGAGTGAACAAGCAAGATTACAAGGAAAACCAGTGGCAGACCCATTTATTATTGCCGCTGCTAAGATAAAAGACGGTTGTGTAATTACCAAAGAAGCTTTGAAGCCTAATGCTCCCTAAATCCCCACAGTCTGTCAACACTTTTCTATCGATTGTACCAATGTTCAGGGTTTAATGGAGCGAGAAGGTTGGCAATTTTAAAACTAAAATTAATGGATAAATTGCCAATAAATTTATATGTTGAAAAGGCTTTTTCTGGAAAACTAATAACCATGTTCAGCCAGAAATTCTAGGCTAATCTCGCTAGGAGGGTGATAAGAACGCATTCCTAGCAATTTTTCCACATATTTGCCTAAAATATCCCCTTCTAGATTCACCCAATCGCCTAATTTTAAATGGGAAAGATTGGTTTCAGCGTAGGTGTGGGGGATGACAGCCACTTTAAACCAGCTGCAGGAGGAATCGCAATCGGCCACGGTTAAACTAATGCCATTAACAGCTATACTGCCCTTACCGACGATGTAACGAGCTATATGGGAATTCCACTGCTCTTCTAGGGAACTAGGGGGAGCAAAGGTCATTTCCCACGAATTAGCCACGATTATCGATTCGACTAAACAGCCTATTCCGTCCACATGACCGGTAACAAAATGACCGCCGATTTTACTACCCACCCGCAAAGAGGTTTCTAGGTTGACGTTGGTTTCTGTTTTAATCCTTCGTCCCAAAGTAGTGCGCTGTAGGGTTTCTGGGGAAGCGGTGGCCAGAAAACCCTCTGGGAGAATTTCCTCGACTGTCAAACAAACCCCATCCACAGCCACACTATCACCAATCATTAAATCTTGGAGAATTGTATTAGAGGATACAGACAAATATAGTCTATCAGTATCCACAACCTGAATCGTTCCCAAGGCTTGAATTAATCCTGTAAACATCTGCTTTTTTTCTCGACTATAAGTCCTTGTGAGTGAAAGATTGGGCATTTTCCCCAGAATAATCGGCGACAATATGACCATCTCCCACTAATTGGTATTTGTAGGTCACTAATCCCTCTAATCCCACCGGACCGCGGGGGGGCATTTTTTGGGTACTGATACCCACTTCGGCCCCAAAACCATAACGGAAACCATCGGCAAATCGCGTGGAACAATTATGAAAAACTCCAGCGGCATCGACTCGATCGCTAAAGGTTTTGGCCGTGTTAAAATTTTCGCTGACAATGGCTTCCGTGTGTCGAGAACCGTAATAATTAATATGTTCGATTGCCGATTCCAGACTATCAACAATTTTAATTGAAAGAATTAAATCACTATATTCGGTTTGCCAGTCTTCTTCTGTGGCCGATGGTACGTTAATAATCTGACGAGTTGCTTCATCTCCCAATAATTTAACCTTTTTTTCCTCTAATGCCTGGGCCACTGCGGGTAAAAATTGTCTAGCGATGTCTTGATGAACCAATAAAGTTTCAATGGTATTACAAGCGGCAGGATATTGGGTTTTACCATCGACGGTAATCCTAATTGCTTTGCTTAAATCGGCTTCTTTGTCGATATAGAGATGACAGATACCATCGGCATGGCCGAGGACAGGAATGCGGGTATTATTTTGGATATAACGCACAAATTCGTTAGAACCTCTAGGAATTATTAAATCGATGTATTGATCAAGTTTTAAGAGTTCCTGAATTTCTTCTCTTGTTGTTAACAATTGCACCGCCACCGAATTAACTTGAGTTTCACTCAATGCCTGATGAATAATTGTTACTAAAGCTTGACAAGAACGGAGAGCCTCTTTACCCCCTTTTAAAATAACGCCATTGCCGGATTTTATCGCTAAACTGGTAATTTGAATTAAAGCATCGGGACGAGCTTCAAAAATAACCCCTAAAACCCCCAAAGGACAGGTTATTCTCCGCAGAATTAAACCTTGATCTAATTCCCGATTAATTTGTATAGTAGCTAAAGGATCCGCTAATTTAGCCAGATCTCGCACCCCGGCAATGGCAGCTTTTAATTTGCCAGGACTTAACTCTAATCGCGCACATAAGGCCGGAGATAATTCCATCGCCTTGGCTGTTTGAACATCGGCGATATTCGCTTTTAGTATCTTATCAGCATTGGCAGTCAAAGCCTCAGCAATAGCCTCTAAAGCTTCATTCCTTTCTTCGTTAGTCAGGATAGCCAGTTGACGACTCGCTTGACGGGTTTCTCTGGCGATTTCGGGGAGGGATAGAGAAGTTGTAACCATAGAAAATTAAACGTAATAACCGCTATCTTGTTTATCTTATCTTATTTTTGAGAAAGTTTCAGGGTCATTAGAACTCTGGTAAAAATCAAAAATTGTTGTTAGGAGTCGGTAGTCAGGAGAATTAAGAATCAATAATAATTAATTAAATGGTCTATTTACAGATTTGGCTCTCTTGAGTTTGGTGGGTAAAATGTATTCTAAGATACAGTCCTGCCAGCGAGCGACTGGAACGAACCACAAAGACTCAAAGGACACAAAGATCGATCCTATATAAGTTAAACTTATCACACAAAAAATGAGAAAACCCTGATTTTAGGCAATTTAATCTTTATTTTCGAGGTTTATTGAAGGTTATCAACCCTTGTCATGATCATCATAAATCTAGTTAACTAGAAAAAATAGCCGAAATTAGTGATTTTTCTATCCTAGACCTGTAGAGACATTATAGTTAACATCCCTACAGCATCTAGACTATCTAGACCGGATTGGCAATCAGACAGTTAGATACCTCTTGACGCGCCCAATTATCGGCGGCTAAAATGTCATCTAGGCTGGGAGTAGAACTGTTATGAATTGCAAAGCGATCGCAAACTTTTTCAATCACTTGGGGAATATCTAAGAAGCTAATCTTTTCTTCTAAAAATAATGCTACCGCTTGTTCATTGGCCGCATTTAATACTGCTGGCATTGCGCCACCTGAGCGTCCAGCTGCATAAGCTAGTCCCATACAGGGATATTTTTGATGATCGGGTTCTTTGAAGGTTAAACTACCAGCTTTAACTAAATTTAAAGGTTCCCAATCGGTATAAATTCTTTCAGGCCAAGACAAGGCATATAATAGGGGTAAACGCATATCAGGCCAGCCTAATTGGGCTAAAACTGAGGTATCCTGTAACTCAATTAAAGAGTGAATAATACTTTGGGGATGAATAACAATATCGATCGCATTGTAATCGACACCAAATAGATAATGAGCTTCGATAACTTCTAGACCTTTATTCATTAAAGTAGCCGAATCGATGGTGATTTTTCTACCCATCGACCAGTTAGGATGTTTCAGGGCATCAGCTACGGTTACTTGTGGCAATTTTTCCACGGGTAAATCGCGAAAAGCACCCCCAGAAGCAGTGAGAATAATCTTTTTTAATCCCCCCGTGGGAACTCCCTGTAAACATTGAAAAATAGCTGAATGTTCCGAGTCAGCAGGTAATAATTTAACTCGGTGTTTTTCCACTAAAGGCAGCACCACCGGACCGCCAGCAATCAGGGTTTCTTTATTAGCGAGAGCGATATCTTTACCGGCAGTAATAGCGGCAATCGTCGGCAGCAATCCCGCACAACCGACAATTCCCGTGACGACGCTTTCGGAATCGCCATAACGGGCCACTTCGATTACTCCTTCCTTTCCTGCTAGGATAATCGGGGTGTAGTCAAGGTCGGCAATTAGGCTTTTCAGATCTTCTAGTTGACTTTCGTTATTAATCGCCACGATTTGCGGGCGAAATTGCCGAATCTGCTCCGATAGTAGTTGAATATTATTACCCGTGGCTAATCCCACCACTTGAAACTTATCGGGATGATCGGTGACAATATCGAGAGTTTGAGTACCGATCGAGCCAGTAGAGCCTAAAATCGAGATTTTTTTCATTAGAAACTTACTATAATTTGAGGATCAGCTTTTAATATACGTTCTCTGGGGTCTTTCCGGCACATCAGCGTCAATATTAAATATTTGTTAAAAATGTTGATAGTTTGACTTTTTTGTGCTAGAGCTTAGAAAAAGTCAGCGATAGAGATGGTGAGAAAGAAGAAATCGAATAGAAAAGCCGATGGATTAGGCTGTCTAGCGGGGGGTCTGGTTTGCTGTTAGATTTGGGTTAAGTCGGAGAAAAAATAACCGAACTTATGTCTAAGTTCGGCTAGATTTAATTTAGAAACTGGACAAAACTAACTTTCTGTCGTGACTGCTGTGGTGGGAGGCAACTTAATATTAGTAGCTAATCCCAGAATTTGCAGCAGACGAATGGTCATCCAAGTCAGATCAACCTCCCACCATTGTAGGCCATGACGGGCCGAATACTGATAGGCATGGTGATTATTGTGCCAACCTTCACCGAAAGTTAAGATAGCAACCCACCAACAATTTTTAGAATTATCGTGGGATTCATGGCTAACATAACCAAATTTGTGGGTGGCGCTGTTGACAAACCAAGTGGAGTGGAAAACTAAGACCAAGCGAACAAAAATTCCCCAAATTACAAACGGCCAACCACCCATAGCATAGAGAATTAAGCCTAAAACAATTTGGATAGGAACAAAATAATTTTGACAGAATTTATAGAAAGGATCGTCGGCGATATCTTGGGTAAAACGGGCAATTTCTTCGTCGGCAGGAATTTCGTGCAGCATCCAACCCATGTGACTCCACCAGAAACCTTTATTAGAATCGTGGGGATCGGGGGCAGTATCAGAATGTTTATGATGAATACGATGTAGGCCTATCCATGCGATCGCACCTCCCTGACAAGCGAGGGTCCCGCACAAAACCAGAAAGTATTCTAACCATTTGGGAGTCTTAAAGCTCCGATGGGAAACCAAACGATGAAAACCGAGGGTAATTCCTAAACCCCCAGTAATCCAATAGAGAATCAATGTTACTCCCACAGCACCCCAGCTAAAATTGCCAGGCAAGAAGGCTAAAAGAGCCACTAAGTGGATAAAAGCCATGTAGATGAGAGTCACCCAGTCAATGGGAAGTTTTTCGGAAGTCGCAACAGTCATTGAATAACCCAAAGGGAAACAACAGGAGACAGAGCATCATTGTCTTATCTGTCTCGATTTGACACAGGGGGAACTTTGACGCTTATTGACACTCCCGTCGCTAAAAGCGACGGATTCTTGGTTCAACGAGTCCACTTAAATTAGATGCCTTGCGTTATCCAACCCAGAGGTGGTTCTCTCCCCAAGCATTACTTTTCGTATGCCCCACGATAGTTGTATTTCTACAAAATTTGCTTGAATTGAAGTGTTAGCTTCAAATGCTGCTTTGTCTAGTTCCTGCAAAGATTTTACCTACCTACAGGTAGAAACTAGAACAATTAGGCAGAACCCCATATCTTTAATTGTCAAGGTGCAGATAGCGTAGTGGTTAGACTACAGGGGTTTTTAAAGCGGTTGATTACCCTATCCGCTATACTTGTATGGTAGCTATTTTGCCTGGATAGGTCAAGACCCTTAAAAGAGGAAGTTATTCGAGATTTTGTCAGGAGACTGGACACTTATTTTTAATCGTGCTTCGTGTCACTGAGCTTGTGGAAGTGCTGTTCTAGGCTGGCCTTTGTTTCATCCCTTCGGTAAAACCGAGGGCTTCGGCCGTGAGATCAGCCGAACGGTCTTCACCCGACATTTGAGATAAATAGTAACAAATATCACAATCTATTGTTTGATGGATATCCCCTCTCTACTCCACAGGGCAGAAGAGGCCCTACTCCCCATCTTTTCGGAAATTGACGCACAGGTCAAGGAAAATCTCCGTCAAGTCCTCGCTGCTTTCCGTGAAAACCGCGTCGGGGTGCATCATTTCGCCAGTGTTAGTGGTTATGGTCATGATGACTTGGGACGGGATACTTTAGATCAAGTGTTCGCCCAGTCCCTAGGGGCCGAAAAGGCAGCGGTGCGGGTACAATTTGTTTCAGGAACCCATGCGATCGCCTGTGCCCTGTATGGGGTTCTCCGACCAGGGGATGAAATGTTAGCGGTAGCCGGTGCGCCCTACGATACCCTAGAGGAAGTAATTGGAATTAGGGGCAGTGGTCAAGGCTCTTTAAAGGATTTTGGCGTTAGTTATCGGCAATTAGAGCTAGATTCTACTGGTGCGATCGATTGGTTGGCTTTAGCAACGGCAGTTAAACCCCAAACCCGTTTAGTACATATTCAAAGGTCTTGCGGTTATTCCTGGAGATCGAGTTTGTCTATTGACGAAATCGAGAGAATTGTCCGTATAGTTAAACAACAAAACCCGAATACCGTCTGTTTTGTCGATAATTGCTATGGAGAATTTATCAACACCCAAGAACCCACCGACGTGGGAGCAGATCTGATGGCCGGTTCTCTAATTAAAAATCCCGGAGGTACAATTGTCACGGCCGGGGGATACATAGCAGGTAAAGCGGAATTAGTGGAAATGGCCTGCTATCGTCTGACAGCACCGGGGATCGGTAGGGAGGGAGGGGCAACTTTTGACCAAAATCGTCTTCTTTATCAGGGATTGTTTCTAGCGCCGCAAATGGTGGGAGAAGCGATGAAAGGCAGTCATTTAATTGCCTATGTGGGGGATAAGTTGGGTTATCCAGTCAATCCCGCTCCTTTTGTGCCTCGACGCGATATCATTCAAGCGATTAAACTCGGTTCCCCCGATAAGCTGATTGCCTTCTGTAAAGCCATTCAAGCCTATTCTCCCATCGGTTCCTACTTGGATCCCGTTCCTGCCCAAATGCCGGGCTATGAGAGCCAAGTGGTGATGGCTGGTGGCACGTTTATCGATGGTAGCACCTCGGAATTCTCCGCCGATGGACCCCTACGGGAACCCTATATCGTTTTCTGTCAGGGGGGAACCCATTGGACTCATATTTCTCTAGCTTTAGAACAGGCGATCGCAGCTTTGTTGAATGATTCCCCTAACCTTCCTTCTCTCCCTTAGTTAAAATCCTAACTTCCTGTCTTTGTGGTTAACAAAAAGGGGACTGTCAGGGGGCAAAAGTTCCATATTAGTATTTAGGCTCTCTTGGGTTTGGTGGGTAAAATATATTCTTGAGATATAATTCTGCTGGCGAGCGAGTGGCACGAACCACAAAGACACAAAGATCGGTCGCTCCTATATAAGTTAAACTTATCACACAAAGAATAAGAGAGTCGTATTTATTCCTTTTTTATTTTTGTTAAGGACTTATTGATTGATTTAGGCTCTTTTTTTGGGTAATTCCTAATTTTTAAGATCAATGTAGATTGGCAAAAATGAGATGCACCCAGTTTCCAACTTGTCTAACTCGATACCAGACGAGAAAATAAGCACAAATCTAACTATACTCATTAGAATATAAATATCAACGACCACGATTAAAAACTCTTATGCGGGTAACTCTAAAATCGGCCTTGAGTGACAGTAATATCGATGCTAATCAAAGCAGCAGTCAACGTCAACTGATGCTCTCGATCGCCGCCACCAGTGAACAGATTGACACAAATTTACCGATTAATCTTTGTTTAGTTCTCGATCATAGCGGTTCTATGCAGGGAAAACCCCTAGAAACGGTCAAAAAAGCGGCTTTAAGTTTAATAGAATCCCTCGGTGTTAACGATCGTCTCTCGGTGATAGCTTTCGATCATCGTGCTAAAGTTATTCTTCCCTCCCAATCGCGACAGGATGATCTGACCTTAATTCGCTCAAAAATTCAACAATTACGAGCGGGAGGAGGTACGGCGATTGATGAAGGGATAAAATTAGGCATTCAAGAAAGTTCCGGCAGCAAAGGTTATGTATCTCATATTTTTCTGCTTACCGATGGTGAAAATGAACACGGAGATAATGAACGCTGTTTAAAATTAGCCGCAGTAGCAGCTGAGTACGGTATCACCTTAAATACCTTCGGTTTTGGCGATCATTGGAATCAAGATATTTTAGAAAAAATTGCCGATATCGCCGGCGGAAGTTTATCTTATATCGAAAGACCCGAACAGGCTTTAATTGAATTTACTCGTCTATTTAACCGTCTGCAATCTGTGCGGTTAACTAACGCTTTCCTGCAATTAGAATTAGATGCTCGGACTCATTTAGCCGACTTAAAACCCATTGCCCAAGTTGCCCCAGAAACTATAGAAATGAGCTTACAAAAAGAGAGGAATTTTTACATCACCCGTTTGGGGGATTTAATGATAGATGAAGAAAAAATTCTCCTCCTCAATCTCTATATTGACCAAATTCCCCCCGGTACTCACACCATAGCTAAGGTGAAGATTCGCTACGATGATCCCGCTTCCGGTCAAAAAGGGCTAGAAACTGCAACTTTTAGCCTTGATATCACCTCCCAAGCTCTCTATCAATCCCAATTAGACGAGCAAGTTCAGAAATCAATTCTCACTTTAGCCAAATATCGTCAAACCCAAATCGCCGAAGAAAAATTAAAACAGGGCGATCGAGCAGCCGCCGCCACCATGCTACAAACCGCAGCCAAAACGGCCCTACAATTGGGAGAAAAAAATGCCGCCACTGTCCTCCAAACTAATGCCACCCGTTTACAGGTGGGAGAAGAATTGAGCGAGGGAGATTTAAAGAAAACCCGCATTGTTGCTAAAACAAGACTACAAACCGACGGAGAAACAGGAAAATGATTAAAATTCGCCCCTTGCCCCTAGGAATTTTTCTGATAATAATGTTCGCTCTTTCCCCGGTTATTTTGCCTTCCTTAGTCAACGCTATTCCCATTGAACAGATACCGAAACTAAATCCGCAAGGGGGATTATGGGTGAGCGATCGAGCTAATCTTTTAAGTCGGGCGGGTATTACGCAAATTTCTGGTGATATAGCCAAATTAGAGGCAGAAACCGGCGCCGAAATTGCTGTTGTCACCGTCCCCCCTACCCTATCCTACCCCCAAAGCCTACGCCACAGCCCTATTTAATCGTTGGAAAATCGGCAAAAAATCGCAAGATAACGGGGTTTTAATCCTCGTTTTCCTCAAGGATAGACGGATAGAAATCGAGACCGGTTATGGAGTCCAAGGATTTTTACCCGATGCTAAGGTCAAGGACATTATCTACACCTCCATGATTCCCAGCTTCAAAACGGGAAACTACGAAGAAGGTATTCAAACGGGTGTAACAGTTGTAAGCGGGTTTCTCCGTAGTGCTTATGGGTTGCGACAAACTGAATTTAGGCCTCAAATCACAATTTCCATTCTTCATCTTGTTTTGGCTATCCTGATGGTGGGTGTGTCTTTTCCCTCGATGTTAATTCTATATCTTGTTTATTTTCATTGAAACAAAATCCCAATTCCTAGCAAAGCAATCATCACTCCGAAAATCGCCCGCAAGTTAATCCGATCCCCCATCATGGCTGCGATCGGCAGGACAAATAAAGGACTGGTAGCAGTGAGAGTTTGGGCAATACCCACAGGAGAGAATTTTAAAGCAGTCTGCTGTAACCATATCCCTAAAAACGTACTGCCGAAAGCGGTGACAATAATAATAGCAATCAGACGTAATGACCAGTTAATCGGTGGTGATGATTCCTGACGGCGAAAAAACATCAGAATTAACACTATTCCCGTCCCCGCTAACAGACGAAAAAGGGTACTCTGCAAAGAAGACATTCCCGACTGCACCAGTGCCTGACGAGATAAAACCGCCCCCACCGCTTGGGAAATCGCCGCAATTAAAGCCCAAGCAATTCCTTGCCGCCAGGGGCGTTGACTATTGATTTCCGGAGTTTTTTCGGAAATAACCCAAGCAACCCCGAAGATGGTCAAAATAATGCCAATATAAGCCGATATTTTCAGGGATTCCCCCAAAAAAGTCGCCGCTAGAATCGCCCCCAACGGAGGCGAAAGGGTTTCTAACAGGAGGGTTTTTCGCGGTCCCAAATAATTGAGGGCGGTAAAATAGGCCGTGTCACCGATTCCTATACCAATTGCGCCACTTGTCAAGAGTGTAAATACCGAACTTTGCTGATTAATACCGCGCCATTGTCCGGAAAGGGGCAGCGTCAGAGCAATTAAAGCGATCGCGACTACTCCCTTCAGAAAATTAAGCAATAAAGGCGGGATTTTCTGGCCTAATAGGCTATAAATCGCCGCAGAAATCGCCCAAAGCGCCGCCGCACTCAAAGCCGCTATCTCTCCCGTTAAATTTTCACCGAGACTAAATCCGTTGAGCATTATCATAATTTGTCAGGAGACGGTATTAAGAAGACTCCGAGACTATTTTTATTTATTATCCCCACTTCCCACACCCCAAACCCTTGACAATCAAAACAGTCGCTGATTTAGTGATTTAATAACTGGACTTCCCCGTTAACAAAAAGCCATAACCTGTGCTGTAGAAGGGATTAAAAGAATTTCCGCCGCCCTGTTACTGGGTACAAATCAGGGAAACTCCCAATAAATCTAACGCTTTTTGTTGCAGTTGGGTCGGTCGAGTTATCTTAGAACCCACATCCAGCAGGTTATTTTGAATATTTTTTATTTAACCTAACCCAGTCATAGAAAGGCTTACAGCTATTTAAGTATTTTTGTCTAAATCTCTCATGGGGGAGATATTGG
>VYMC01000249.1_pt1 | contig 11399 bp, 14 predicted proteins | sample 5115301 | NCBI WGS metagenome assembly VYMC01 (sample SAMN12291802, study PRJNA351875) | freshwater metagenome | isolation source: freshwater lake | place: USA: Michigan, Wintergreen Lake | collected 2013-08-08 | reverse complement strand
GAAGAATTACTGCCTGTGCCTGCGTATAATTTTGTACCAATCGCAAATGCTGCAAAAGCAGAGCGTCCCTGACCAGGAAAATCTGTTTTTTGGCTCCAAGTATTTGAGCTTATATCGTATTCCCAAAGTTCCGAAGCATCTGCTGTACCTCCTGCATCTAAGTAATATAGTTTGTTATTAAGAATCACACCTTTCCCTCCGATTCTAAACCACCCGGGTAAGTTGCCTTTGTTGTCCATAGACCTTGAGAAAAAAGAGGAGTTACTCCTATAGTTAATATAAATAGTATATATAAATAGACTTTAAACATAGACCACTTGTTCTTATTTATATATCTTTCTATATAACAAAAAAGAAAAAAGAACTGTCGTAAAAATTAACAAACTCAATTTATTAAAAATAGGAATAGAAGAAGTACTCGGAGTTACTAATATTGCAGGTCCACCCGGGTCACATATTATCCCATTTTCTATACCATCACTATCGAATCTACCTCCATCTTTTAGCGAAAGACGTACTCTTGCTATCTTCTTACCATTTATAGTAATATAATCTATTAAAGCATTCTCAAAGTATTCCCATTGTTGAGTTTTATTTACTTTCCTGTATTTATATCCATCAAGATTTTCTAAATCATGATATAAAATGGTAATATTACTTGTTTTTTCTTTTATTGAAAAGCTTACCTGTCCAAAAGGATACTTATAAAAAGAACTATTTTCTAAATCAAAATGTGATTCAGGATTAAATAACTTACTATCAGCAATGATAGTTATTCTAGTGGGTAATGTACCTTTAGATTGTAGTGTTACTATATTTTCTTGATACTTATCGGCAATTCCATCAAAGTTCAAATCTTCAAATGGTAATTCTTGTATTTTTACACCACTACTATTCTCTTTGAAAGTTTCTTCAAAAAGTGCTTGAGCGTAACTACTATGTGGTTTGTTTCTTGAATTATTCTTCGCTATTAAATTAAAGCAAAAGAAAATAGAAATAAACCCAACTAACAATATCCATATTTTAGTGTGGTTCATTAATTTCAACTTCCGTGTTGAATGTTTTTTGTCTAGGCTGGAATCGGCAAAAGATAAAAATTCTTTAGTAAGAGTAAATACTTAATTCATAAAAGTACTTTACAATTTAATTACTAATAGTATATTGTCAATTGATTTGACTTGGTGGGTTTTAGCTTTGGTTTGAGAAAATAGTAAATATCAAATAAGTTTAACTTACTCTAAAAATAGAGATTTTAATTACAACTTTATAAATAGTAATTTTAACCTATTCCAATTCTTTTTTAAATTGAATTAGTTTTTCATTTTGTTTGGAAATTGGGTAGTACCCTACAAGACGCTCTAATATAAGAGAAGGAGTTTCACCATTACCAAGTGAGTTAAAAGCATCATGAAGTACTTGATAAAGTCTCAGCTCCTCATTGTGTAGATTCTTTAGTTTGTCTGCTATTGGTAGCCAGAGGATATTAGCTAAAAATATACCCCAAAAAGTTGCTATAAATGCTGTTGCAATATTTCGTATTAATACTTGTGGGTCACTTCCTGCCGCTGCAAGTGTACTTATAAGACCTAATACCGTACCTATTATTCCCATAGTTGGTGAGTAACCACCTAACTTTGTAAAAATTGATATATTAGTGCTATGTCTTTCTATTAATTGATTTACTTCACTATCCAAACCGCGATTTATATTCTTTATTTCTGAGCCATCTATCAGCATGCGGAACATTTTTCTTAAAAGCGGATTACTTAGTTCTTCCAAACGATTTTCTAATACTAATACACCTTCTTTTCTTGCTATTGTTGCAAACCTTATAAACTGCAATATTAGTTCATCTGCATAAAATGATGGGGATTTCTTTTGTGATACTACAATTAGTTCTACAATCTTTTTTATTACATTTATTCCAAATCCACTTACTGAGGCAGCCAAGCTCCCGCCAAGCACTATTAATATAGCAGGTATTATTAATAGAGAGTTAAGAGTACCACCCTCTATCATATATGCAGAAAATATTGCTATTAAGCCAAAGCAAAAGCCAATTAATATGCTTGCTGTCATTGTATGTAAATTATCTTAAAAAGTCGAACAAAGTATTTTGGCTTATCCTTGAGCCAACTTGCAAGGTATAGTTTAGAAGTGTCTCTTCCCTCTTCAAATTCATAGCTACTTCAGCTATATCAGCATCTTCTTTATATGATTTGAAGTCCTTTAGTCGGATTTCTTCTTCACTCATTTGTGTTGCAATTGCTTCTAACCTATTAATTTTTGTACCAACTTTTGAGGTAATTCTATTTACTTCATCAAAATTTTGTGATAGTTTCTGTTGTAACTGATTAAGCTTATTGGTATCTTCTTTTACAAAGTAATCTTCTGGCTGTCTTACTCTTCCATCTTTAAAATTGATTAAATTATATAGATTTATCATATCATTAAAAATCTCTACACCACCTTCTCCGAAAAGCTCATCTGCTCTCACATTTACTACTTCTGTTGTCTTTTCATCTTTATTGATTACTCTATCTTCAAAGTTGCCTTTAAAGATTACCGTCATACCAGAAGGATTCTCAGCCGTTGGTTCTCCTTCCACTAACTCAAAAGGTAATCCATTGCTATCGCCTTTACTTGTATCAAGGGAATAATCCCTTGTCTTTGTTCCTGCAAAAAGAGAGTGTCCATTAAAATCCTCATTGGCTAACTTTACAGCATCGCTTATATAACCTTTTATATAATTAGCTAATACAGTCAAGTTTGGTTGCACTCCAAGCTGCTGAGATTCAATTGCTGTTTCTCTTGCTTTATTGAAGAAATCAGATACATTTCTCAATGTTTCATCTACATGATATAGCTCTCTTACAGTCTCATCTATTATTCCTTGATAGTTTGAGTTCTGTTCTATCTTTGCACCATATCGTTTTACATCTACCACATCAGCAGGTCTTTCTTCAAGATTTACTATGTCTTTACCAGTCGTTAAGCGTAAATCATGACCTATTCTTCTTGCTTGAATTTCATCTAAGCTTCTATTAAATACATTGTAAATTGATTTATGCGTTACTCTCATGTCTATCTTCCTAGATTAACTATAGTTGAAAGTATTTCATTCGTTGTATTTACTACTCGGCTTGCTGCTTCAAATACCTGTTGGAATTTAATTAGATTTACAGCTTCTTCATCTAAGTTTACGCCGATTACTGTCTCACGTTGATTTGTAAGTTGCTCTTTCACTAACTTTGTAGTTTCAAGTCCATGTGCAGCTTCTCTTGATAAAATACCAAGCCGTCCAACCATACCTGAATAAAATTCAGTCGGTGTCTGATTGCCTATGAATGTAGTATCATCTGCTATTCTTGCTATTTGGCTTGCTATTTTAGAGTTACCAGGTTCATTCGGTTTATCTGACATTGGAATTGCCCTCGGCTTGCCTCTTACATCATCTGACAAACTAATTGTGCCAGCTGTTATTGTCCCAATAGAGGGCTCAAAGAAGTTCCTTCCTACCGGTGTAGTTGATTTATCATCTAGTCCAAAGCCCTTATTTACTAAGCTATTTATCTTCTTTACAAAGCTATCTACAAACTTATTCATATCTGAGGCAACTGAAAAATTGCCTGATGTATCAAATTCGTCTAATACTACATTATAATTCTTTAGCATCACTTGCACTTCTCCACTATCTGGGGTTACAAAATTCAAGCGATTGCCATTATTATCTTTAGTAAGTAATACAAGTGTTCTTTCGTTTGTATTACTATTTACCTGCTCTTCAAGCTCTATATTAGTTCTTTCAGGACCTGTAACAACATTGATTCCGTTGATATAAACATTTACCATTCCCTCCATTCCTGGGGTAACGGTTACTCCTACAAGTTTCGATAATTCTTCAATGCGTTCCTCACGCTTGTCAATCATAGTTTGTGCATCAGTACTAGCAAGTGGCATTGCACTTGATACACCTTTATTCAAATCTACTATCTCACCTACTAGTTTATTGATAGTATTTACCCTATCAATCAAACTATTCTGTGTTTCTAATCTTGTTTCTTGTATTTGTCTTGCAGCAATGTTAAATCTATCAACTAAAGTCTGACCAAGACCAAGCACATTTTCTCTATGTGCCTCATTTTCAGGTTTGATAGCTAATTCATCAAAGGCATTAAGGAATTTATTAGTCACTTCATTCAGTCCATTTTCAGAAGGTTCATTCAGAATTGCTTCCAATCTTGTAAGAACTGTTCTATCAGCTTCATAGCCGGAATGTCTTGAAGTAGTATTGCGGATTTCTCGGTCGAAGAATTCTTCTCTATAAGTGCGAAGCTTATCAACTAAAGCACCAGTACCTATAAAGTTACCTTGGGTGTAGTATGGTGTGTTTTCGCTGAATGTGGCTGTTCTTCGGGAATAACCAGGTGTATTTGCATTAGCTATGTTGTTTGAAGTAACATCTAATCCAAATCTCTGAGCAATTAATGCTCTTTTACCTATTTCGAGTGAAGCTATTGGCATAGCGTGTCATTCCTTTGATTTTAATTACAACCAATCCTTGGTTATTTTTTACTTATATTGAGCCAGTCAAAGTAGTATTTACTAAATTTGTGAATTGTACAACTTTAGTCATCATCTCTTCTGTTTTAGCAAATTTTAACTTCTCAGCCATATTTAAGTAATTTTTGCATTCATCTAAATTAGAGTTCACCTTTATCATACCTCTAATTATACTTAGCTTTGTTGTCAAATTTGATGCTTCCTCTACCTGATTAGGTAAAGTACAAATTGAATTTCTTATTAATCTTCTTAATTCATATACTTCGTCTTCAGGCAAAGTATCGCTGAATTCTTTTATACTTAATACTAACTCTTGAGTTAGTGCTTTTAAGTCTTCTTTTTTTAAGTGCTTTTCCATAGTATCCCCCACTATAGTTTTACATTACAAACTTGTTTTTTATTATTCACAATTTGAGATAAAATATTCTGTACGCTATTTCTTGCCCTTACTGCAAGTATTCTGTTAGTATTGTTTTTATCTCTCATTGCAGTGATTAGCTTTTTCATGCTAATCCGCATTTTTTTTATCTCGTTAAGTGCAGCGCCGTCAAGCTTATTTTCTATCGTAGAGAGACGAAGATTCATTGCATCTGCTCTTGAAATTCCTAGCCATGTGATTAATACCTTAATTCTCTGTTCTTCTACTTCTCTTAATTCCTTTAGCTTTATCTCTTGAATATTAGCCAACTGTTCAACATTCTTCATATCAAATTTGATAAGTGAATCTCTTTGTTGGTCTGTCAATTCGTTCAAATGGCTTATCAGCTTGTGTTCGTGCTTGAGTATTTGATATAGCTTGTTTAACATTGTGCAACTTGTTGTTTCATACTTATTGCTATGCTTTTTCTATGCCAAACTTGTCAAGTAGTATCAGAATTGTGAAGTTAAGTCAGCTTGGAGTAGTTGTTCGTATCGTTTTACACGCTTGATGTACGATTGAGTTTCATTAAATGGAGGGATTCCATTGTATTTATCTACATTACCAGGTCCAGAGTTGTATGCAGCAAGTGTCAAGTCAATATTGCCATCGTATTTATTTAGTAGCTGGCTTAGATATTTAGTACCTGCTTCTATGTTTTGTTTTGGGTCAAATGAATTGCTTACACCCAAATCCTTTGCAGTTCCATCCATTAGCTGCATAAGTCCCTTAGCTCCAGCTTTAGATACTGCTTCATTTTTCCCAGCTGATTCTGCACCTATTACCGCATTGATAAGTGAAGTAGGCACACCATACTTACTTGATGCAGAGCTAATCATATCTTTGTAATTACCTATTCTATCATTAAGTCTCTCTATAAAAGAATCGCCTATTGGTGTAGCTTTATTGTAATTACCTTTTGTGTTTGGCATTAGTTGATTGATTTTTGTACCTATTTTTTCAATTGCTTCTTTTTGCATTTTACTTTTTGGCTTCAAATCATTCAAACTTTCACCAGTTAATTGCTTAAATATAGATTCAGCTATTCCAATTCCACTTCCATTGTTAGAAAGCTGGTCTGTAAATGCCATATCTGTAAATCCTTCTAAAGTATCTGCTCCGAAGCCACCATCGCCACCACCATCTTCACCAAACTTCACATTCTTTTTCATTTCTTTGTACATCATATTCATAAACATTGATTCAAAGCCACGAGCTGCCTTAGCAAACTCCTGCTTCTTCTCAGTAGGTATTACTGTCTTATGTACACCTGCTTGACCTTTTAATTTAGTCAGGTTCTGTAAATTCCCTGCTTCAATTTGTGTTGCCAATTTTGCTTTTGGAAGTATCTGTGTCATCGAATTATTAACTCTTTTTAATTTAACAACGTTTATGAGACTGCTTTGTTACAAATTATGAATAAATATTAATTTTTCAAAATAATTTTATTGTACTATTAGTTCTGCCTGTAATGAGCCAGATTCTTTAAGTGCCTGAAATATCGCAATTAAATCTCTTGGCTTTACTTTCAGCAAGTTAAGTGCATCTGTAATTCCAGCCACAGTTGGGGTAGTTACATTCAACGCCGTTGCTGGTTTTTCTTCTTCCTTAGCATCTACAGTCGCTACTTCACCAATTCTTGGTGGCTTAATTGTAAATGGTGCCGGTTGAGGTACAATCACTTGTTTTTGTATATTGATTTCCAAACCACCATGTGCTATTACTGCGGGAAGTAATTGTACATTTCCACCTACTACCACTGTACCAGTTCTTTCATTTATAACAACTTTGGCTTGAGGGTCTGCTTCTACATTTAACCCTTCAATTGCTGCTATAGCTTGAAGTGCTTGAGCAGGGGTTGCATTACCTACGTTTAATTCGATTGTTGCAGCATCTACTGCTGTAGCATTTCTTCCACCAGTATTATTAATTACTTGAGCAACTCTAAAAGCAGTTGTTACATCAGGTTGTTTAAGTACAATCTTAATTATCTGATTCTGTACAAATGTAGAGTTAATATCAGTATTAAGTAATAACCCATTTGGCACTCTACCTGTTGTAACGAAATTTTTAGATGTAGAAGAACCTAATGAACGATAATCATACCCACCAACTGTAAGAGGTCCTTGTGCATTGCCAACAATGCTTCCATCAGGTCTTGAAAGTGGGGTTAGTAGTAAATTTCCACCTTGAAGTGAAGTTGCATCTCCCATCGAAGAAACTACTACATCTACCGCCGAACCAGACTTTAATCCACTTGGCATTGTAGCAGTTACCATTACTGCTGCCACGTTACGCAATCTTGAGTTACGTTGGTCTGTAGTCAATCCAAATCTTTTCAGCATATTTATTACCGATTGATTTGTGTAAGCATTTAGTTGGTTATCACCTGTCTGATTTAAACCAACTACAAGTCCATATCCTATCACTTGTGTCGCAGTAATACCTTGTATGTTAGCAATATCCTTAATACGTGCCGCATTAAGGATTGAAATACCAAATATTAATAAGAGTAATATCTTTTTCATTAGAATAATATCCTTAAAAATTTAGTAATTAACCCTGGCTCACTTGTTTCTGTAAGGTTGCCATTACCTTCAATTATTAGTGTTAAGTCCATTATATTATATGAATATATTGTATTGTTTGGTTGAATATCTACTTGTCTTACAAATCCTTTTATTGTTACTGTCTGGGTTTCACCATTTACCTTTGTAACTCTTTTACCTTCTAAAGATAAATTCCCATTACTATCAACACTGATTACTCTACAGCTTATTTTCGAGCGTATTCTTTCATTTCTATTGTTATTTGCTTTACTTCTAAATTTATTTCCAGTTGATAGATTCCCTTGTACATTACCAGCCACATCTAAGCCAGCACCTGCACTTAAGTCAGTACCTCTTTCTTCATCTACTCCTGCACCATTGCCTGCTTCGGTGTCTTCCATTATCATCACCATTACAGCATCGCCTACTTTAAAAGCTTTTAAATCAGAAAAGATAGATACAGAGTTATTCTGCAAAAATTGTGCATTCGCTTTGTTGCTATTAACAGCAAAAAGTAGCATAAATGCTACTGTCATTTTAATGAGTGATTTCAATTGTACCATCTTGTCTTACCCTGCCTTGAAGGATTTGTTTATCTTCTTTTTGTATTCTAATTGGTTCGCCTATTCTGGCATCTTGTAGTGCAGTTGCTTCTAATTTGATTGAAAGTCCCTGTGAGTTTGCATATACTAACACTTTCTCACCTTTTCCAATTTTAAAGGAGTCTTCAAGCATTACATTGCTTACCAACACCCCTCTACCAATATTCTGGCTTGCCTTTTTACCTATTAAATCTTCTATTTTAGGAATATCAAGCACTTGCTCAGCATTTACTTTCAGCATCCTTAGTTCGAAATCATCTTTAGTGAATGTATCACCTTTTCTTATTAATTTCTTTGCATGAGGTACTAGTATTTCTTTCTTTATACTAAAATATATTTCTTCTTTCTTTATTATATTATTATCACTTTTGAAAATCAATTCTAATTTCTGCAATGTATTACTACGGCTTATCTCAGAGAATTCTGCTTCTACCTCTTCTAAAGTAAAATTATAATCTTTAAGTTGTGTAATAAACTGTATACCTATATTATCACCCAAACTAAAATTAATATAATCTTCCAATGATTCTTTTAATCTACTTGCTGAAAATGAAGAACCCGCAAATAAAAATACTTGCGGTATCAACATTAGAATCAATATTTTCTTTAAACTATTCATTACCTTTTCAAGTTTACAGCAGTACTTAGTATATCATCTGCAGTTCTTACTGATTTAGAATTCAATTCATAAGCACGTTGTGCAGTTATCATATTCACCATCTCTTCTACTATATCTACATTTGAAGTTTCAAGGTGTGATTGATATATCAAGCCAGTATTATTCTCACCAGGTCTTTGAAAAATTGGTTCACCTGATGCAGGGCTTGGTACAAATTGATTATCACCAATAGCTTTCAAACCAGCAGGATTTATAAATCTCGCTAATTCCAATTGCCCCAAGGTCTGTGCTTCTGTCGAGCCCTCTGTTAGAATACTAACTATACCTTCTCGAGAAACTTGTACATCTACAGCATTTTCAGGTATTCTGAAACCAGGCTCTATTAAAAAACCTTGCGTATTGACAAGCTGACCATTCCTATCCATTTTGAAAGAACCATCACGAGTATAGGTAAGTGTGTTATCAGGTCTGCGAAGAACAAAAAATCCTTCACCTGTAATAGCCATGTCTAATGGGTTATTACTTTGCTGAATATCACCTTGCTTGAAGATTTTAGTAGTAGCAACTAACTCAGTACCAGAGCCTATCTGTACTTCGTTTAGTGGCTCTACACCTGCACGAGCTGTATTACCAGCTGGCTTTAGTGTTTCATAAAGCAAATCTTGAAATTCTGCTCTATTCTTTTTGAAACCAGAGGTATTAACGTTTGCAATGTTGTTAGAGATTAACTCTACATATCGCTGCTGTGCTGTTAGCCCTGTGGCTGCGGTTCTAAGTGTTTTATCCATAAATACATCCTTGTATTATTAAGCCATCATCCATTGGTTGGATAAAATCATAGGTATTTACTGTAAGATTGCTTCATCCTGAATTTAATCTTTAATAGTATTTACCTAATCTAATACTATTATCTAGAGTGGTATCATTAGTAGAGATGACTTTGCTTCCTGCTTCGAACATTCTCTGTAATTCAATCATTGATACCATTTCTTTGATAATATCTACGTTAGAGTTTTCAAGCCATCCTTGCTTGACTCTAACATTTTCTTGGCTGAAGTATTCTACCCCAGCATTTTCACGAGCCGAAAATGACTCGCTTGATACTTTTTCTAATTGATTCTTATTGGTAACTTTTGCTATGATTATACTATCTATTAGTTCACCATTTGCATACACATCACCATTATCATTTACTTTTACTTCTACTGCACGCTGTTCATTTACTTGGTTACTCTCTCCAAAGAACTGCTGAAGTACTCTTATAGGTCCGTTTACCCCCATAAGCACTTTGCCATCTTTAGCTGTAAGAATACCATCTTTGTTTATAGTAAAATGACCATTACGCGATAGATATTGCTCACCTTCTTCATCTGAAAGCACAAAAAATCCCTCTTGATTAATTGCTACATCAAGTGGATTAAATGTCTCCTGCATGCTACCATTAGAGAAATCTGTATAATGCCCAATTGGTGGGTCATCATCTTCTGCATCTCCTGCTACATTCCAAAGGTTTGCCTTTGCATCAATTAAGTTTCTATTAAATAGATTATCTCTCTTAAAGCCAGCCGTATTAGCATTAGCCATATTATTGGCTATTACTTCCAATTTTGTCTGCTGGGGTATCATACCCATAGCGGCTGTATAGAGTTCTTTTATCATCTTTTAATTAATTGCAAAGTTCTTATTCAATTCTTTCTTCTCAAGTTCATATATATGTCCAATGATTTTAGCCATTAAATCATAATACTCGCTCGGTATTGATTTTACAAAGTCTATCTTTGCCAACATAGCAAGTAGCTCTGTATCTTCATGTACTGATACATTATTGCTAATAGCCTTCTCTAAGATTCTTGCTATCAGCTTATTCTTCACATGCTTAGAATCTAATACATCGCTGTATTTGCTTTCTAAGCTCTTGCTTCCAAGCATAGCTATTTTATTCTTAGAGTGATTATCCATTATCAAAAACTCATCCATGACTTTTTCTCCTTTTTACAATGCTTATGCCAAAGCTAAAATATCCAACTATTTAAGCACTTGTATGCTCATTTTAGCTATTGGCTTAGATTACTTCTACAATATTAACGCATTGAAAACAGTGAAGTTATAGGTACTATTACTTAAATATGAATATTCATTAATAATTCAGAATTTCTACTTAAGTACTTTTACTGTCTGACTCTATTAATGTTTAATATTCTCATTTTAACCAAATACTGCATAATATCAAACAATACAAATACTAATCAACCTCATTTTCCCCACCCCTTTTTATACCTCAAATTTCATCTTTTTCACTATATTACAATATTCATTTTGTACTTATCTAACATTAAACACTATGAAATCGCTAATATTATGTCTAATCCTCTCAGCTTTATCACTGCAAAGCCAGAGCATTTCTATATTTGATATTGATACTACCAACTTCCCAACTATGCGTGCTAAGTTCTTCGCTTTTGATGCCTCAGGTAATCAAACTCGTCCTTCTGCTTCAGAGCTCACTCTCTCTGAAGATGGAGTTCAAAGAACTATCACCAATGTGAGCTGTCCGAATTTACGATATACACTTTCTGCTTGTATAATGGTGGATACATATTCTTACATAGACCTTGCTCGTAAAGGTGCAGAACGCTTTGTATCTTTCT
>VYMC01000247.1_pt1 | contig 11508 bp, 7 predicted proteins | sample 5115301 | NCBI WGS metagenome assembly VYMC01 (sample SAMN12291802, study PRJNA351875) | freshwater metagenome | isolation source: freshwater lake | place: USA: Michigan, Wintergreen Lake | collected 2013-08-08 | reverse complement strand
AAACGTGTCTCTCTATTGTTTAAAGATGGTGCTATTAGCATTCAAGGTGAGAACTCTGATATTAGTAGTTCATCCAATGAAACTATGGCATACGAAGGTAACGTAAATGACTTCGAAATTCGCTTCAATTACCAGTATCTACTTGATGCAGTTGAGCATACTGCTGATATTGAAGAAGGATTTATATATATGACCTTCTCAGACCCAAATAAGTCAAGTTTGATAAAACCAGTCTTAGAAAGTGATGACCAACTAATGCTACTGATGCCACTAAGGGTTAATTAATATTTATAATGCTTTAGTAATTTTTTATTCATTTAATTTTCTGTTGATTTTAGAAAATTATATGAATACTCTTGTTGCAAGTTTTCATTTACCTCAATACTTGGAAAGTCTTGATTATTGTATCGTCTTTGCTTTCTATTTTTATAAAGTAAGTTCCAGTTTGAAAGCTCTGCACATTTATAGGTAATCTGTAATTTCCTTCTTGAATATATTTATCTAAGACAATCATTTTCTGTACCCCATTCAAATCTAATACTGAAATTTTAGTATCACTTCCTATTGAATTAAATGTGATGAAACCAATTTCAGAGACTGGATTAGGATAGAAATGCAGATTTATGTCATCTTCTTTTACTACTGAGCTTGCAACTTTGATTAAAGGAATTGTTGCAAAATCTTTCATCATAATCTTCTTTAATTCAGCACTTTCTACTCCAAACCAGTCTTTTAAGAATGATGTATAAATCGCTCTAAAATCAAATTGCATAGGCAAATTATCCTCATCTGTAACTTTTGAAGGTATTGTAGGATTTACACCATGTATGACTGGATTGGCATTTGTACCAAATACAAATAATGGAGCTGCTGAGCCATGGTCTGTTCCTAAGCTTGAGTTAGATATTATCCTTCTACCAAATTCTGAAAAAGTCATACCCATAACTCTATCTTCTAAGCCAAGTAATTTTAAATCATCTTGGAATGCAGCGATTGAATCTGATAAAGTTTTCAATAGAGTTTCATGCATTCCAGAAGTACTACCTTGAGTTTCAATTTGGTCTGAGTGTGTATCAAATCCACCAATAGTAGCTACATAAACTCTTGTTTTAAGTCCACCAGAAATCAACTTAGCTATTATTTTTAGCTGGTCAGGTAAATTACCTGTATTACGAGTATTAGAATTGGAAGTAGGATATTTTTGCGATAAGTTCTTACCTACCTTTGCCGCTTCTTCTATTGAACTATTATAAGTTTTGGTTGTAGCAACCATACTACGCACAAAGTTTACTTCTTCACCATAAGTATTGTAAGGTAAGTCATCTTCTCCATCGTTACGCACTTTATAGAATTCATCTAAACTTGAAATTGCCATACCAAGAGTATAAACCTCACCTTGGCAAGTATTGCTAACTACACTTCCAACGCTAATTGACGGTGGGTGTGGTTGATTTAAATTAGGATAATTATCAGGATACCCTGGAAATTGAGTATCTAAATATCTTCCAAGCCAGCCAGACGTTATTACTTCATTGTATTCTGAAGCTGAAGTCCAAATATCTGTAGAGCGAAAGTGAGAAAAATTTTGATTCGGATAACCTGCCGATTGAACTATTCCTAGCTTACCATCTTTATAAAGTGATGCCATGCCACTCATACTTGGGTGCAAAGCAGTTGAATCAGTTAATTTCAAAGCTTTCTTTTCATCAACTAAAATATTCTGTCTTGCTTTAGAAAGGTTAGAATATTGGTCTAATGGTAAAACAGTATTTAAGCCATCATTGCCTCCTTGTAACTGAATAACCACTAGTATTCTATCATTATCAGCAGCAATCTTAGCCAAATCCTCAAAAATTGGTGATGCTTTGGCTCTTATATTCAAACCATTTAATAAAATTGGAACTGCCGCTACTGTACTTGCCGATTTTATAAATTTTCTACGTTTCATTTTCTTATTCCTTATATTAGTTGATATTCAGACATTGAACATACAACTGCCAAAAAGTAAATTAATTTGTTTGTCAATCCCTCTACAATAGTCTTGTCATTTTTATTCTTTTGATATAAATCCCATTGCTCTGTCCAAGTATAGTCTGGCACTCCTTGCAACATTACTAATTTTAAAAAGTCCTTTTGGATTTTAGTTAGTGGCTTAGGTACTAAAACATTTGTCGCATTTTCTATGAATAAATCTATATTATTATAATTGGGAATTGAAGTAGCAAACCTTATTACATTTACTTTAATTGAAACACTTCCACTATTAAACCCTGCAAAAATTAATATATCAGTGAACTTCATTCGATTAGCAATAGTAACTGAGGAAAGCCACAAATGATAGTAAGATGGTATTTGATAATATGCTGGATAACCTGCAACACTTGGTGGGTCTGCAAGATATAAATCTAATAATATGCAGAAATAAATTACTATTACAGATACAGCTTGATAAGTATCCACAACTATATTATTTTGATTTGGAGTTTCACTAGGGAATTTCACATCGAATTGTTTTACAAAATTGCATACAAAATCGAGTGGATTTTTTAACATTGTTCCTCTTAGCTCCTCACTAAAGAAATGAGCAGAACTTAGTAATGTCTTTAGTACTGGCTTTATATCATAATTATTATCTCTAAGTATTTTAGCCAATGGTTCTATAATTTGAGCTTCTATTTTTTCATCAATATTATAAAAAACAAAGTAGCGATATAATTTTCTACATATATATTTAGAAGCAGCTTCATTTGTAAAAATCATATCAATTAGCTGAAGATACTCTTTATCACCTGCATTAGAGATTTTTAAATTATTGAAAATAGATGAGAATTGTTTACTAGTTTTATCATGGCGATTTGAATTAAAAGCAACCGCACCTGATACTCTATTTATAGTCCAGCCTGTAAGTACTTTTGCCGCAGATTTAATATCATCTTCAGTATAATTAGTATAATTGCCAGGAGCTATTTGCTTTCCTTTACCAACCGTGAATAATTCAAAAAGTTCTCTAGCATAATTCTCATTTGGTGCACCAGCTGTGTTAGTTGCTCCGTTCAAGTACAAGAGCATATTTGCATCAATTGTAATTTTACCAACTAAATCCTTGAAATTGCCTACTGCATTTTCTCTCAATAAAGTATTATATCTATAATTTAAGGCACCTACCATTGTAGTATCAGTCTCAGTAGCAAAATGGTTATGCCAGAAGAATGTCATTTTCTCCGTAATACTAAAGCTTTCGCTGAGCATTTGTATTGCCCACCATGTTTTATATGAGGCAATTCTTTGACTTTCTAATAATCCATTATATGGTGCATCTATCCATGTTTGTCCAATTGGAACAGCTGTATCTACAGGGTTTACATTTAAAGGTGGAGTAGCTGGTGCCGCAGGCTTAGATAGAAGCTTATCTATAGAACCTGCTAACCCTAAAGTAACAGCTTCACTTAGCTTTGACCTATAAAAGCCGAACATTGTCCTGCGAAGCAAATGAGCAGCTTCTTTCTCTGTCCACTCACCTTTATATGGCTCTAATCCCTCTTTTACATCAAAACCTGAAAGGTTATGTTTTAAGGGTGTTCCCGGCTTTTGTAAGTCTTTTAGCTTCTCTTTTTGATTAGCAATATTGGAAAAAAAGTCTCTTCTATCCATATCAATTTGCCTTCAAGGAATTTTCTTTTCTTAAATTAACAAATAAATAGTTTTCTTATAACTTTATTTATCAAATTAAAGTTATAAATTACATTCTTCAAATCATTCTTTTAATTAACAACAATTTTTTTTGTAGTAATTATAGTATAATCTGTTTTTACAGTTACAAAGTATGTACCACTTGAAATTGCATTTCTGTTAAATGTTAGCATATTCTTACCTGATTTTAGACTCCCATTATACAATGTCTTTACTATAACGCCATTTAAATCATTAATTTCTATTGTTATTAATGAAGTTTCTGGAATTTCAAATTCCATGCTAAATAAGTCTATTATAGGATTTGGGAATAACTTAATTGTGTTATCATTTTTATTTTCATCATCATTTGAACTTAATGGAATACCAGTAATTAGCCCAATCCAATTATTAAAGCAATTATATTTAGTATTAAATACTGTTTGATTTGAACCAAAACCTCCACTAACCCATACCTCAGGTCTTGTTTTATTATACTTATAAGCTATTCCTGTATAATCTCCCCAACGAGCAGTATTCTCTAACTGAAATGCATCAACATAATTTTCACCACTTTTAACAAGTAATGACTTAGACCACTTTTGTTCATTATCAAAAACTATTGCCCTAACCTCAGGATAAATATTTACACCACTTCTCAAATAACAAAATACTACCGTATTATCACTTGGTGTTAATGCAAATGAAGCTACTGATGGGTATGCACAATCATAACCAATCTCACCGTAAGTAAAAGTCGTATTTTTTAATGTTGCTACATTTAATCTATTGTAATTTATACCAGTATAACTAGTATTGTTATAATCAGATTGAAAAACATAATGTATTGTACTATCTAAATAAAATGCGTTTAATATTTTGCAATCACCAGTAATTAATTCCACACTGCTACCTAATTGCTGAGCATTGCCAGATGGTTCATAATCACGCTTAAATATTTGATTTCTAATTATTCTTGGATTAGAATTCAATTCATTTGTTATTTCAAATAAACTAACAGAATTGCCTCTACCTGGACTTTGATTTACAAAATACAATCCCGGTCCATAGTTCCCTTGTTGTCCATAATTAACTGGGATTAAAGTTATAGGGGAGCCAACTATATCCGACCATATTTTCCAATTTAGAGTTTTACCAGAGTATCCTTCTGATTTGCCGATTTGATAAATTATTGATTCAGAATACCCAGTATTATCACCAAATAAATTACCTGTTATAAATATCTCATTATTTGAAATACCTAATTTAGGATAATCTAACCAACAAGTATTATTCAGAGGGTTGCCAGAGAGTTTATAAATCCACCATCCATCTCTAGGATTATTTGTTTTAGAAAAGCTAATGATTAACTTAGATGTTTTTGAACTAAATCCATGAATTGCAATCATTACAAATCTATCAGCTTGAGAATCATATAATACTATCGGGTCATAAATTATTTCAGTCAAAGTTGGGTCGTTAAATAGTTCCCAAAAAGAGCCAGTCCAGATTTGAGTACCATTTTCATTAAAGTAAGCTACATTGCAATTAATTACAGAAACTATATTTCCATTATTTGAAATAGCTAAAGTATTGTCTGGTGGGGCACCACCATTAAAAATGTTTGCTTTAAAATTAGTACCTACTTTAAGATTAATATCTGAGTTGAGTTCATATTCTTTCTTTAATTTTTCAATTTGTACGTTCTTTAATTTACTTTTAGTCTTATTACTCTTTAAACTATCGATTTCTTTGCTAAATATTTGTTTCTTTTCTAAGTTTTTAATATTAGTTAGTAATGGCGTTGAATTCAAATTTTGACTTAACGAGGCAGAGCATTCAGTGTAGAATATTTGCGAAAGTTTAGCATTGCTTAGTATGTCATCGCTTTCTAAATGTCTTTCAATTTTACTATTTTGTGCTTGAAGTAAAATCGTTTGAAAGCCATACAGAAATAGAAAAAACAAACGTAACAATATTGACTTCAATTTAATGTTATTAAATTTAAAAAGCATTATATCTTGACTTATTTGGTGATTGGGTTTGTTAATCTCATTCCCACTTAGAAACGTACTATACCTATTATTAGTGAAAGAGTTAAAAATATGCATTGCAATAAAATACAAATTTTAAAGAGTAATGAGTTTACTAAAAGTATAAATTCATTCTTGAATTATGCTTATATTTACAAAACGAATAGAAAATTAAAATAAGGATTTACCTCTTTAATATAATAAGCTTATGTTGATTTTAGTTCAAAAAAATTATTAAATTAGAATAAAAAGGATTAACAAAGATGAAACAAGCAATAATTGTTGTTATATTAACACTACTTTTAAACTCAAGTATTTTATCTAAAAGTAAGAAAGAGTTAAGAAAACACTCTGGATGTATTGATAAATTAGAGAAATCTATAAAACTTCATTCATTTGATAATTACAATTTTAAATCTAAAATTGTAAAAATTAATGAGTTGATTGAAATTATAGAAGAAAATGATAATGGATTTTATGAGAAGTATGATTTTATTCGAACTATTACAATTGATACTTGTATTGGAATAATCCAAGATGAATTAACAGGCTTTGGGAATCTATTCTATAGTTATAAATTTGAAGTTAATAAGGAGTTAAATAGATTTGAAAGTTTGGTTTTCAAAGTAAATAAGAATTTTAAAGGATTAAGAAACGAAGAAATTAGATTCAAATATTTATACTTGGATGATGATGTAATTGTTCCTTATAAAATTAAGCAAGAAAATACTTCTGTGGGGAATGAGATAACTCATTATATTTCTCATAAAGAGTCACTTAATGAAAGAATTATTAAAGGAGATACAATTATTGATATTGAATTAAAGAAACTTTTTAGTTCACAGAATCTTGATTCAATTAACATAAGTATGAAGCTCGTTAATCAAAGTAAATATAATAACCAAAAAACACTCTCTTTATGGTTTCAAGAAAGATTTGATGAAGATGGCGAATACCAAAATAAGATTAATAAAAGTTCTTCTGGTAGTGATATAAAGTTTTCTAATCTTTTTTATACGTATATTTTGCATTTAGAAAATATAGGGTTGGATTACTTGAAAGAATTATTATATGAAAAAGAAATGGGAACTACAATAACTAATACTTATTGCAAAAAACTAGATAAATTTGGAAATTGTATCTTTGAAAACATTGAATCGAAACTAACCTATAAATCAAATAATCAAATAGATTCTAAAAAAATTTTAAAAGTAAAAGTTAATAGAACAATTCAAAATATGAAAAAGTAATAATCACTTTCCTATTGGGTAAAATTCTCTTACTACCTTCATAGATTTATCCTTCGGTAAAACTTTGAAATCAATAATTTGATCCCTAAAAATAGGAGGTAGTTTACAGTCTATTACAAAAGTTCTTTTCATAGATAGAACGATATCTTGAAATATATCATCTAAATCATCAAAGTTGTTAATGTCATAAACTCTTGCACCATGCTTCTCAAATTTTTCAACCATGTAAGGGTCTGCAAAGCCATCTCTTGTGTAACCAACTAAATAAACTCTACCATCATTTTTTCTTACTTTCTTAATTGTTTCAATTATTTCCTCATCTATTTTGTTTTTTGAGTAATTATTTTGATCTCTGTAATGAGTAAATATTATTAATGCTTTATCATTACGAGCATTGTCCAATACGCTTGCTGTTTTACTTAAACCACTAAAGAAATTATTTCCACCAGCGAATAATTCAAAGCTTGGTAAGTCCTTCTCAATATTGCCTCTTTTTGCAAAACTAGAGTCAATATAGTTATTATGATTGATGATTGAAACTGCAACATTGTCCATTTTGCCAAAATATTTCAAAGATTTGTAATAAGCATCTTTAAGTTTTTCATCATGTTTCTGAAATGCAAGACTTGCACTATAATCTAATGCAAATGCCATATCAATATTATGATTACTCTTATAATTTATTTCAAATATATTTTTATCGGTTATTGGAATTTTGTATTCTGTAGTTCTACAAGCATTATTAACAATAACCTTATCCCAAAAATTTATTTCGTCCAGTGAGCCAAAAGGTGGAGCTAAATTAGAAATTTGATTTCCATAAGCATCTAGGACTTGTACGTATAACTTATATCTGTCTGTATTTGGAATATGTACAATATTGTAAATACTGAGTCTAGAATTATTAGAAGTATTTTTGTTATAATTATTTAGATAAGTTATAAAGTTAATTCTACCTTTTATATAATTACTTGGTGTTTTACTTATATCTTCTGAAACATTAACTTTACACTCAACTTCTATAGGTTGATTATCTATCTTAACTTCCATTTTGTATGTTGAAGTTGATTCTGGTTTTACTATAATAACACCACTTTGTAAGTTTGGTTTTTTATCGGAATTAATCTTTAGTTGCTTATAAAGTAATGTATCTCCTTTATTGCTTCGTATAATTACATATTCTGAATTATCTGCTTTCCAAACTAAATTAACACTATCACCATCTTCTATAGATGAGTTATCAGGATAAAACTCGTAAAATCTCTTTGCACTTTGATTTGTTACACAAGATAAAACAAAGACAACTATTATTAAACTTAAGAATATACTTTTCATCGCTATGCTTTCAATATTTCAATTATTAATCGGTTATTGCGCTTTTAACTTTAATAAGGACTTAAACTCCCAAAAAAAAGCCACTTTTCAGTGGCTTGTTTCCTATTTGTATTGTCTTAAGAATTCTAATCTGTCTTGTAGTTTTTCTAATGGAACTAAAAGTCGTTCTTTACCAAGTATTGCCTCTTGTGGGTCAGTAAATACGATATCGTAATCTTTACTCATTACTATCGCCTCTTCAGGGCAAACTTCCTCGCAAAAACCACAATATATGCATCTAAGCATATTAATTTCAAATTTAACTGGATAGCGTTCTTTGGTACGTTCAGTTTCAGCTGCTTGTACTTCTATAGCAAGAGCAGGGCATACTCGGGAGCATAAACCACAAGCTACACATCTTTCTCCTGCTTCTTCTTGCACTAATACAGGTCTGCCACGATATGAACCCTCTGGCTCCCATCGTTCTTCAGGATATTGGCGTGTAAATTTAGGTGCAAGCATTTGCTTGAATGTAATACCAAGTCCACGAACTATCTCTGGTATATACATTCTTTCCCAAAAGCTTAATCTATCTTTTTCTGATGTTTTTTTAATTTCCATTAAATTCTTATTCCTTAATTATTTAAAGAGCATTATTATAAACCCAGTAATAAGCAAGTTCACTATAGCAAGCGGAAGCATTATCTTCCATCCTAATGCCATAAGTTGGTCATATCTGAAACGAGGAACTGTCCAACGTACCCAAACAAAGAAGAATATAAACAAAGCTACTTTCAAAGCAAAACAAGCAAATTGTATTAAAGCTAATTCTACACTACCTAAAGCAAAAGGTAGCCACTCTTGTGGGAAAGGTAAATTATACCCACCAAAATAGAGTATAGCCAAAAATCCAGAAGCAGTTGCCATATTTGCATATTCAGCTAGGAAGAACATCCCAAATTTCATTCCAGAATATTCTGTATTAAATCCACCGACAAGCTCTGGTTCTGCTTCAGGTAAATCGAAAGGAGCACGATTTGTCTCAGCAAAAGATGAAGTTAGGAATAATAAAAAGCCAAGTGGCTGATACCAAATATTCCAATTCAAAAATGAACCAGCTTGTTTATGTATAATTCCATTCAACGATAAAGTCTCTGACATCATTACTACACCAATAAGTGCTAACCCCATTGTAAGTTCGTATGAAATCATCTGAGCAGCAGAGCGTAAACCACCGAGAAGTGAATATTTACTATTTGATGACCAACCTGCAAGAGTAATACCATAAACACCTATTGAAGTCATAGCTAATACGTATAGTAAACCTATATTAGAATCAGGTAAAACTCCAAGAGAAACTTTATGACCAGCTATCATTACATAATCTGCAAAAGGAATCACTGCATACACTGCAAAAGCAATAGTAAGAGATAATGCAGGTGCTAATCTATGGAAACCTTGATGTGCAGCTTTTGGTACTAAGTCTTCTTTCATGAATAACTTAACCACATCAGCAATTGGTTGTAGTAATCCAAATGGACCAACACGATTTGGACCTATACGATTTTGTATAAAAGCAGCTACTCTTCTTTCAAGCCATACTTCTAAAGCTGCAAGAACTAAGATTATCTGTGTAATCGCAACTGCTTTAATACCAGATTCGGCTAATAGCCATGTGAAACTTGCTTCTTGCATATTAGTGTGGTCTCATTACATGTGATACATAATTTGTTACTTTAGGGTCTGGCTCAAGAGCTTTATTTAAAACAAGTCCTTGATACTCATTGAGTAAATCATAAGTCATACCTGAGAAAGAAGGTACATTTTTTTCAATTAATCTAAATACATCTTCAGAGCTACCTAATTTCCAATCTGAGCCGAATCGTTTAGCTAAGTCTTTTATAATTCTCCAAGTAGGTCTGCAATTGCGAAGTTCATGCTGTGTCCAGCGGTCATTAAATGCACCAAACTTATCAAGACGGGACATTCTCATACCCATATAACGAAGATTTTCTTTCGTTACCAAAGCCGCTCTTATTTGTTGTACGCGTCCTTTGTAATTTGTATAAGTACCATCTTGTTCTGCATAAGTTGAGCATGGAAGCACAACGTCAGCTTTAGCTGTTAATTCATCATTATTATAAGCATTCACTGCTAAAAAGCTAAGTTTATCAAGTACTGAAGTAAGTTCTGAAAGTGCCTCAGCACTTTCTTCTACTACATAAAGAGCTTTTATCTCTCCACTTTCTATCCTGCTTTTTAAATTGCTATAAAGTGTACCATTTTGTGCAACTGCAAGTTCTTTAGCTCCAGTATAATTAGGAGTTCTATCTGCTACAGAAAGAAAACCATCATTTTTTGATTCATCTAAATGTTGTTTAGCATCTATATTATTTGTTTTTAGAATTTCTTTAGCAAATAAACCTAATAGGTAATTAGATTCATTCGTTGCTTTTCCAGATGAAAGAATAAATATTTCCTCTGCATTAAATTCTTTCAAACGAGTAGCAAAATAATCTGTAGCTTCATCCCACGTTGCTGCTACTTGCAAACCGTCAGATTTAATTAGAGGTTCAATTACTCGATTATTATTGACAAAATCAATATGCTCAAGACGAGCATCATCTGTCATCCAAAATTCATTTACATAAGGATTAGTGCGAGGTTGAACACGTAGGATTTCATTATTTCTAATACCAAGCTCAGTATTAGTACCACTCGCATCAGCAAAAGAGATTGAAGGATTGAATGACATATCCCAAACTCTTGCTTTGAATCTGAAATCACTACTTGTAAGAGCTCCAACTGGGCAAAGCTCTATTACATTCATAGAGTAATTGTTATCAAACACAGTATTATCAAAAAGCTGAATTGTAACATGGTCACCACGTTGTACAAAAGTAAGTACATCTTGTTTTGCAACTTCTTGAGCAAATCTGATACAACGAGAACATGAAATACACCTTTCTGCATCAAATACTACATTTGGACCCCATACTTGGCGTTTGGGCTTATGGTTCTTCATTTCATCGAAACGACTTTCACCTTTTGAATGGCGGAAAGCATATTCTTGCAATTTACACTCACCAGCTTCATCGCAAATAGGGCAATCAAGTGGGTGATTAATTAGTAAGAACTCCATTACTGCTTCTTGTGCTTCTGTAGCTTCATCCCACGTTGCTGCTACTTGCAAACCGTCAGATTTAATTAGAGGTTCAATTACTCGATTATTATTGACAAAA
>VYMC01000245.1_pt1 | contig 11606 bp, 15 predicted proteins | sample 5115301 | NCBI WGS metagenome assembly VYMC01 (sample SAMN12291802, study PRJNA351875) | freshwater metagenome | isolation source: freshwater lake | place: USA: Michigan, Wintergreen Lake | collected 2013-08-08 | reverse complement strand
TATTAATGACCCACATCATGACAGACATTAGGACAGCGGATAAATCCGCTCGCGTCGCTTTTCCGCCCCGTGTTGAAACGACGGGGCTACCAAGCTCCCGTCTTTTTTCGTGTTGCCAGCGTGGAGATGAGTTAAAGTATCCGTGTCAAGAAGATACATCATCTTCAGTTTCCGAACGTCCCCTTGCTTGGTAAATAGAGTCTCTTAGGTCAGCAAGAGAACTATCATCACTTAAAGTACCTGCCTGTTGCAGAAAAATAGCTTGACTATTTTGGGAAGAGTTAGAAAGGGACGGGATATGCAAGGCTTTAGCCTCTTACTCTGACAAAGGCTCACTGATTAATTTTTCTGGTTTTGGAGTAACTGCCATAATTTCTCCTGGTTATTTATTAACATTAGCTTCTCTCTCGATGCGGCTATTTTTCTATGATATGCCGTGACGCGGTTCTAGCTTATCTGAACGGTCATTCCTTAAATAAATGACATTGGGACAATGAATCGAGTTACAATGTAAACAGTGTAACTAAAAATTGAAAAAATTTATGTCCCAAGTTGTTAGTACCCGACTCCCCGACCGCACAGCAGAAAGACTGAAACGGTTTGCCCGCCGATTAGGAAAAACCCCTAGTGAAACCCGTGCGATTTTAATCGAGGAATCTCTCAGAGAAAGCGAGTTCCCCTATATTGAATTTCGCCATTCTCCTTTGGGGCGGCAACCCTACCTAAAAAACTCTAGTTTGGCTCTGTAGGAAGTAATTCAAATTGCTCAAAGCTACGCGCTAGATGAAGAAAAAACGGCGGCACATTTTCATCGACCCCTCGAATGGGTACGCTCTGCTTTGCTCTATGCCGAAGCCTATCAGTCAGAAGTGCAAACGGCGATCGCCGATGCTCAAACCCTCAATGAAACGACGATAAAACGACTCTTACCCCAATTGGAAACGATTACGGTTTCTCCTGATTCCCCGCTCACGATCGGGGAATAGCTAAAATGCTATCTTTTTTATTAGATGAACATATTTCTCCGACGGTTGCCGAACAAATTAGTCGCAAATGTCCAGAAATCCTAATTTTTCCCTTAATCACTTGGCAAGAAGGTCGGTACTTGGGTGATTCGGATTAAATCATCTTAAAAGCGGCAACGGTCGCCCAGTTAACTCTAGTAACCTACGACCAGAATACTATTCCCCCGCTTTTGTGCGAATGGTGAGAAGCTCAGAAAAGTCATGGTGGCGTTATTTTTATCGATTATCAGTCCATTCCCCCTAGCAATTTTGGTCTTTTGGTTCGTTCGCTTTTAGCCTTATGGGAGCTGCAAGGCAAGCGGGATTGGACAAACCGACTTGTTTATTTGAAGCCAAAAATTTGATTCGTTTGGGCATAATGGGGGTTAAACAATAGTCTCTTTTTTTCAAGCTTTGTAGAGAGGCTCCTTCTGCTAAAAGTTGTTCAATATGGTCGAGATTTATTTTTAGATATTGCAGTTTTTTTTCAGGGAACCTATCGTCTTTATTTGGCGGTAGGTTTTCTTTTTTTCGCTACTTATATAGTATTTCTCATACCTGTGTGGCACACTTAAACCTTTGCTGATTAAACTTGTCAACATCGATAATGTACCTCGTGCGAACAGGAAACGCTATATATTTGCCAGATGATTCTTGATGGTTTTTTCTGACAGACCTGATGACTTTTTTAGCCAACTCTCAAAATCCGTTAATAATTTCTGATTGGCTCTTCTTATCTTTTTACAAGCAGCTTCGTATTTCTCGTAATTATTCATCACAAATTCCTTGCATATAGTTCTGAAAGCGTCACAACTTGATATCCTTTTTGAGAAAGTTTGGGCAGCACTCTAGAGAGCGTTAATGCAGTCCTTTCTCCCCACAAACCACTATCATGCAAAATAATGATCGAACCAGGACGAGCATTGCAGGGAATTTGCGTCGAAGCAAACCAAGATGAAGGAATATGGGTATCGAAGGGAAATATAGACCCAAGAGCAACCCGATAACCGTGTTGGCGAGCAGTCTTGACCATAGTGGTATTATACCAACCCCCCCCTGGACGCAGCCAGCACGGTTTAGCAAATTCGGCAATAATTCTATCAGCCTCCAGTAATTCTGTTTCAAACTCTTGTGGTGAGAGTTGAATACTGGGTTTGTCTTCAGTCAGGTGATTTCCTAACTCATGGCCTTGATTAACTATCTCTCTAATAACCGACTCGTTCCCCTTTACGCGATCGCTGATGACGAAAAAAGTTGCCCGCGCTTGATATCGCTGAAGAATTCCCAGAATTTTTGGTGTTGCCACCGCATCAGGACGATCATCAATCGTGAGAGCAATAATTGGCTTGTCAGTTTTAGTAAAATAGACAGCACCAGGGACAATTGAAGCAATAAGAGAAAGAATCCAGCGAGGCTGAAAAAATAAAATTAAAATCAAGCTTAATCCAGCCAAGCTCGAAAAGGCAAAAAGATAGTTGAACATCTTTGATCGCTGTTAATCAGATAAAGAAATAAACTCCTAAATTTTTGGGAAATCCTTGCTCCGTAAACTGATCGAGAAAGAACATCGTTCCCACATATCCGCCGGACACCGAGTTAATTAATCCGATTGCCTGAGTGAAAGAATATCCTAACTCCTCCTGTAAGCCGTTTAAAACTTGGACTGTCCAACCTGCTGCTTGAATCCCACCACCACTAGCAGCTACCACAACTAAAGTTAGTCCATTATACTGCTATTTTTTTATCTCATTCTCATATTGCTCTTGACTTAGTTCCCCTTTTTGTAATTGTTCTTCAAGATTTTGGTTTTGTTTTTCAAGATATTGCTTTTGTTTTTCAAGACGCTTCTCTATGGCTTTATTAAAGTTTTTCATTAAGTTATCTCTAAGGCTGCCTATTTTTCCAGGCCCTGTCCCGACTCAAACCAAGGAGCAAACACCATTACATTATTGATAGCGATGTCTTTGTTCTTCAAACTCGCTTCTTTTAAGGGATCGCTCCATTTTTTAGCCGCAGCTACCCAAACGGCCGCATCCACAGGGTTTGATTCTAAATCAGCCATTTTCCATAATAAAGCAGGAAAAGCCCCTGCCGCCCAAAAATTGGCCTTTGCTAACTTCCAGGTGTCGGGGGTGGGACTATTCCTCCTCCGCAGCCAATTGAAGAAATTAAAACCCCATGGCTCTGGATGGGTAAGATAGGGATAGAGAATCCCCCCACGGGCATAACGATCAACATAGTCGATCGTGGTGGCTAGTTTGATCTTAGCCAGATCGAGACAGAGCTTAATTCTTTCAGCTAGGGGCATTTTAGCCCGCAATTCCGCTGCCGATTCGGGACGACGGATAATCAGGCGGCCACCCCACCGATCGCCGTTCCTGTACCTATAATGATGAGGGTGCGTCGCTGCAAATTCCTTACTCCTAAGCTGGATAGATGCGAATACGGCGATTCGGTTCCTCTCCGAAGCTATCGGATTGGAGACGGTAATGTTCCACTAATTCGTGCTGCATTTTCCGCACTTTCGCCGAGCGGGGCAGTAACTCCACCGGTTGGCCAGTAGGAATAACGATTTGTTCCACCGCTAACCGGGCCTCCTCCAAAGCTTCGATCTCGTCATCACTACCGCTGCGGGCAAATAAACGCAGATCCGCACCTTCCTGATTCATCGGGTCATCAATGCCCAAAATCCGCTTTAAACCGCGAGAAATTTGGGGCAGGGTATTGGATTTGATGCCGTGGATGGGAATTTGTCTTACTTTGGCAATTTGCCGCAATTTTGACTGATTTTTAACGTGGGAACGCAGGGCCAGCACCGCGTCGGCCTCCTGTAAATCTTTGGTCAAAACGATCGGCAAATCTAGGGCCTGTACTACCTGTTCGATCGGAGCGCGACTGACTCCATAGGGATAGACATAAACTGGCCAATCTTCGCCATTGGGACCGGGGACGCGGACTTTTTCCGTTTCCGGTTCTTCCTGCAGCCAGGATTGTTCGAGGAGGCGATCGAAATCGTTTTCCGGGTTGAGAGGGCCCGCAGGGAAACGGGCTACGGGAGTCATCCGGCCATCGGCCCGCCATCCCTTGGGTTTATCCATTTCCGGCAGATAATTGCCGTGCAAAGGGGTGAGGTTTTCCGGTTTTGGTTCTTCCTGAGCGACCTGTACTTTCCCCTCCTCATCTACCCAACGGATTTGGGCAATTGCTTCCCGTCCCCGCAGCAGTTGGTCGATCGTGGTGGCTACGTCCTCGTGAATCACCCAGCGCTGACGTTCCAACATTTCGATGGCAATGTCAAAGGTGGGCGGTGCTTTGCGTTCTAAAACGGTCTTCTGAGAACCCCGGCGGCGTGCTTCTTCGTCTCCGAGAGTTACTGCCTGAATTCCCCCAACTAAATCCGATAAAGTCGGGTTTTTAATTAAATTTTCTAATTGATTGCCGTGGGCGGTTCCCACTAACTGCACCCCGCGTTCGGCGATCGTGCGAGCGGCCAAAGCTTCTAATTCCGTACCGATCTCATCAATCACGATCACCTCTGGCATATGGTTTTCCACCGCTTCGATCATGACCTGATGCTGCAATTCCGGACGGGCCACCTGCATCCGACGAGCGCGACCGATGGCCGGATGGGGAATATCTCCATCTCCGGCGATTTCGTTGGAGGTGTCGATAATTACTACCCGTTTATTGAGATCATCGGCCAAAACTCGGGCTATTTCTCGCAGGGCCGTGGTTTTCCCCACCCCCGGACGACCGAGCAGCAGCAGGGATTTTCCTGTTTCCACCAGGTCGTTAATCAGGGTGATCGTACCGAAAACAGCCCGACCGATACGACAGGTTAAACCGATAATTTCCCCTTCTCGATTGCGAATGGCACTGATGCGGTGCAGGGTGCGTTCAATCCCAGCGCGATTATCGCCGCTAAAACTGCCCACCCTGGCGATCGAATACTGGATTTCTTCTTTTGAGATCGGTTCGTCCCCCAGATCGATCGCCCCATCGGGAAAACGCGCTTCTGGTATGCGTCCCAAATCCATAACCACTTCGATCAGTTGATGCTGCCGCGGCTGTTCCTCGATTTTGCCGCGAATCCGCGCCGGTAGAATTGCCAAGAGTTTGTTTAAATCGTCGGTAACTGGCATCCGAGAGGAGGGTAGGGTTTCTGGCATTAATAGTAAAGGGTTTTGGCGATAATTGGCTGTTTTTATTTCCAAGATTTTCTTGGGGTCTAACACATTTAGGGGTTAGTTGTCAATTAAAAAAATATTATAGTTTTTTGACCAAGGTTAGGCTTTTAATTGAGCAACCACCATAGAGGCGGCTTTAAGGGCTTCTTGGTAGGCTTGGGGGTCATTTTCAAGGTTAGGCTCTTTTAAATGCTCTAAAATTGGCAAAATCAACGAACGGGCGTAACTTCCATAGGCAATACCAGCAATTTTTTCTCTCAGTCCCAGTTCCTGTAATTTGGTCACGGTATGGTCATTGGTTCCCCCAGCTAACTGGACAAATCCGGCTAGATTGTCGGAAAGGACTTTTTTGGCCATATTGATGGCCGGGTGGGTGGTTCCTTTGCCGATATCGCCGCTCATCGGTCGGCCGTCCGTCTGCCAAATCAGAGGACAGCTTAGGGGTGAAATAGTTTCCCGCAGATAGTGGAGGTAATCAATGATCTGCTGATCATCCTGGCAACTTATGGCCAGGATTTTTAAGTTTTTAGTTAGAGGTGCGATCGCCAGCCAGAGTCGAGCAAATTCCTCTCCATGACCGACTTGGGTATGAATTTCGATCGCATCGACTCCCATTTCGATAATTAGGGGGATAATTTCTTGGGGTTGACAGACACGGGCTCTGGTCTCGATTATTTGCAGGGGACAAACGGGTAGGCAACGACCGCAACCATAACAGCGCTGTTCAATCACTCCTCCCCTATCAATAGCAAAAGCGGGACAGATTTTTTCACAGGGACGGGGACAATCGACGGGACAGAGTTGCGGGTTAAAGACAGCTTTACGAAAGTGGGGATCTTCCCCGTCATTGAGACTGACCATTAACCAAGGTCGTCGATTTGGGGGGAATCCGGCGATTTTTTCCGCCGTTTCGATGCCTTCCTTGGCCGCAAGGATCACGGCTCGATCGGCGGCCACATCAATACAATCGGCTCCAGCGATAGTATAGGTCAAAGCGAGGTTGCGAATCGTGGGCAAATCTTGGTAACTAGCTCCACAGATGAGCTTGAACCAGTGACCCGCAACTAGGGACTGTAAGGGAGAGGAGTTTTTATCTAGCACTTTTTTATCCTATCGCAGCCAGCCCCAAACTTCAGCCTTGTGCTGCTCTGATACTGACTAAAGACTGATTATTGATTCTTCTTGGACGTACTAAGTCAGAAGCGGTAAGTAAAACCGATTTATTCAACAAAGTCAATCCCTTAACTGCTCACTTGCACAACTAGCTGGAGCGGTCGCAACGCGCTCGCTACGCGAGACCGCAATTAAAGGAAATATAGGAGACAGAAAATGGCTAACGAAACCGTTACTTATTCCCTAGAAGCTGTTCTGACAAGGATCGAGGGGAAAATAGACAAAATCGACGAACGATTAACCAAAGTAGAAATAGGACAATCGGAGATCAGAGGGGACATTAAAGCCTTAGATGAGCGACTAACTACAGAAATTAAAGGACTAACGACAGGGGTTGCCGGTCAGGAATTTACCAACCGGGGGATTTTTATCGTCCTGATTGTCGCCATTTTAGGAGGGGCTGCTAAACTTTTTGGTTTTTTCCCCAATCCCTGACAGCGATCGCCGATGGTTAGGCCGAGGTTGACACTAAAGACCTAAACCAAGTTCTAAAATGCAGTTGATTCTTCTTGAACGAATGCCATCGGCCTCTACGTTCAACTATAACCCCAAACGCTGCTTTTGACGGGCTTTATAGGAAGCTAACAGCCAGATAGAGCCAGAAATCAAAGAAGGAGCAAGGACGAAAAAAGTGGCCATGGTTACGGGATGTTCCCGGGCCCAGACCCAATAAATCATCACGACAAAAATTAAGCCGCAGTAAGCTAGTCCTAGAAAGGGGATGCCAATGACCAAAACAGCGAATCTAGTATCTTTATCCATAAAATATCGGCAGCGAGGGTTCCGCTTACCCCTCTCTTTACTTATAATCTCCCTTCTGAGATTGCTGGCGGAAAAATAAGGTATTTTTTAGAATTAGGCGCTGATTATTGGGAGGCCTTCCTTGCCGAAAGAAAGATTAGATTTATTATTAGTAGCCAAAAATCTCTGTGATTCCCGTCAACAGGCACAGCGATTAATTCGCGCTGGAGAGGTGAAAGTCAATCATCGAATCATTGATAAACCGGCCACAGAAATCGATCCAGAAGCGGCCATCGAGGTTAAGCAGAAACTGCCCTATTTGTCAAGGGGGGGCGAAAAATTAGCCAAGGCCCTAGAACTGTTTGCCATTGATGTCTGCGATCGCATTTGTTTAGATGGAGGCATTTCCACGGGGGGATTTACCGATTGTCTCTTGCAAAAAGGAGCAAAACGGGTTTATGGGGTCGATGTGGGTTATGGACAAGTGGCCTGGAGTTTACGGCAGGATCAACGAGTTATTTTGCTAGAAAGAACTAATTTTCGCTATTTAACCCCAGAAAAGTTATACGGACAGGAAAAAACCGCCGATTTAGCAGTTATGGATCTGTCCTTTATTTCTTTGACCAAAGTTTTACCGATCCTGTGGACGCTATTAAATCCACCGCGAGAGGCGATTTTATTGGTCAAACCCCAATTCGAGGTGGGACGGGAAAAAGTCGGCAAAAAAGGGGTAGTTCGCGACCATCAAGACCAAGCAGCGGCAATTTTTCAGGTTTTACAGGCCGCAGAAGTCTTAGGATGGTTCTATCGGGGTTTAACTTGGTCTCCCATTACCGGACCGGCGGGTAACGTCGAGTATCTTCTCTGGTTATCCACCGATACCGGCCCAGTTAGTCCCAGTTTAATAGCGATCGCAGAAATCACCCAGGAAGCACTCGAACAGTTTTAAACTAGGTATTTTTTCAAGGAAGTGGGGGAAGGGGGAGATTTTCGGAAAACACTTGACAAATGGCGAGACTTGCTTTAGACTTTATGTATAATGGGAATCCGTGCGCCTATATATATAGAGTTTTTGAGAGAAGATAAGAGAGAAAAAAATAGACTCAAAAATCGGGTTGGGTAGGAAGAGGATAAAGGTATGAAGACGGAAATTCTCTCTCCCTGACAAGCATTAAACAAAGCATTATCTTTGTCAGGTAGAGAAGTTTCAGGTATTCTTACATACAAAAACGATGATCGAGGGGTTCAATCTATCGGAGAATGGGAGAGATGACCCGAAAAATTCTTGTTAAATCATGTTAAGTCCCGTAGATACGATTAAAATTCTCGAAAATCATCCCGATCACACTTTTCCAGCTGGTGAAGTTATTTTTGTCGATGGCACGGAGGGCGAGTTAATGTACGGTATTCTTAGCGGAGAAGTGGAGATGTATATCAAGGAACAATTGATAGAAACTCTAGAAAAAGGGGATGTGTTCGGAGTAGGAGCGCTCCTGCACCCAGATAAACTGCGAGAATCCACAGCTATTGCCAAAACTGATTGTAAATTAGCCTGTCTCAATCAACCGCAGTTTTTATTTGCCGTACAGGAAACCCCCATGTTTGCGGTCAAAGTATTGAGAAGTTATTCCGATCGCTTTCGCCGGTTGAAAAAAATCTTCACTGGTGAAGCATAGAGGAGCAAAGGAAAGCCATACCCCGAAAACTATTGACCGAAAATCTCACCGATAGTTAAACGGGAACCATTGACCAGATCCCCACCAGAACGCGGAGGTTTCCCCGATAATTGCACTTCTTCTAATAATAATAAACCCGCTCCCGTCTGCACTACTGGCCCGAAATTTTTCCAGAGAGCCACGATCGATCCCACTTCTCCGCTTAGATGAGAAAGGTCTTTTGTCTGTAATTCTCGAGGCAGTTGACTAGGATCGTCTAGGGGAATAGTGGCCATCACTTTTAGGATTTGTCCCCGGAAAGTGGTTAGCGCATTAGGATAAAAACCCCGGACTCGATCATGAATTGTCTGGACCGAATCTTGCCAGTGGATTAGATAGTCAGATTTCTCAATTAAAGGGGCATAGGTGGCATCGTTGTTATTTTGAGGAATTGGGGTAATTTCTGCTCGATCGAGCTTAGAGAGGGTTTCTAGTAGCAAATCCGCCCCCATTTGTCCTAGGGTTGCTCCCACCTGTTCGGCATTGTCAAAAAGAGCGATCGGGGTGTAGGCTTTCAGTAGCATCGGTCCGGTGTCCATGCCCGCATCCATTAACATGGTGGTGATACCGGTTTCTTTTTCTCCCCTGGCGATGCACCACTGCACGGGGGCTGCTCCCCGATATTTCGGTAAAATTGAGCCATGAACGTTAATACAGCCTAATCGCGGCATCTCTAGAATTTCTGGGGAGAGAATTTGTCCATAGGCAACCACCACAAAGGCATCCGCTCGCGATTGTCTGAGAAAATCTAAGGTTTTAGCGTTTTTTTTGACACTTTTGGGCTGCCAAACTGGTATTTGCTGTTCTATGGCTATTTGTTTCACTGGTGAGGGGATTAATTGATTACCCCTTCCCCGGCGCTTGTCCGGTTGGGTAACGACGGCAATTACTTCTATATCGGGATTGGCTAATAATTTTTTGAGGGTGGGGACGGCAAAAGTCGGGGTTCCGAAAAAAACAATACGCATGGGAAAGGGGGGATTTTTCAGTTATCAGTGTGCAGTAATCATTAACGACTAACTATGCCAGACCATTGGATTTTTTTGGCTTTTTCCCGACGATAGGAGAAAAAATGCTCCTCTTGTTGATAGGTACAAAAAGGAGCGATCGCAATTTGTTCATCCCTAATTCCTAACTGTTGTAGTTGATGATAAATCACCCGTCGCACATCTAAGCGCACTTTCCCTTTTTCCTCATCAGCAAATAAGGGGGAGGGGGACAGGTTAAATAAATTCCCCAGAATTTGGTCGGGATTGGTTTCTTGAGGAAATAAACTTAAACCCACTTCTGCGGCAACTTCTTTATCTACTTGATACACTTCCCCAGCAATTGCAGGCCCCAGGGCCAGCACTAAGTTATCTAAACCACTACCGGAGTTTAATAACCGCTTAACTGCTTTGGGAACTATCCCCTTAGCTGTCCCTCTCCATCCAGAATGAATCGCCACCCCAACACCGCTAGAGCGATCGCCTATTAGTACAGGCGTACAATCAGCACTGGCCACCCAAATCCCTTGACCGGAAGCATCGGTAATAATTCCATCCGCTTCGGCCATTTCCGGGTTAGTAATCCCTTGGGGATTTAATAAGCGATCGCCATGTACCTGTTTGACCCGATAAACCGGTACATTTGCACCTAAAGCCGATGTAAAAGCTTCCGGGGTTTGGGGGTAATAATGACGGGTAAAAAAGCCGTGGGACCAGTCCTCCAAGAGATTACAGGTAATATAGGGCAATCCTTGCCATGTTTGCCATTGCCACAGAGAAGTCTCGGTTAATCGGACATCGATCACTACATTGCTCACAGTCTAAGCCTCTCTGGCTGCAATAATACCTTATTCTTTCCTATCCTAGTTCTGAGCTTGGCAAACGGCAACTGGAAAATTATTACCCAAACCCTTGACAAATGGCGAGACTTGCTTTAGACTTTTTATATAATGGGAATCCGTGCGCCCATATATATAGGGTTTTTGAGGAAAGATAAGAGGGAAAAAAATAGACTCAAAAATCGGGTTGGGTAGGAAGAGGATAAAGGTATGAAGACGGAAAATTTCTCTCCCCGACAAGCATTAAACAAAGCATTCCTGAGAGTCAAACCTAGTCGTAGTCAGGTGGGGAAGTTTCCAACCCACCTCAGACAACTCTTGGGGAGTATCAACAAGACAGAATCGGAGGAGTTCCATAAAAACCTGCTTGCAGACTTTCTCAAACACAGCTACTACAGTCCCCAACATTTCATCAACACCAAGGGAAGGAATGATTTAGTCATCAATGGGAAAGAGTCGCGGGATTCTGTGGGGGTGATATTGGAATTCAAGAAACCCAGCAACGAGCAATAGCTGACCATGGGCGTTCGGCTGATGCTTGTCTCGCTGTAGAATTTAGAGTATCAACAAACTTAAAATGTTTGGCGAGAACTGCACAATATTTATTGAGAGAATATTTATCGATTTTGTCTTCCCTCTTGGCATCCATCCAAAGCCTTAATGCTTTGTTTCTGATAAATTGTACTGTACGAATAGCCTCATCTATGGCAGAACACTGACTCGGTTTGACTACGGCTTTCATTTCTAAGACAATCATTGTTTATCGACCTCAAACAACTATTTTTATGCCAACGTATCCGCACAAAATTGTCAAGGATTCAATCGTGCTTCTTGTCACTGAGCCTTTAAACCCACATTCCGCACCCTCAACTGTCACAGATCAAAAAAGCCATTAAAGTAGTACATAATAACTAAAATTAATTCAAAGGTTAAAAGGGTTAATGAGAATATATAGCATTAA
>VYMC01000244.1_pt1 | contig 11627 bp, 5 predicted proteins | sample 5115301 | NCBI WGS metagenome assembly VYMC01 (sample SAMN12291802, study PRJNA351875) | freshwater metagenome | isolation source: freshwater lake | place: USA: Michigan, Wintergreen Lake | collected 2013-08-08 | reverse complement strand
ATAAATTTAAGAAACCTTATAATTCATTTAATATTAAAGACTTAAGGATAAAGTAAGAAATGAAAAAATTGTTTTCGATACTTCTTTTTAGCATTTTGCTTAGTATAGATTTGTATTCTCAGATACAACCCCCTAGTCCTTATCTAAATTATAAGTTAAACAAAAGGAAATATGTCAATTTTGATGAGAATATCAAGGACCCTTTGACAAATTTATATACTATGAAATTGTCTGAATTCCCTATAAACAATTTTGTAGATTACTCAATTGATAATTCACCAATTGTTATTGTTTTGCAAGCAGCGATTACCGACCCACCCTGCATATATAGCGAGTATATCGCAGGTGTATTAAGAGCTAGTTTGTCAGTTGGGAATAATGAATTCAATTTGTCTCAAGCTGGGCAAGATTATACAAACACAATTTATGAGCATGGGAGACATAATACAGGTACTGATGAATTCCAATTTGATATTATAGTTAAGTTAAAAGTTAAAGCGCAATCAAATGATAATGATATAGCTACTTACGAAGTTGAACTAGCAATTAATAGTTTAAATAATACAGTCAAACAAACTAAAATTATTGAAGAGAATTTTATAAAATCTAATCAACAAATAGATCGATTTTATGTTTCAGGAATTAACGTTGTCAAGCAAATTAAGTCGACAAATTTGATGCCTACAAACATGTTTATCGAACTTAAAGCTGATTATGATTATTTCACAGATTTTTTTATTAATAATTCAGTAACCCCTAATCCAATAGGTGAAGAGCTTTATGAGATCCCTTTTTTAACAATTAATGATAACACAGTTGATTGCCACCAATACGATGTTCAATTAAATGAAACTGATCAATTACCCCTTATAAATCAACCACTTGATAATTGGTATAAAGGATCAATACCTACTACAAATCCTGATAGATTATTTGTATGGAAAAATAATGCAACTTTATGCCCAAACATTAAACCTTATCTATTTCAAATACAAATTCTTAGGCTTTTTAATACCAATAATGAAATGAGGTCAGATAAGTCAATCAAGGCAACTGTTGATTGGTCAAAAGCATTAACATTAGAATTAAATCCTGAAGATTGTAAGTTCAATGGACAACAAGGTTACTACCAACTTAAGGGCTTTATTCCTACAGAAGGTACTGGATACTATATTTGGAGAGTAAGACCTATAGGTAGTAAATACGAAGGTGGCTTAAATAATATTAAAAACCTAGGTAGATGGTCTGCGTATAGGCAAATGGTGCCAACTACTGTGAATGGGGTAGAAATTCAAGTTCCACATTCAAATACACTTTATCATTACTATAGTGATGGAAATGTAATTGAAATTAAAACCAATCAATTACAAGATAATGGACTCAGGCACAATGTCATTTACTTGGAAACAGATGAATCGTTAAACTGGCAACATACAAGGGTTTATACAGAGGGTAATAAAAATCAATCCCAATTTCATGATGTAATGGAATATTATAATTCCAACTTACTTCCTGTTCAAACTCAAAGAAGGTTACCGAGTAGTAAAAATGTGATTTTACAGCATAGAGATTATGATATGCAAAATAGACTTGCTATTCAGTCTTTACCTATATCAGTTAATCGGTTTGGCTTTACAAATGGTAACTTACCTAATCCATTAAATAATGCAACTACAGTTGCAAATTTGAACTATAAAACAAATATTCTATATGGTATTAGTAGCCCAAATTCATATAATTATCTCAGATATGATGGTGCTTATGGTACTACGCCATCTTTGCAAAATGGCCTACTCAATGAATATTACAATGGAGATAATATATTAGGTGCTGACCAAGGCGGATTACCATTAGAAAACCTCTCAAATATCCCTTCAGCTGAAGGCTATCCATTTACACGAACTATATATTCAAATGATGGTCTAAATAGACTAGTCGAACAAAGCTTGCCTGGTAAATTACATAGGATAAGAGACGAATTAAATAAGAGTAGCATTCTTGAATCAGACTCAAAAACAGTTAGGAATTTCGTGGTAGGTGCCTCAAGTTTAGAGCTTTATTCTATGTTCGGAAAAGAAGCTCCAAATAGTTCTTCTGTTCTTAAAGAAATTAGTATAGATCCTAATAACGTTGTCTCATATACTTTCAAAGATTTTAACGGTAAAGTACTTGCCACTTCATTAGGTTGGAATGATCCACATCCAAATCTTATCCCTTTGGACAAAAGTGATGGTACTGAGATATTTGATAAGGAAATTACAAATGTATTTACTGAAAAAACAAGAGTAGGTGATAAAATTATTATTAATGGCGATATTTTTGTCACTGTCCCTACTTCTGTTTCAGTTAGAGAAGATGTTACTATCAAACCTTTTACTTTTTTTTCAACTTATTGTCCTTCTATACCTAATTCTATAGATTTTATAAACGGTTTTAAAAGATACCCAGATGTAATTTCTAATTCTAAGTTGTTTAATCCTAAATCTACAGCAACTCTTCCTGTACCAGCAGTTACCCATAATCATGTTATTCCTACTATTAGTCCTAGTACTAGCCAGGATAATATTTATTCATCAAATCCAACAACATCATCTGTAAACCTATCCGGCGAGTTCAATCTTCGTTCTGAAATCTATATTGATGGTCTTAATGTCATCAAAGATCAATTGCTTCAAAATTTAGAAGCTCACATTAATGGCATGCAATCCAATTTAAAAATTTTAGATTTAATTGCAGAAATTGATCTCGTTACAAATCAGATAGCTACTGCTACTAATCAAACAGAAGCAAATTCAAAATTCAATCTATTTAAAGATAGACTATACCCAATATACGGATGGGAAAAAGAAATTACTCCAACCCTTGAAAATTCTTCCACTTCAACATTTACACTGAAGAATAATAATTACTGTATAGATATACGTGTACCAAATTTCGACTGCGATGCTGATGACCTCGAAGCTATGTACAAACAATTAATTGATAAGTACTCTGGTAACTACGATTTCTCTGCTGATATCCTTACTCGTGTTTATAATAAATACCCTAATAGAAAACTTTACTATACTGATCTTGAAGGTGCAAATTTACTCAATGAATCTTCAATTAAATCAATGGATAAAAATATTAAAGCTGGTGATATTCAGAAATCATTCGTAGTCGAGAGTACTTACTTTACTTTTGATAACAAGGGTAAAGTAATAGGTATTCATGATGACTTTAAAAAAGAACTCACTAATCTCTTCTACCAATATGGTTTCAAATTAGATTTCCAAGATCAACCATATTGCTCAACAAACGTAGCTCCATCTTTCTACAATAGAATTAACATTTTATTCAGAAATTTCCTTGATCTAACTTCCTTAAATCCTTATAGTTATGGAACTGACTACCCTCTGCCACATAAAGTATCTAGATACCTTGCTGTTGATGACTTCCTAAAAAAATTCGTTGATATTGCTATCAGAGAAGCAACAGATATACCTGACGGTTCTAATGCTAAAAATATTGATTTAGAAATGAAAAACCTTGATAAGGATGTTAAAGATGCTAATGGCAAGCTTAAACTCTACATTGATAACAAAATCAACATTCTCGATGTTCTCTTCAAAACTACAAATAGATCTCTCATAGGTTTCTCCAATTGTAAAACTGATTACATCGAGCAAGCTTATGCTTATATTAAAAATCCTGCTATTGTTAAATATAATATCAATACTGAAGAAACTACTAAATTTAATGATCCAACAAGAGACGCTTGGAAATCCATTGAGAACTCAGATATCTTTGTTGATAATTGTAGCAATAACTCTATTAGTAATCTAAAACAAAAAGAATTAGCCTACCTTAATATTGATAGCAAAATTAAAGGTAAAATCTATCAAGAACTACTCGAAAATCAAATTTCTAATGTACAAACTAATTTAGATAGCAAAACTAAAGATGAATATTATAAAAAAGGTACCACTTTAATTGATTACACTGTTGATTCTTGGAAAGAGGGTGATCATAAAGGCTCTGAGTATGACATTTTATTAGAAATCATTCAATCCACTAAAGGTTTATGCGAAAATTATAAACCCGTCTTTGAAAAAGCACTTAGAGCCTTCTTCGCTACTTCTTCTTACAATACTTATATAGAAAATGAGGCTTATAAATATACACCAACCGAGTTGTCTACAATGAGAAAAGTTACTCTTGCAGATTTGGAAAAACTCATTAATGTCCTTAAAATTGATTGTGAAATGAAAACCAATATTCTTGAAAGCCAAATTGTTGCTATTACCCCTCCTTCACCTGATGGTAGGGCTTATAAAATAGAATTAACTCCCTCACAGGAAAAGTACATCGATGCTCTCTACAATCATAAAACTGTTTCTATCGATAAAATCAGCTTTCCAAATAAATACGTACGCCCTTCTCAAGAGCCACCTAGCGGTAATCCGTGTCGCTTTACTGCTTCGCTCGGTGATGTGCAGGTAAGTCCAGAGTTGAAAGAAGTTTACTTAAAAGATATTGTTCACAAATTAAATGACAAACTTAATAGCATGAAGGCAAATCTTCATGTCGGTACTCCATTCACAGAAGAGCAAACAGGTTCTTTAGCTTTTAATAAGTACATTGCAACTCCAAAATTTAGAGCTGAAAAATATAGGGAAATCATTAATTACTTAAATAATAATATCCTTCCTCAAAGTAATATATTCGAAAATTTATATTACCATAATAGTGATTACATCTCAACTAATTCTTGTATAGGTGATTTTAAAAACTTTGAGGATTTAAGTCTCGCCAATCTTTACTGCAATGAGTACAAATATCCTTATAATGATGAAATGAACAATAGGTTATTTACTGATTTTCTTAAAGAAGAATATAATTATCAAATAAATACGATGCAATTTAAATTCATAGAAAACTGGTATGATTTCGAAAACATGAATTATTCATGGAATAAAGAATTGGAGTTTTCTCGAAGAAATGAAGATGACATTAAAGCAGTTATTTCAGAAGAGAGGTATGTACATCATAATGATATTAATGATATATCATTCCTTCGCCCTAAATCTAGAATGTTCTTTCTTACACCCGATAATAATTTCTTAAAAAAGAATGTATTCTTATTTGAAAAAAAAGGTGATTTGATTGGAAGACCCGAAAATATTCAATACTTTTCTTTATCAAACGGAATCACTAAAAGAGAATTTACTGCTGGCATTAAGCAATTTGGTAATCGTTCTAACTTCATTATTAATCAAGGTAATAATGAAATTAAAAGTGGGTATCTTATAAAATTTGGTATCTCGCGTTTAGAAAATCTTCAATTAATTATTGAAAATAATGGAAATCATTATCAAGATAATGATGTTATTGATCATAGAGATTATTATGGTCAATTTTCGTTCGAATCTATATTTCTTGTTGATAAATCATCTTACAATATCACTGAATACAAGTGCGACCAATTCTTTGATGTAGTATCTCCACCTGATACCGATCCTATCAATGCTTGTCGAATCGTTTACTCTTTCGATCCAATTAATATTGCCTCCGACAAAAAAAATACTCTTGCTAATAAAGTTACTAACCTCTGCTATTTATCAAAACTTAAAGAGATGAAACAAGCAATTATCTCGCAAGTTACAGATTTAAAACTCAATCTCGAGCAAGAGATTCTTAGCTCCGTAGCCTCTTATGCTAGCAATCTCGATAAAAATGTTTCCAAAACTGTCTCTATTTCGTTCAATCAAAAAATGCACCATTTCACCCTTTATTACTATGATAAAGCTGGTCATCTAGTGCGTACTGTTCCTCCTAAAGGTGTTTATATAAATCCTAGTACAGATATTAATAGTACAGATATTAATGCTCTTAATAATATACTACCACCTCATAAATTCGTAACTCACTATAAGTACAATGCAAATGGGCAGGTCATCAAGTCTGATTCTCCCGATGAAACAGAGTTCAATCTATTCAAATATAGCAAAAAAGGTTTCCTAAAATTTTCTCAATCGGCTAGACAGAAAACTGCTGGTGCTATTTCATATATCAAGTACGATGATCGTATGCGTATCTCAGAAACTGGGCAGCTTACTGCTATTACTCCTACCGATCTATTCAATGATATATCCGAAACTAATCCCAATCCTAATTTTCATTCCACTAAATTCATTCGTCATTTAGTGGAAAATAAAGGCTTCCCAGAAGCTGCCAATTATAATCCTGTTACTCTTGTGTCCGATAATAATCTTTCTATTTCTTATCCAAGCGGTCTATCAATTAATAATTCACCTATTAATTACCAAGCTGACTTAAAGCGTACTTTCATTGTTATTAATGATTACTCGCTCAACCAAGCTATTCCTAATTATACATTGCCTCCTGTTCGTACTTATCTCCGCAATAAGCTCAATCATTCCGTTCGCGATGAAGACGGCAATCTATATACTCGTGGCGATCAAGTAGGTACTTACTACTCATACGATGCCCATGGCAATGTCAATTTCGTTATCCACGATTTACCTGTAAATGAAGATGGCTCTGTCCGTATGTTCCCTAAAACGGAATACGAATACGATCTCGTTTCCAAAAAAGTTAAAAAAGTTAAATACAATGAAGGCGAAGCCGATTCTTACATACAAGAGTATATCTACGATGAAGACAATCGTCTTATCAATGTAAAAACTTCTCGCTATGGCTACGAATGGGAAAACGATGCTAATTACAAATATGCTCCTCACGGCACTCTCGCTCGTATTGAAATCGGTCATGATAATCAACAAGGGATTGATTATTCTTATACTATTCAAGGTTGGCTCAAAGCTATCAACAACGTCAATAGCAGAAACAATACTTCAAATCCGAATTTGAACATAAATACAGATCCTGGCCTCGATGGTAATATTACTCCTGCTTTCCAATTTAAGCGTTTCCCGTTTGATGCCTATTCTGAAGTTCTCAATTATTTCCTTTATACTGATCAAGATAATGAAACCTACAATGATTTCATCACCACTAAAGCATCTACTCCAAATCCCATACATCCACAATTTGCGAGAGACTTCTTTACATATAATAGATTGAATACTCAAACAGATTTCCGCCCACTCTTCAATGGCAATATCGCCTCTTGGCAATCTGATTACAATTTTAAAACAAACTTAGTTCCAGCTATACAAGACCAAACGAACATGGATTACACTTTCCGCTACGATATGCTCAATCGCCTTATTAAAGCCGATGCATACTCTCGCGATAATAATCCTAATCCTACTTGGTCTCCTAAAATGCCTAACTACTCCAATGATTATGAGTATGATAGAAATGGTAACATTACTAAACTTAAACGTTATAATAATAGCACTTCACTTATCGATAATATGACTTACAATTATCCTATTGGTACAAATAAACTTTCATCAATCGCTGATCCTGTTTCTTCATCTATGGTTGATTACGATTTAGATGGTCAAGCTACGGACAATTACTCCTACGATGCCTCTGGTAATCTTACTCAAGATATTGCTGAAGGTATTGGTCCAAATTCTATCAATTGGACTGTCGATGGAAAAGTTTCTACTATTTACAAAAATAAACCAGGTGAACCTGCAAAATGGATTAAATACCTTTACGATGCCTCAGGCAACCGTGTTGCTAAAATGATTCGAAATCAAATTGTTAATTCAAATCCACCAAGTTATAACCCTGCTCTTACAGAATACACCCTCTACGCTCGCGATGCTAATGGACAAGTTATGGCTATTTATGAAAGAAAACCAGTTACTACTGAACCACTTTCAGTAACTGCATGTATTGAGATTGAAATAGAGCATTCTTTCTTTACTCACTCTTGTCCTTACAAGTACACTTTTACTCTTTGCGATGGTCAATTCGAATACACAGATGATAATCTTAGGGAATTTTATTCTACAGGCAATATTAAAATTCGAACTTTAGTCAACCTTGAAAGCCCGCCTCTTCATGCTGGTTCTGGTATTGAAAATGACCCTTGTTTTCAAATTCCACTTAGAAAACTTGAGTTGCCAGCTGGAAGTATAATTTCAATCTATTACAACTATAATTATGATAAATCAGGAGGAATTGTTCGCTCAAAAGTAAGCTCAGTTCGTCTAAAAGATCAAAGTGGGAATATCCTTTCTGTGGAAGAGGTAAATGCAAAAATTAAAAATCAAATGCAGATCCAAAACTTTGGACACCTTCCCAAACTCGCAGAGTGGCACATATACGGCAATTCAGAGCAAGGCAGATTTGCTATTAAGAAGCCAGATAACGGCACTTCAATTTATTATCTTGGTCCATTAGAAAATGATATTGTCAATAAGAAATTTTCTCGTATATTGGGTTCAAAAGAATACGAATTAAAGGACCATTTAGGAAATGTACGCACCGTGATAAGCGATTTCAAACAACCAGCCACTCTTACTCAAGCAAGAGGAGTAGCACCCTTCATCGTAGATGAACGCTCTGTAAATGACTACTATCCTTATGGTATGCTGATACCAGAAAGAAGCTGGAGCAGTACGGATTACCGATATGGGTATAATGGCAAAGAAAATGACAACGAAGTAAAAGGCACAGGCAATAGCATAGACTACGGTGCAAGGATGAGCGACCCAAGAACAGGTAGGTTTACCTCACAAGATCCAGCAAGAAATAGTTTTGCAGGACAAAGCCCGTATGCTAATGCAGGGAATAACCCCATACAAAATATAGATTATAATGGGTTGTTTGCTTGGATTGCAAATAATAATTATAATAAAGGTTGGTTAATCTGGGATTCTAAATCAAAATTCCAAACACATGTAACATCATTTTTAACTATTGTTGACCAAAATGAAATAAAAAAGTACCAAAATATAATCAACTCATATTATAATAATTGGTCAAATAAAAATAGTAAACATTATGCACCTGCGGTTGCAGAATTTTTTGCACAAAATTCTATACCTGTTGGAATAGGATATTTTAATGACAAAAGTGTAGGTGGTGAAACACAACGGCCAGCACTAAATTCACCATATAAAGCTCACATTGCAATAAATAAAGAATGGGAAGTCCCTGATGGTCAGAAAAATTGGGAGCATGTTGCGTTTCACGAAACAGTACATGCAATGGGATTTAATGAGTTTGGAGCTTGGACTGCTTCTTATGCCGCAGGATATGTTGATAAAAATTATATAGTTAATGGTTTGCAATTAAAAGCCATACCTAGTTTAGCACAGAATGATATGGGAACAAATCAAAAAATTTATAACGAATTATATGACAACTTAATTAGACAAGCACCTGCTTCATTTATTGAAGAACAAATCAGAAATAAAATTATGGATAATGATAGAAATATTTTAAACTACGATGGATATCTGAAAGCACTTAAAGAATATGGACAAGGAGTAAATAATGGTACAATTAAACCTGAAAAACCGAAAAATTAAACTAATATTATCATTTCTTACTGTTTTTTGTTTTCTGTCATGTGAAGACCATACAATAATTAAAGAAAGTGATTATGAATCTTTCATAATTAAAGACCATAGTTATCCATACTGGAATAAATTATTTGATGAAAATTATGAACATAAATATATAGACCAGTATGATATGAAAGAGGTAATGTATTTATCCGAAGAGATATCATTTTGTTATAATCATAAAAACTTCTTAAAGAATCAACGAAACAGGGTTGAATTACAGTTTTATAAGATTTATTATGTTTACAATAAACATAGCAGATCTATAAAAGATAGAGTAAGTCATAGGTTCTTTGTAGGTTACGATAACGGAAATTTCAATAGTATTACTAAGGAATCTCATAATGGTTATTTGATTGGATGGAGTAATAAAATAAAATACAATGAAATAAACAAATGTGAAATTAGTGAAGCTACAGATACAATTATTAGCACTTTAAATTATGAAATTATTAAAAAATTATATCCAAGTTTTAAAGGTATATATCAGAAAGTAAAGATAGATTCAATAGTTATTCCTAAATTAGATAGTTATACAAGTCATTATATAAATTTAGAGAATATAAAGATATATGGAAATCATCAATGGTTTAAATATAACAATAGGTTTTTTTACATAGAATAATAAACTCCATAACAAGTGGTTAAGCTCCAAGAATGGCAAGATAAATTCGAAAATAGTGTAAGTGTTTGAAAAATAATGAGTAATAGTTTTTGAAATCTTTCCCTAGATCTTTCATTTAATTTTACAGTTCCTATCCCCTATCTTTGCTTTGCATATTTTCTGCCTACTGCTCTTTAAACTCAAACAAACGATAGCTTCTACATTATTTATCAGTACCCCTAGTTCTTTGAATTTAACTTATTATTCAATTCATCTATCTTCTGATTAAGTTTACTTTCATAGTTTTTTAAATCATTGTATTGTTGCACTAATTTCATATTCTCTTTTACGAAAAAGCTAGCATCTTTTCCATATTGATTATAGCTATCAATTGCCTTTTGTGAGAGTTTAATTTGTTCTATAGTAATTTTAATTCTTTCAACTACAAATTTTAAGTCTTTATTTAATGATTTCAACTTTTCAGAATAAACTCTAAAGAAAATCTCATTAAATTCAGATTCTAATGCAATGTTGTATAACAAAAACTTCTCTCTTGACTTTAACTTTCTTTGATTATTCTTAACAGAATAGAATGTAAACCTAGCAAACCCCAATTTCTTTGCTATAAACTTTGATGTTAAACTATTTACTTGCATTTTATTTAGTAGCAAATACACAAAGTAACTATCATCAAGCTCATCTCTAAAGTATGGTTTAAGATTACTTACATTAGAAAGTAATAAGTCAGTGTATTCTTCTCTCTTTTTCCTTGTCCACTTACCATGAACTAAGTATTCATCTATGAATATCATCTTTTTGTTCTCCTTTTCTGTATAAATTTTAATAAATGACTATCCCTTTTTGTATAAAATATGGTAATTAGTGTCTGATTTGTACCCAAAAGTGTCTGAATAATGCTAATAAGTGTCTGATTTATATCTCAATTCTGTATAATTGCTATAAAAACAACTAATACATTATACATATTAAAGCACTATTCTACACTGTGATAGCTCAAGATTACACAATCAAAATGATAGATTGCACTAAAAAAGGTAGTCTTACACTCTAAAAAAGTGTTTTCTATACATTTGTATTTAAGAGTATGTATTCTATTTAGTTTTATAGCAATTTATAAAGCTTTGTAAATCTTTCATATCAAACAGAACTCTACCACCTAAAAGTATAGATTTGATTCTATTTGCTTTGCAATACTTATCAAAGCTTGGTCTTGATATTTTCAATAGCTCTATTGCCTCCTTTTTGGTTAAAAGGTTTAGCTTGTCTATTTCATTCTTTGGCTTTAATATACCAGTTGATATGATTGACTTTTCTACTGCCTTATCAATCATGGTTTGTAGTTCTTCCACTTCAATTGAAGTCATCAGAATTGTATTCATTTTGTTTACATCAATTAGTTTAACAATTTGAATGCAATTTATAGGGTAGGAAAGAAAATATTGATTTACTAAAATTTACTAAAATTTACTTTTTGAATTGAATTGTAATATTGCTAAATAGTTCATTTA
>VYMC01000387.1_pt1 | contig 11771 bp, 5 predicted proteins | sample 5115301 | NCBI WGS metagenome assembly VYMC01 (sample SAMN12291802, study PRJNA351875) | freshwater metagenome | isolation source: freshwater lake | place: USA: Michigan, Wintergreen Lake | collected 2013-08-08 | reverse complement strand
GGAGCTTGGCGGAGCCGATGTGCATACAAAAATCTCTGGAGTAGCTGACCATCTTGCAGTCAATGATGAACATGCCCTTAAAATTGCTCGTGATATAGTTGAAAATTTTGATAAGCAAAGAAAATTTGAGCTCGATTTTGCTGATATTGAAGAGCCATATTACAATCCTGATGAGTTACTTGGTATAATTCCAAAGAATATCAGGCAACCTTATGAAGTAAAAGAATTAATTGCTCGGATTGTAGATGGAAGTAAATTCCAAGAGTTCAAAGAGAACTATGGTAAAACTTTAGTAACAGGTTTTGCTCGAATAATGGGATATCCTGTTGGAATTATTGCCAATAATGGAGTATTATTCTCAGAGTCAAGTTTGAAAGGAGCACATTTTATTGAACTATGTGCCATGCGAAAAATTCCACTTATATTCCTTCAAAATATTACCGGCTTTATGGTTGGCAAAAAGTTTGAGCACGGTGGCATAGCAAGAGATGGAGCTAAGTTGGTTCATGCAGTAGCCAACGCACAAGTACCTAAATTCACTGTAATGATTGGTGGCTCTTATGGGGCAGGCAACTATGCTATGTGTGGACGTGGATATGACCCGAATTTACTTTGGATGTGGCCTAATTCAAGAATTTCTGTAATGGGTGGCGAACAAGCCGCAGATGTACTTGCACAAGTCAAAATCCAACAACTACAGAAAGCAGGCAAGGAGCTTACTCAAGAAGAGATAGATGAAATACGCAAGCCAATAATAGAGCTTTACGAATACCAAGCAAGCCCATATTATTCATCGGCACGCCTTTGGGATGATGGAATATTATCACCTTTGGAAACTCGTAAATCCCTTGCTCTTGGAATTTCAATGGCACTAAATAGACCTATTCAAGAGCCAAGATTTGGAGTCTTTAGAATGTAGTGTTGGGGTGATACTTAATTTATAATTATGAAGAAGACTAATTAGTAAGATAAAAACTATTTGGAATTTTTGTATATTATACTTTTAAGTACAACCAAATAATTTACACATTTTACCTTTTTGTAATTTATTTATGCTTGCTTGAATAAAAATCAGTTTTATTAACTGAAAGTAATTATCCTCTAAACATTGTCTAGAAGTTGAATACATTGATTGAAAAAAATTATTTGTTACTTTTTGGTTATAATTGTGTCTATCCAAAAGTAATTGAACTAAAACGTTTTTCTTGGGGTACAAAATGAAAAATAAAGTACTAATTATACTTTTTATACTAAGTTTATTTAGTAGTAAAAGAATTTATGCAGAGCTTGAAAATATAAATGATAAAGGTTATTTATTTATACGAACTAAGGATACCAATGAAAGAATCATACAAGTTGATTTGAATTCTACAAAATCAAAGATTTATATATATACATATACTTCTGACTCCGCAAATACAAGTTACCATTTATTCCAAAATGTATATAATATAACTAGAGATACATTTGAAGCAAGAAAAGAGTATAAGTTCAATAATCAATTTGAAGTAGATTTTATATTCAATGTTATAAATAAAACTGAAAGGACTAGTTTTTATACTTCTGGGAATACTATAGAACCCGGTGAAAAATATTTTAAAATAGGTCGTTTTTACTTTAATGAAAAAGAGAATAAGCTAACTTTTGTATTTATACCAACAACAAGTAATGGGTTTGTTTTTTCTGAAAGGTATTTAACACACTTTATTTGGGATAGTACATTTTCACTTACTAAAATCAATTATTTGGATTACAGGGTTGAGAGCGCTAATAGTGTAAAAAGAAGATTCGATTATGTTGGTGATTGTGAGTTAAATAATATTAGTACTCTTACCAACTATACATTCACTACTTCACCAAATGGGAAACAGTCTTACTACTTGGATTTTAATAGTTACATTTATTTAGATAGTAGTATTGTGCCAAACACAAATCTTCATTTACCAATAGTATTTTCAAATAATAAGTTTAAAGTAACTAGAGAAATGGAATATAATTATTCTACTAATTTGGGAAATAACTCTGAAAGTTATTTTATTAGATATAATTTAGTAAGAATTAAGGACAATAAAGTTATTAAATTAAATTACTTTAATAACTTTAGAGGTATTAGACTTGTTGACATTACAGACAGCAGTGTTTATTTTTTAGTGTATAATGATTTATACAAGTATAATTATCATGATAATACATATTCTATAGTTAGCAAATTAAATCTATCCTCTAATTTGCCAATTTCAAAAGGTATTTACAACTATCAAATAGAACACGATTCTGTATATTTATATCCAAATATAGGAATTGATACAATCCTGTTGTTTAAATCATATTTAAAATTTCCTAATTATACAGAAAAAGAAAAAATACCAACTCCTTTTTCTTTAAGTGGAAGGTTTGAAAATCGTTATGCTAATAATGATTTTTTGTTAATTAACTCTAATTCAAATGTGGTTTATCTTAAATCACACATTAAATCTAATGAACCATTTATTACATATTCAGACTACAGTTCTACAATAAATTCTAATGATACTCTAATTATCAAGTATTATACAAATATAGTTTTATCTACTTCTCAACTTTATGTCAATGATAGTTTACTAAATGAAAATATAGACATAATAGCTTGGCAAAGCAATCCTGGAAGTCATACTATAACACATCGGTATTCATTTGATGGAATTAATTTTTTTGAGAAGAATTTCTACATAAAAGTATTGAAAAAATTGAAAGCAGAATTTGCTTTAGATAGGGATAAAGGCTATAATCCACTTAGGGTTGAAGTTACAGATCTCTGTCAAGGTGATTATACGAAAAAGAATTGGTATTTGAATAATATATTACTTGATAGTACTAACATTAAAAGTTTAAATATATCAGGAAGTGGAGAATATAAACTAAAAGTTGTTATAATAAATTCAATAGATTCTGATTCTTTAGAGCAATCAATATTTGTAGGTGGTAATCTTTCTAAAAATATTTTGTTTATCCCTAATAGTACCACTTCGGCAAATCCATCAAATTTTAAGCTTGGATTAAAAGATGATATTATATTCTATACAGATACAGTAAGGAAGTACTTTTATGACAGATTGAGTGTATATAATCAAGGTACTCAAACTGAAATCTGGAGTACATATAAAGATTCATCTATTTACACTTCTAAAATTTTAAATATTTACAACAATATAAGAAACATAAAAGTAAAACAATCTTTCAAATCAGCATGTTATAGTGGTCATACATACAAAACACCAATTGCCTTTAATGACAATTATTATGTATATTCACTAAACAACCCCAAATATATTAACGGCAAAATTGAAAATTTAAACACAACTAGCATAGATGTAACTCATAATAATACTTCAGCTTGTTATGTAGTTTCCCGTTGCAATGATTTTATTGGCTACAGCTATGAAACTTCACTAAAAACTGCTTTAATTGGAGATGAAAAAGTTGACTTAATAGAAGCAATGAATGATCAGATATGTCCATATATGGCTGACTATGACGTTCCTTCCAGCAGATCTTATGGACGATTCTATAAAGCGAATTTCCCAAAATCGTTACTTTTAGAACAAGATACATTAGAAATAAATTATAGCAAATATTTTAATTATACCAAACAATGGCAAGACTTCACACAATCCAAAGATAACTTTTTACTTTGGAATAGAAATAAGTTCATTAATTACAATATTTCTACAAAATCTTTAGATACTATTACAAAATTTAATCCTAATAATGCTGCTTTTAGCTTAATTGGTTGTAGTAAAGATTATGTTTATATACTAACCACTCTAAATAACTCTTCTTCTGTTACATCAGTTCAGCTGAATTCCTCTACTTCTATATCAATGCGAATTCCTAATTATTACAGTGGTAAAGGGATAACTACTACTAAGGGTAATTTAATATTGTTTGGAGACTCCTTACAAATAGCTTGTTATCATGTATATAATCCAAATCTTCAAATGTATTCTAAAATTATAATAGATACCGATGGGTCTAAAGCTACAATTGAGGACATTCAAGAGCAATTAAATGGTGATTTCAAATTTTTGATTAGAATTATCCCAGAAGTTAAAATCAACTCTCTTAATTCTATAACTACAGGTGGTGTTACTTTATTGAGAACACAGAACAAAATATATGAGCCTACATTATCAAGTGTTAATGAAACAAACAATTTGAAACAAATTACAATTTCACCAAACCCTGCGAACAATTATATCGAATTAAATGGACTATTTGAAAGCTATGAGATTATAGATTTAACTGGTGTAGTAGTACAAAATGGTCTATATGAAAACAAAATAAATTTAGAAATGATTAGTAAAGGTTTATACTTTTTAAAACTAACCTTGGGTAATAATTTTGAAATAACAAAGTTAATTAAGTTATAAGCAGGAATTGAAGTTTAAAGTTATTAATAACCAAGAGTTCAAAAAGAACTAAGTCAAAACTTTAGTAACAGGTTTTGCTCTAATATTGGGCTATCCTGTTGGAATTTTTGCCAATAATGGAGTATATTCTCCGAGCCAAGATTTGGAGTCTTTAGAATGTAAGGGGAAAAGTGTTGGTAGTGGATGTGTAATTCTTTAATTAATATTACAACCACTCTCAACATACTACTTCACCATTACTTTCATAGACTTTGTTTTAAGTGCTGTATCTTCAAGAATAATTATGTAAATGCCAGATTTCAATTGATAATCATTGATATTAAACTCTGACTTTGGATTACTGTCATTTAAGATTTCTTTTCCTAAGTAATCATAAATTCTAATGGATTGAAGAATACCTAAATTATCATTTTCATTTGGTAATAAGTCATTTTCTATACTTAGCACTTCATCTCTATCGCTACAGAACTCCCAAGATAGTAGCTCGTGTACTTCAGCAGAAGAACCAGTCGTACTAGTAATTCCTATAAATGCAAAGTCACCTTTTTCTAATTTCAAATATCTACTAAAGTCAAAATCATTTGCTGTAAGTACTAAATTGTTTACACTTTTATTTGTATCTAAATAGAATTCAAATTTTTTATTGAAGCTATCATATATTATTCTTCCATAATAGATAGTGCTATCTGTACGAAGTGTAAATATCTTATCATTTATTGCTTTTGTTCTATTGGCTTCATGTTTGGCAGTTATTGTATCATTGAATGGAACTTGTAAAGCAACGTGATTACCATTGGGGTCATCATATTCAAAGGCATTTTTATAAGTATCTACTTCTAAAGCTACACAATTTAATATTCCATTATAACCTAAAGAACCACCCTTATCTGTAATTCGGAAATTCTTACCATTTTGAAACAAAACAGCTACGCCATCTGCTCCTGGTAGAGAGCCATCTTCAAATGAGTTATAACCTTTGTACATTCTAAAGCTGAAGTTCATAGTAAAGTTATTTTGTACAGATACTCTTTGTGAATAATTAACACCACCTATAGAATTTGCCTTTGCTTCGGTCATAATAATAGTGGAATCTTTTGTAAGCGTAGCATTCCCAGCACGCTCTAAGCTTGAGTTGAAGCTAAACTTACTATAATTAAAGCTTCTACCGTAGCAATTGCTGTCAGCCGGAATTCCTTCACCAAATAGTTGTATTATTGGCTTGGTAACAGCTCCATCATATTGTACACTAACCGCAGAACTAGTCCTACCGCGTGAGCTTGGTGAGAATTTACCATCTACCTTTAATACTTCATTTGGCTTTAATGTTATTTCACTATTTGAATTAAATATTTCAAAGTCAGATTTATTAGGTCCTATGTTTTCTAATTTTTTAATTATAATATTACTTGAACCAATATTCTTGATTGTTGCAACTGCAAATGTATCTTTGCTATCCCCTACGTTGATTTTTCCGAAATCAATCAAAGCATTAGTTACTTCAACACTATTACGAACACCAATGCCTTTTATATTATAAGTCAACAAATCACCAGCGGATAAAACATTTATGCTTGCTTGATGATTACCTTGTTTATTTGGTATAAATCTAAATTCCGCTTGTTTTTTTTCGTTAATATTTACAAGATATTTTGGAAATCCTGAAACTAAGCTGAACGCATTAGCATCAGCACCAGTAAAGTAAATTGAATCAATTTTTACGGGGTAAGTACCTATATTAGTAACGAAATCCGAAACTGATAAATCCTTTGGAAAACCTATGTATTGCTCTCCCATATCAATATCTTTAGCTTTTGCTTCACCTTTTACTATAGAAAATACTGCATCACTTACATCTTCTAAGACTACTTCTTTGCTACTGATATTCCATATTTTAATACTACCATCAATACTAGAAGAAGCTAATTTCCTACTATCAGGTGACCACTCTACATCAAATACTCTTCCATCATGACCTACAAATTTTTGTACTAAAGTACCATTTTCAGCATTCCATATATACAAATCCATCAAAATCTGTAATAGTTTTAATAGCACTACCTTTTGCTACATCCCATATTTTTATACTAAAGTCATCGCTTCCACTTACTAACTTATCTCCCTCTGGTGACCAACAAACAGAATTAATTTGTTCATCATGTCCGGTCAGTGTTTTTAAAATCTTGCCTGTTGATGGAGAGAATAAAGTGATATTACCATCAGCATTGCCACAAGCGATTTGTTGATTATCCGAACTCCAATCTACAGAATAATACTTTGCAAGGCTAGACCACTGCAATTTTTGTAGTTCTTTACCAGTACTTACTTCCCAAATTTTAATAAAATCTGTTTCAGAGACACCGCAGACTTGCGAGCTAGTATTATCCCAAGCAAGACCTGTAATATTTTGAGCAGGTATAAATTGAACTAGTTGATAATTTTGAGCATCCCACACTGCTATAGCTTCACTGCTACCTGTGGCAAATTTAGAGCCATCACTAGAATAAGCCACTGCTTTAACCTCGCTGGTATGCTTATCAAGAGTAGCTAATATCCTTTTTTCCTTTACATTCCAAACTCTGACTTTATTATCATTACTTGTGCTTACAATCTTATCGCCTAAATCAGACCAAGCAATACTATAGACCCACTCTGTGCCATTTTCAAGAGAAACAACAGTATTCGCAGAGGTATCTGAACCACCATCTTGGGCATTCTGCTTAACTTTTATAAGACATTTATTGCCAACTGGTTTTTCTATGTTCTTCCAATCTGCTTTTAAGCCAGTTGCAAGGTTATTTATTTCTTTCCAAGTCTTACCTTCATCTCTACTAAGCTCAATACTTACTTCATCATTTCTACCAATACCCGTCCAAGTTATGTTAGTATCACTTCCAACTACAAATTGCTCTCCACCATTTGGATGTGTAACTTTTAGCTTTTTTGTACCGAATTTACCAGGGAATCCACCATTCGCTGAAAATGATGAAGGGCAATTATCATTTATCACATCTATTGTAACGTATTTTAAGTTTGAGTCCAATGGAGCATATTGTATAGTAAATTCTTTAGTTTGATTTTCAGCAATTAAAATAGGAAAAGTAGTATTTATTGCTGTAAATGAAGGCTCATCTGATACTATATTTAATATGTTGCAATCAGCATTTTTAGCTGTGATTTTAATAGTCTTTGTACTCTTTTGATTTGGTAATACTTTACCAAAAGCTAAGAATTTTGAAGAATATTGCAAAGTTGGAATTGAATTTGAACCACTTTTATAACTTGTTGAACCTACAGTTTTATTCCATTCTAAATCAACTTTGATATCATTAGACACACAAGCCGGGCCGCTTTTCCATTCTATTGTGCATGGCTCTACTAATTGTACTTCTTTTTGGATACGTCTTGATAATTCTAAAGCAGCTTCCTCAGAGGTAATTCCATCATACATATATCCACCTGAGGCATTACAAAGAGCTTGTAGAGATGCTTTTATACCATTCGGTTCAGCTTCAGGACGTGAGTAGATAACTGCATAAAATTCGATATCATATTCTTTGCAGATGTTAATGCAGCGTTCTAATTCTGATTTTGACAACTGATACCACCAAGCATCTGTATAGACAATTGCAATTCTTTTATTTTTTCCAAGTTTGGCAATATTTAAAATGCCAGTTCTTTCATTCAGTAAGTGTTCTACGAAATTATTATCTCCACCTGCTCGAATAGGAGTTATTAAATCTAAGATTTTATTCTTATTTGTAGTAAAATCATTTAGAATAAATGCAGTACCATGACAAGTTTGAAGTGCAAACTGGCTTGGGGGCATAGCAATTAACTTACACAATTCAGTGGCTGTTTTTTTTCCTAACTCTACTGGTAAATCACCAAAGTTGGAATAACCCATAGAGCCAGAAATATCAATACTCATTGCGATAGAAACTGTTTTTGGTGGCGTTACATCAGGGCAGTTTGTGGTTACTATCTCTCTCTTGATGCCATTTTCACTTAATTTTAATTCAGATTTATTTGGCCTTACTATGTTTCCATCTTTATCAAAAACATTGAATTTAGCTTTGATGATAGGAAAACTACTTGTTTCAATATCATAGATACTCACACTTTGGCTAAAGCAAATAATATTTGCCAATAATAGTAATAGAAGAACTAAATTTTTCATGACTGTACCTTTCAAAATAAGATTGACTTAGAATATTTATTAGCAGATAAATCTAATTTGATAGACTAAATCTGTTGTTTTTAAAAAACAACATTTAATGACCTTAAATTATAAAATTATTTTGAAGTAAAGAAATGAAAAAGAAATTCTTAATAAAAAAGCCCCAATACTAAAAGTATTAGGGCTTATAATTCGGATTAACATTATTTTTAGTTGTGCACGATAATACCAGCGTTAATTTTTGGCGGCATTGTATTATAAAAATCTCTTGCGTAGATTGTATAAATTTTACCAGCTTCTAATTTAACACCATTTACAGGTAGTCTATCTGCGTTTGTAGCAGCATCACGTACTACAAAGTCATAAGTTCCAGCATCTACAGGAGTAAATGCAGAGCCATTGTTTGGTTTACCAGCATTACGGAAAGAAAAATTAGTAAATATATTACTTGTATTTCCTTTGATACCAATATTTACTGCTGTAGCATCAGGGCTAGCATGTACAAAACGTACGTGAGCTTTTCCTGCAGCAGGTGCTGTTAAATCATCAGTTAGCACTAATGGAGCAAGTTCAGATAATTTTGTTGCATCTCCAGTAGCGAAAATTGTAACAGCAGTATTAGCAACTACAGGGAATGAAGGTACAGATATTACATTAGTACCATCAGCTAATCTAACTTGAACTGGTGCGTAAGTGCCTTCAGTTACACTAATATAACCTGTAGCATTACCAAAAGTAAGTGGTGTTGTAGTCAATTTTACAGTATTATTAGCAAATATGTCAACTGCAGGAGCATTTGGTACTGCGTGTACAAACTGCACTTTACCTGTACCAGGTGTTGCAACTGTAAAATTAACAGCTGCATCACCAGCGCCTGCAGCATCTACAAATGCTTTAACTTGGAAAGGATAATTATCAGCAGCATTGAAAGTACCCATTGCAACTACTGTTAATACTGCACCATCTGCCAATGTAACAGCATTGAATTTTATTAATTCTTCAGTTTTACCTGCTGCAGTTACTACAAATGAATAGCTACCTGGGTCAACTTCAACATAATCTTTAGAAGCTTTAAATGCTACATTGCCAAACACTGCTGCAGAGCTTCCAGAACCTACTTTTATATCTACAGCTGGTGCATCTGGGCTAGCATGTACGAAACGTACTTTTACTTTACCTGCTTTAGGAGCTATATTATCAGTAAGTACAATTGGAGCAATTTTACTTAATTCATCTACTGCAATTACAGTATAATTTGTGTTCTCTTTAATATCAAGATTTGCTTTAATTACTTCTGCAGTACCATTTGCAGGATTTACCACTATTGCTCTATTGCCTGTATTTACTGGTACGTATTTACTTGAAGCACCGAATGCTAAATTTGTAATTTGATTTGTACCATCTACTTTTACATCTACGTTTGGTGCATTGTAGCTAGTATGTATCACTCTCAAGTTTGCTTTTGTTTGAGGTGTAGTTGTTGTTTCTTCTTCACAAGAGATAAAGAAGAATGATAATAGCATTGCGAAAATGCTTAGGTTGATTGAAAGTTTTTTCATTTTACCTTTTAGAAAAGTTACGAATATGTTTGTTACTAAAACGCTACTATTCATTATTTATTTTGAATTAATTGGAATTTTTGTAAATATATTTATTTTAATATTTTCTTGTAACATTATGAATTTTCTATCATTACTGCATGATTTGAAATATAGAGGATGGAGGATTATAGTTTTTGCGAATAATAAAGTTGCCAATTGCGTGTTAAAACACTTGTTACTTTACAACAATTATTATAATTATCTTCTTATTTCACCGTAAATATTTGCAGCAGATATTGCGATAAGTGCATCATAACCACCGTCTTGGATTTCTCTGTAGTATGTCAAAGCGAGATATGTATGACCTGTGTATGATGTGTTTCCTTCTAATTGGTCATAGCTATAATTGTATATACGATTTTCTTGTAGATCTAATGTTCCTACTGAAAATAAATAACTGTGTCTGCCACGTCTTACCCACTGTCGCAGTTTATAGAGCCGTTCGTTACTATCGTAAGTCATCATCCAATCTTTATTTGCTTTCCAATTATTGAAGCTACCTACAACGAATAAATCCTCAGTAACAACTATATTAAGTGGGTCTAAAGTGAACTCTATGTAGCAATAGTCATCATATATTTGAGGTAAATTATTTGTAAACATTGCACCATCATCATCTGAGAACATAAAGCTCCCATTGCGTGGAATTTCATTGAAATTAATTCTTTGCAAACTTGGAGTTGAAGTATAGAAAGTAGTATTTAACAAATCTAAAATTCTATAACCATTCTCAGTTGGTAAACCCTCTAAGCGAAAATTCTTTCCCATTGCTGAAAATCCACCAACAAAATCTTTAGTTTTATACCTGTAACCACTCTTTCTTTCTATACTATTATCATTGCTTATTATCCATGGTTCGAACCAACGATGATTCTTATAAATAACTGTTGTTTTTATATTAGCATCTATAAGTGGCTCCCTTGATGATACAAATACATTCATTATAAGTGATGTTTTTGATGTATTAAAATTAGAGTTGTATAAATCAGTATCCATTATTAGTTGTGAATTTGCAAGTGGTTTAACTACAAAGAACCTCACTTCACCTACATTTTCTTCAGTATCCATATCAATAATATAAGCTTTATAATTACCTGAATATTGGAATCTCATTTGTGAATTGGGCAGACTAACTCTACCTCGCTGCGAAAAATATCCAGAGGAAACAAATGCAGGTGCCCAATCTATAAAAGATACTCTATTCATTGGGTTATTGATAAACGAATTATCAGTCTCAGTCCAATCTGCCTTGCAGTGAACTATCTTTAAATAAAATCTTGGTGCTGAATACGCAAGAACATCAAATTCTATAGTTATTTGTTCTTGTGCTAAAGGAGAATCATAGGTTCGTGCATTTTGGCTTATAAGTAATATCGGTGGATTCTTCTCATTATTTCCTCCGAAGACTCTTATAAATCTTAATTTAGCAGGAATTTTTAAATCATTAGGATATACCTTTTTATCACTTTGACTGTACAAAGCTAAAGGTAAAAAAATTAATAGAAGTCTAAAAACTAAGTTTGCCTGCATTAAATAGATAACTAAATCCTAAATTGATTCTTGCAACTCTCGGATTAAACGAGT
>VYMC01000242.1_pt1 | contig 11859 bp, 14 predicted proteins | sample 5115301 | NCBI WGS metagenome assembly VYMC01 (sample SAMN12291802, study PRJNA351875) | freshwater metagenome | isolation source: freshwater lake | place: USA: Michigan, Wintergreen Lake | collected 2013-08-08 | reverse complement strand
TAAGTTTAGAAGAAAAAGAATTTAATCGCCAGTTATCAAGAGAAAGAATTGTTATCGAACATATTCACAGAAGTCTGAAGAGATTGAGAATTTTATCATCAAGATACAGGAATCGGAGACGACGTTTTGGTCTGAGATTTAATTTAATCGCTGGCATTTACAACTACGAACTTTCTTTAGGCTATCATCAAATAGCTGAATAAGACTTTTGCAGGAGGTCTATTGGTTTTCTGTTGGGAGCATTAGTGGCTATTCCGGTCGGATTTCTCATCGGGTTATCCCGGCCAGCTATGCTCATCCTCAATCCGATCATTCAAATTCTACTTCCCGTTTCCCCCCTAGCTTGGCTACCTATCTCTCTAGCCATGTTTGGAGTCGCGGAACCCTCGGCCATTTTTGTTATTTTCATCACCTCCCTCTGGTCAACGATGACTAATACAGCCCGGGGAGTCGGTATTGTACCCAAAGACTATATCGATGTGGCCAGAGTCCTAGAAATGCCCAAATATCGCCAGATTTTTAAAATTATCCTCCCCGCTAGTTTGCCTTACATTTTTACGCGATTGCGCTTAAGTTTAGGAATTGCTTGGCTAGTCATCGTAGCCGTGGAAATGTTAACCGGAGAGGTGTGGGAATCGGGTTTTTTCTCTGGGATGAGTGGAATCGCTTAAACCTTAGTTCCGTCTTTCTGGCGGTGATTGTCATCGGCGTTACCGGTTTAATCCTCGATTACCTAATTAGCCGTTTACAAATCCTTGTCACCCATCGTCCTGCTAAACCGGGCAGTTAATACCATGATTCTTCCCATGTCTAGACGTACCTTCCTTCAGGGATTGGGGACGACTTTGGTGACTGGTAGCCTGACTGCCTGTACTATCAATGCCAGTCGCACGGGGGCTTTTATCGATCAAAAAGCTTTTAATACTAGGGATCTCGTCGATTATTTGAAGAGGTTTGAAATTCGAGCCAATTCATCTCAATTCTTTCATTTGCAGGGATAATTATTATAGCTCAATTCTCCTCTGTTCCTAACTCGATCTCAAGTTCCTTTTCTGGGGAGGAGTTTTTAGAGATTAAAAATATCGTTAAAGCTTATCCTCAAGCTGATGGCAGTAATTTTGTTGTTCTTGATCGGGTCAATTTGACTATTGGTTCCCAGGAATACATTTCGGTGATCGGTCATTCCGGTTGCGGCAAATCGACGCTTTTAAAAATTATCGCCGGTTTAGAACAATCCTCCTCGGGACAGGTGACTTTAGAAGGAAAGTTAATTCGTAAACCGGGGTCTGACCGCATGATGGTTTTTCAGCATTATTCTCTTTTGCCTTGGTTGACAGTGCGAGAAAATATTCGTTTGGCGGTGGATGAAATTCTTAAAAGTGCTAGTAAAGTTGAAAAAAATAGCCTTGTTAATGAACATTTGGCGATGGTGCATCTAACGGCCGCTGCTGATAAATATCCTGAAGAAATCTCTGGCGGAATGAAGCAGCGGGTGGGCATCGCTCACGCTTTGGTAACTTGATCGAAAATGCTATTGATGGATGAACCTTGTGGGGCTTTAGATGCTTTAACTAAGAGAAAATTACAACAGGAAGTGCTGAAAATTTGGGAGAGTCACCAGCAAGCGGTGATCATGATTACCCATGATGTAGATGAGGCAATTTTTATGTCCGATCGCATTGTTTTAATGACCAATGGACCCCATGCTAATATCGGTGAGATTTTAACAGTGCCTTTTCCCCATCCCCGGGATCGTCACGCCATGCGAGAAACTCAAGAATATTATGATTTAAGAAATCATGCTCTCGATTTTCTAGAGCGTTATTTTACAGCCGATGAATAGGCGGTTAAAAAGTCGGATAATATCTGTAGGGGCAAGGCATTCGGATAGGAAATCTACGGTTTCAGCGATAGGTTATTGCCCGAATGCTTCTCCCTTTTTCTATTAAGATTGGGTCAGGGTAGCCAATTCTAAGGCTAAAGGATCAACCCGGCGTAAATTTGCCCCTAATGCTCTTAATTTACCCTCTAAATCATCGTAACCTCGATCGAGGTGATGGAGTCCCTGCACAATAGTAGTCCCCTGGGCTGCCAATCCCGCCACCACCAAAGCTGCCGAAGCGCGTAGATCCGTGGCCATCACCGGCGCTCCGGAGAGGAAAGGCACACCGCGCACTAAAGCCACATTTCCTTTGACCTTGATATCTGCTCCCAGACGCTTTAATTCGGCCACATGACGCAGACGATTTTCAAAAACCGTCTCATTAACTACGCTACTGCCCTCGGCTAAAGTTAATAGAGCCATCAATTGGGCCTGCATATCCGTGGGAAAACCGGGATAGGGTAGGGTTTCCATATCGGCGGCTTTTAAGTCTCTAGGGATAATTCGGAGACGATGGGGTCCATCTTCCACCACTTGCGGACCGATTTCGTGCAGTTTGGCAATTACCGAAGCTAAATGGCTGGGAATCACGGGATAAAGACTAATTTCCGAGCGGGTAATCGCCCCAGCTATCAGTAAAGTTCCGGCTTCAATGCGATCGGGAATGATATTATAATTGGTACTGTGCAGACAGGAAACTCCCTCAATAACAATTGTATTAGTCCCGGCACCGCGAATTTTTGCCCCCATAGAAACACAAAAATTGGCTAAATCAATCACCTCTGGCTCCTGGGCCGCATTACCGAGAATGGTTTCCCCGAACGCTAAAGTCGCCGCCATCATTAGGGTTTCCGTTGCTCCCACACTGGGATAATCCAGATAAATATTTGCCCCTTTCAGACGACCATTACCCTTAACGCGGGCGTGTACCATGCCGCCATCAATTAATACATCTGCACCCATTGACTGTAGGCCTCTAACGTGCAGATCCACTGGCCTGGCCCCAATGGCGCAGCCGCCGGGGAGGGGAACTTTTGCTTCTCCTAAACGGGCTAAAATCGGTCCAATGGCAAAAAAACTGGCTCGCAACTGGGAGACGAGATCGTAGGGTGCTTGAGCTTGTTGGAGGTCTCTGCCATCAATCTCTAGTCTATCTCCGCTACGACGGACTTGCACGCCCAAAGCCAAGAGAATTTGACTCATACGCTCGATATCGGCTAGGGCAGGTACATTACTGATCTGGCACTCGTCGGAGCAGAGTAAAGCTCCCGCCATAATCACTAGAGCGGCATTTTTGGCACCACTGATCTTAACTTCACCCTTGAGAGAGTGACGACCTTGAATTTCTAAATAGGGATGCTCGGTATCGATAGTCATAGGATCATTCATTTATCTTAGTTGGGAGTCTTGGCTAAGGAGAGCTTCGGCAAAACGACACTGCATTTTATCAGATTTTTGAACGAATTATCGGTGATTCTACCTCGAAAAACGATTTTTGTCTTAATTATCTCAACTATCTTGACTTATGGATTGTCTGGTAGTATGATGGGAGATTGTGAAAGAAAAATGCGGAACTGGCGGAATTGGTAGACGCGCTAGATTCAGGTTCTAGTGTCTGCAAAGACTTTCGGGTTCAAGTCCCGAGTTCCGCATTATCTCCCTCAAAACGTAGTTATTTAGGGCAGCCCTAGCGGGGTGAAAAGTCCGGTTGGCTATGATTAGCAGTGTTCAAAACCCTTTAATCAAGCAAATTCGCAAGCTACACCGCACTAGAGAGCGACAGGAGCAGAATTTGTCCTTAATTGAGGGAACGCACTTACTAGAGACGGCTTTAGCGGTGAATTGTTCCCTAGAAACGGTTTGTTATACTGAAAAGTGGCGGCAAAGACAGGGAGAATTAGCACAAAAGCTTCAAAATCAAGCGAAACGAGTCGAGATAGTTTCCCCGGAAGTCCTCGCTTCCCTAGCAACAACGGTTAATCCCGATGGTGTGATTGCCACAATTTCCCGTGATCACCTTCATCCAGTCCCCCAAAATCCGCTACAATTGGGCTTAGTTTTGGAAAGATTGCAGGATCCGGGTAATCTCGGCACGATTATTCGCACTGCCGTGGCTACGGAAGTACAGGGTATCTGGTTAAGTCTCGATAGCGTCGAAATCGATAACCCCAAAGTGATCCGCAGTTCCGCCGGGGAATGGTTTCGATCGCCCCTGGTGGTAGAATCGGATTTATGGGCTTTAGTGAAAAAATATCAAGCACAGGGGGTAAAAGCGATCGCGACTTTACCCACAGCCACCAAAAACCACTGGGAGATTGATTTTATCCGTCCGACTTTAATATTATTAGGCAATGAAGGAGCCGGTTTATCGCCCCAATTAGCGACTTTAGCCGATGAAACGGTGAAAATTCCCCTCTTTGGTGGTGTGGAATCTTTAAATGTTGCGATCGCTACTGCTGTCATCCTCTACGAAGCTAGAAGACAATTATCCTACAGTAGGGTGGATTAGCGTCAGCGTAATCCACCGTTAAACCAGACAAGAATTAGAGATTTATGTATTCTCGTTTTCTGTCTGCCAATCTAAATCATCTAGCATCTTCAACAATAAATCGATGAATACGATAATTGCTCCACCCTCCTCTGGTTTAGGATCGATGAGTCGATGAGCGTAATGATTACGAAAAACCTTCACTATACCTGAATATAAATCACGGTATCCTTCTAATTTTTCCGAGGAAAGTTTATCTTTTTGTACGGATTTACTGCTTCCAAAAATTAGGTTAACAATATCTTTACCCGTGGCTTTTTGATTAGTATTATCAATATTTCCCAGTTGCCGCAAGCGTTCCTCTAAAACAACTGTCGCATTGCGAACCGCACTATCCCAAGCTGTTGGATCGTCTCCACCCGCACTCAAAGAAATACGGACTCTCTCCCATAGTTTGGAGTCTAAATGTTCAACTTCAGTCAAGGGAATTAGATGAGGAATAGCCGAGCGATTGGGTTCAGCAAAGTTAGAATCAACCGCTTCATAAGCTTTTCCTGTTAGAGCGCCCTTGTATTGATTCTGGCTTTTTTGTTGCCATATAACATAATCATACGTTCTATGAATAGTGAAATTTGAGACAGTCAACCAATTTTTTACACCTCCGTTTTTTTGGCAAGTTTTGGCGGAATTTGCTCGGCTGTTAAGGTGACAATTTGGCCATCTTTGAAAATGCTGATAGATTCTCCTAAGAGGCGGTGTCTCTCAATTGCTTCTGCGATTGCAACTCTAACACCTGTATCGATTTTCTGATGCAGTTCCGTTAAGGTGGGTTCAGTCATTTTGGTTTCTGGTAATGATTCGGAAGGTGTCTGGGTTATAAATAATCGGAGGTTGATTAAATCCTAACGCAGCAACTAAGTGCGGTTCATCCCCAGAATTATCATAGATAACCCAAGTATCGCACAAAGGTAAATACAACTGCATGAGATTAATACGTCCCCGCTCATAACGACGACGAACCACATCTTCAGGAATATTATGACCGCCACTGGCTACCCTTCTGTGAACTCTCTCTAAAGCTAATTCTGGACTTTGTAGCCAAAAATAAATAAGATTGAGCCTATAGCCAGAACTTTGACAGTCTCTCAAAAAACGGGCAAAATGTCGGGCTGCCAGGGTGCTTTCAAAGGCAAAATCTATTCCTTGGCACTTCAGCGTTACCAACCTTTCTAACATCAACCGTCCTGCTTGGATAGCAACCGACTCAGGATTAAAAGGTGAGAGTCCGGCGGCAATCTCATCGGCGTTAACATAGTCGATAACGCCTAAAAAGTTGGGTAAAATTTTTTTAGCGACGGTGGTTTTCCCGGAACCATTGGGGCCACCAATTAGATAAACATCAGACATGAGGGAAAAGCTCGTCCTCCAGATTATTTTGAGATAACCTCGAACTAAGTCGCTAGTTATAATTAAATTGAAGATAGATTTTGCCTTTGATCCCCCCTTAATAAGGGGGGTTTTTGACAGTTTTTAACATCTAACTATTTAAGTACCAGTGGCTCTCAACTTTCCGTAAAAAAAAGGTACGATATCGATGGGGAACCAATCTCCGTCTAATACTTGTTCGAGAGTGAATATAGACTCTATGGGAATTGTATTTTTATCGACAATTCTCCCATCAATTAGGGTTTGTCTTGCGTCTGAATAGGCTTCCCCAAAGGAATTGATGGCATGATTTTTCAGCGTTGGGGTTTTGATCTTTTTTTTCAGTTGTACTCGAAAAGCGGCTATTTCTCCTAGCCAATGACGCGCGTTTCGTTCTCTTTCCGTTGTCCAATAAGTCAGTTTTAAAAGATGGATTAATAGTTGAGTTAATAAACTTTCGACAGCTTGGCGCTCGCTTCTCCCCATGCACTCTACTTCCTCGATAAGATTTTCCCAGTCCACCCTATCAAACTCTTTTCGCTTTAAAAGTTCGGCGGTTTTTTCTGTCCAGAGAACAAAATCTTCCTCGTAGAGAACGGAAAGCGATAGCGGGGTTTGTGCGGTCATAATAGATTTCTGAGGTTGCTGATTTGTGATAGGAATCTTCTTGTGTGGGGTTTTTAAAACCTAGATCCAAACTAAGTAGCTGGTTATAATTAAATTAAAAATGGATTTTAGATTTGATCCCCCCCACCCCCCTTGATAAGGGGGGTGCCGATCCTCCCTTAGTCCCCCTTAATAAGGGGGGTATCTGATGATTTTTAACGCCTACCTACTTAACTTTTGGATAGGATGCACGGTTGGCAAGTAGCTTGAGTCAGCAACACCACAGAAAAATTAATTCTGACTCAAAAATAAACTGGGCAATCCGATAAGATTATCTTGCTTAAAAAAGATCGAATTTTGTTGTCGCAATTTACCGATTAATCTTGTTACTGTTACTCTGGTAGTGCCGATGGCGCTGGCAATTTGAGCGTGAGTTAGGGGATAGGGAAGATAATAGCCTTCTACACAGGGTTGACCGTATTCTTCCAATAATAGAACCAAGAACCCCATTAATCGATCGAGGGAGCGTTTTTGACCAAGAATACTCAACCAAAATAACTTACGCTGGTATTGATGGCGAAAAGTTTCCATAACAGCTGATCGCAATTGCGGCCAGCGTTCTAGGTCTTCCCAGTATAACCAGACTAACTCAGTCCCGTCTAGATGAGCTTGGGCTTGTAATTGAAAGGGAAATTGAGAAACAATCTCAAAAGGTTGACCTGCACCCACAAAACCGAGAAATACTTCCTCACTATCGGCAATGGGTGGTTGACGGGGGGATTTTTGGTCGATAACGTTAACTTGTGCCTTACCAACAATACGAATCGCCCCAGATTCGACAAAGTATAACAGTCCGGGGCGTGTGGCGACTTTTTCATCTTTGGCAAAGGTATGATTACGATAATGGGATTTTGCCCAGTTAAAGATTTCTGTTTCTTGACCGACTAAGGGTATAAAATCCGACGAAGGAACCGAAGAAGACATTAAAATTAATAACCCACTGGGGCGTTGAGGGAACTGTAAACTAATGTAACAAAAAATTGCTGCGATTAGGGGGGGTCTTGTGGTCGCTCGACGCTTATTGGCCAATAATCCCTAAAAGTTGCGGGGATTGAGCAGATAGGAGAATTATTAAGTATTCTTAACAGAATACCCGCTCCAATGTTACAAAAGCGAGATAATCACCTTATCTATTCTTAACTTTTTCTCGCTTTTCTGGGGACTATGGCATAAGATAGGATGCGTGACTATTAGTTTTCTATCTATGATATGGCGTTTCTCTTAAAGATGAAGTATAAAGAAGTTTGGCATTATCTCTTGGCGACCGGCTACTGTTAACCGTTCCCTGTTCCCTAAAACCAGATACTTCGTACCTCACTATTAAGATAACTGCTATAGATGATAGTTGATAGATAATTTAAATTTATACTTTTCCTTAAAAACTTCGGTCAAACTTGTATGAATAGCATTAGACAAAAAGTGGAATCCCTCTTGAATCAATTACCGGATGATTGTTCAATTGAAGATATTCAGTATCATTTATACGTTCTGGAGAAGGTGCGTCAAAGTTTGAGCGCTGCTTCTCTAGAGAATACAATCCCCCAAGAAGAAGTTGAGGGTCTTTTAAACAAATGGCTGATCGAGTGAATTATCGCCTTGTCTGGTCGCCCAAAGCAATTGAAGACGTGGATGCGATCGCATCTTATATTAGTCGAGATTCCCCGTCCTACGCGGCGGCCGTCGTGCGTCGAATTCTTGATATAAGCTATTCTTTAGAAAATTGTCCCCTAGAAGCGAAAAAATGCGCCGAATTTAGCGATGATACCATCCGAGAAAAAGCTGCCTATGCCTACCGTCTGATCTATCAAATTCAAGGGGTGGTAGTTATTATAGCGGCGATTGTCCATAGTAAGCATTTCTTGGATTGATCTAGTCAGTAATCAGTGATCAGTTATCAGTTATCAGTGGTCAGATTTGAGTTTTCAGTTCACAGGGGCCGAATCTAAAACCAAATTTGTTAAGCTAAAAGCCTTAATCTACTCAGTTTCTAACCTTCTTTTTAAGTAGGGGTTGCTGAAAAAATCTAAAAACCTTGTTGGGTAAGACTTTTAGACTTTTTGTCAATCAAAAAGTACCAGGCATGGGAGTGATCAGGGGGAAAATTGAGCTACTTTTTCCGTGAAAATTAGGTAATTGGCCACCTCAAAACCGGTAAAACCCCACACCCCACACCCCACACCCTACCACCACCGAAAAACTTTTTCAGCATACCCTAGGTAGGAGAATTGCCAGATTCTTTCTTGGAGCCTATTGCCTGTTGCCTATTGCCTTCAGTTCACTAATTACTGTTTACTGTTTACTGATCACTGAAAAGTCCCCCACCCCCCAATTTTGAGCCTAATTCTCGCTTAATCCGGTTGAGAATCGAGGTTTCATCGAGGGAATCGAGAATACTGGCTACCACTGCCTTTGGGCCATCGGGTCCCCAGGTGGCCCCATTAGCGAGATAGGTTTTCGTCACTTGGCCGATCGCGTAACAGGATACACCGGCAACTCCCGCTTGAGTCAGGGCGATCGAAGTATAGGGAAGAAGAGAAATGCCGCCAGTGGCAGGAATCGAGAGGCCAAGCAGTCCTTTAAGGGAACTTAAGCCCAAAACCGCTAAAAATTCGCTGGCACTAATACCCCCCATATTGAGGGCAATTTTTTGTAAAAGAGCGATCGCTCCCTGACGAGTTAAATCGATGCCGTATAAGCGAGAAAGAGCGAGAATCATGGCTAAATCGATAACTGCTCCCGTAAACAGATCCAACACCGTCACTGGATTAAGAGCGATCGCCGATGCTTTGATCATCACTGCTTTTTGAATCAATTGATTAGCACCGCGATCACGGATAGCCATTTTGCGGGCGACAATTTGCTCGTTTACCTCGTCCGCATACAGCATAGAATTGAGTGCTACCAGCGATTTACCCTCTCGCTCTAGAATTTCCAAAATTTTGAGTTTCAGGGCTTCTATCTGGGGTTTTCCTCGAAATCGTTGCGTTTTTAGCCGCCCATCCTGCCCTTTAACCGTCTCCGCCAAGAGGGGAGAGGCCGCCACCATAACGATCTCATCGGGGGAGAGTAATTCTTTCACCCGTTCTGAGGCAATTTTCTCATAGATAGCGAGGCGATCGACTTCTGGATACTGATCGATTTTATTAAAGACCAAAATCATCGGTTTTCCTGCTTCCCGCAACTTGGCCAGGGCGGAAAATTCCACTTTGGTCATATCGCCGGAGATGATAAAAAGGATTAAATCCACCTGCTGCGCCACCTGACAGGCGATAATTTCCCTCGTTTGCCCATCTACCTCATCAATACCGGGAGTATCAAGCAATTGCACCTGAGCATTACCCTGGCCGTTCAGGGTCAGACGCGCTAGATTGGGGAAAGTATCATCGTTACTTAACTGCCAATTTACTCCTTTAATGGTGCGGGTAACTCCGTGTAGAGGACCAGTTGTAAAAATTTCTTGACCGACCAGAGCATTTAAAATCGAGGATTTTCCCCGGCCCACCAGGCCAAAAGCGGCAATTTGAATCAGCGATCGATCGAGTTTTTCCAGCAGGTCCACCAGGCGATCAATCTCCGCTTCTAGACCAATTTTCTCGATCGAGGTAAGATCCAGACGATCAACGAGTTTGCCCAGAGAATTGCGCGCCTGATTATAGTTGAGTTCTTCTTGAATAGTGCCGACACCTCGAAGCGCTTGTTCTAGGTCTTCGGTATTCCAAGCTCGATCGAGGAACGGGTCAGAGGTCATTTCAGTTATCAGTTATCAGTCATCAGTGACTAGGTGGGTGGGTGTTCAAAATTCTCAGATACCCCCTTATCAAGGGGGGATTAAGGGGGGATCAAGGAGGGAACCATCTTTAATGTAATTATAACCAGCTACTTTATTAAGGATAATCAGGATGAGTGTCATCTACGACTTGGAACACATTACCACCTATCATTATCGTAGGCCGGTAACTTTTGGGGAACATCGGGCGATTTTTTTGCCTAGTGCTGGTCACGGTGAAAGAATTATCAGTTATTCTGTGGAGGCGAATATTGCCGCTAAAACGCGCTGGACTATGGATACTCTATCTAACAACGTGGTAGAGCTTGAATTTGCTGAAGCAGCGTCAGAATTAATCGTTACCTGTCGATTACGGGCGGAACATTTTGGCTTAAAAGCGATCGCTGATTTTCCCCTCGCTCAACGGGCGATCGAAATTCCTGTCCAATATACCCCCGATGAATGGTTAGATCTAGTGGTGTTTATGCGTCCCCACGCCGAGGATGCCGACGGCAGCCTGGCAGCTTGGGCCAAAAGTTTTGTAGCGGGGGACCAAGATAATACCCTTGATGCCATGGCAAGAATGATGGCCGCTATCAAAGATAATTTTACTTACCAATCCCGGGAGAGTCAAGGAACTCAATCCCCCGGAGAAACCCTGCGGCTAAAGTCGGGAACTTGTCGCGATTATGCTTGGTTGATGATCGAAGCTTTGCGAAGATTGGGTTTAGCCTGTCGTTTTGTCAGTGGCTATCTCTACGATGCGGCCCTCGACGGTGGTGAAGTGGGGATGACTGGCTCTGGTGCTACCCATGCTTGGTTACAGGTTTATCTACCAGGGGCCGGTTGGCGTAATTATGATCCGACTAATCAAATTACCGCCGGCTTTGATTTAATTCGAGTGGCGATCGCTCGTCATCCCGGTCAAATCATACCTCTTTCTGGTTCTTGGTTTGGCGATGCCGATGACTTTTTGTCGATGGATGTTAAAGTAACCATTCGCAAGCTGGGGACGCTGCCAGATTTTGATCCGAGAGAATAGGTTGAATTATCGGGTTTTTCCTTGACCGGCGATCGGTTTCTGACTCTCCCAAAGGAAAACTTCCTACTTCACTATTAGGATAACTGCTAGGGTGTTCGTAATTTAAAGCGAAGATTGCCGTTAGGCAATAGCATTTTTATCGATTTTTGTCAAGATATATTTGACACAATTTATTAGAAAAAGGGTTTCTTTGAGAAACCCTTTTTCTGCTTTCCAACTAATCCTATTTGACCCAGGGTAAGCGCATCTTAACAATCCTTGACAAAAGGGACTTGATGTGAGTTGTTTACCCAGAGAGCGATTCAGGCATATTTGATCAGAATTGGCTATCTCAATTGTTAAGCAAAAATCGACCCATTTGGTCGATTTCGTAACTATTCTGATTGACTGGTACCACTTGAAATGCCCACGCGGATCACAAAATTGACCAATTGTCAATAGCGTTTGAGATGCTCTCACCCTGTACTACTACTGACTCATAGCTGTTATAATTAGAGCAATGTCCCAGGCAGGGGAAAAACTATGACAACTCTCGACATTTTACCAGAAGTTACCTGTCCCCCCACGGATTTATGGAGTGATGAACCACC
>VYMC01000241.1_pt1 | contig 11889 bp, 7 predicted proteins | sample 5115301 | NCBI WGS metagenome assembly VYMC01 (sample SAMN12291802, study PRJNA351875) | freshwater metagenome | isolation source: freshwater lake | place: USA: Michigan, Wintergreen Lake | collected 2013-08-08 | reverse complement strand
CATCTGTTCTTTTACTGCTTTCTACAGTAAAGATAATTGGATTGTCTGCAGTACCTTCAGCTATCAAAGTACCATTAACAGTTATTTCAGGGCTATCTAAACTGCTTGTGCTATTGCCAAATGCAACAATTTTAACACCTGGTTTTAAAATTAAAGTTTTTCCTTCAGGAACAACTAAGTTCCCTTTTAACTGATATTCACCTGCTTCAAGAGTACCATCTTTAGTACCTACAAGTTCAGAGATTGTTCTTATTACAAGATTACCAGCAGAGCTACCTTTATTGCTACCAACTGTAACTTCAACTTTACCAGTTGTTGTACCTGCACCTAAAGTAGCAACTATAGAAGTATTTGTAACAGATTTAACAGCGGCAGTTGTACCATTTACTTTTACTGATACATTTGCTACTACAGTACCAAATCCTTCACCAGTGATAGTAATATCATCTCCTACTGAGGCAGTAGAAGGTGCGAATTTTGTGATTTTTACACTACTACCTGTAGAAGTAGTTGCCTCTTCTTCGCAAGAGAATGAGAAAATTGCAAGTATTGCAATAAGAAATATTGATTTTAATTGTTTCACTATGAAACTCCTTTTAAATGAGAAAAATTGTTTTTTTAAAAATTATATCTAACCCCGAGTTGATATGTTCTTCTGAAAATATCACTTCTGACTAAAATTCGATTTGGGTCATCTTGGAACGGAGGATTACCTTTAATCTCCCCTAATGGTTGCTTTAAATATACTTCTCTTGGTGTATCAAGTAGGTTTCTAATCTTCAAGAAAATTCCTAAACCAAAGTCAAATTTTTTCTCAAAAGACATATCCATAAGCCAGGTAGCAGCTTCCCATTCATCTGTATTTATGAATGGAGATACTGAATTAATTCTCTCACCAGTATAAGCAAGACCAATTTGAGCATCAATATTTTCCTTTGTATGTTTATACATTAGAGTAATATTTGCAATATTAGCTGATTGCCCTTGTAAAGGTCTTAATTGTTCAACATTTCTTTGTGTTATATCACCAATCTTTATAGTTCCATCAGCTATAAGTTTAGGGTCAACTAAGTTTATATTTGTAGAATCTACTCTGAATCGTTCTATTTTATCAGTAGTAATATTAGAACTTGTAAATGTATAATTGAGTTTTAGCCCTAAGTCACCCCAATCATCTTCTCCACCAAACATTTTTGATATGTTTTCATATCTAATAAAGTCAAACTCAAATCCATAGTTAGTGGCTCTATCAAAATTGAGGGTAGTAAGGAATATACTTGTACCACGAACTGTTAAAGCTCTTTCAATAGGGTCTATAATATTTTTATAAAAGATACCAGCCAGAACTTGGTCTCTATTTGTAGGAAAGTATTCAAATCTTAAGTCTAAATTATCAGCAGAGACTCTATTTAATCTCGGATTACCAACTTCATTATACTCTTCTTCGTTGAGGTTATATGGAATAACTTCAAAAAATCCGGGTCTAGAAATAGAACGATAATACGATGCACGCCAATTTGTTTTATCATTAGGCATATACTTGAAATTAATACTTGGTAAAACATCTGTATATAAGCGACTTCCAATGACACCTTTTGCTATATCAATTGAATCTGCCTCTTCTTGACTTAATCCACCATCTACCTCTAATGCGCGTACTTCTTTCGTAGTAAAATTCATTTCAGTTTTTTCAATTCTCGTTCCACCTGTGATTAATAGATTTTCCCATCTGTATTTACCCATCAAATATCCAGCTGTTACATTCTCTTTAATGTCAAAATTCATTGAATTTCTGCTAGAACCATTATTATTGAAAACATAGAATTTAGTAGTATCAACAAATGTATTTTCGTTGAACTCTTGAGTAGGTGGGTCAGGTCTTAAGCGATATTCATCATAAAAGTTTTCGCGTGTTTTTCTTCTTTGCATCCCACCGAATTTAAAGTCTAAATCATTATCTATTTTTATATAAAAATTTAAGAATCCTGTTATATCTTGGTCATTATTATTTGTCCATCTTCTCGAATAATTATCATACCTAACTGAAGGATTGATGTAATTTCCGAATGTATCTCTCTTAGCTTCATAAGTCAAATCAAGAGAAGACATATCAGGTTCATTTCTTGAAGCAATTGCATAGCTGAAAGTCCAATCCATACTAATTAAGGAAGGCATTAAATCATGAGTACCTTTTAAGCCAGCAGCGATTATATTTTGTAAAATTTGTCTTGTTCTTCTTTCATCAGATATAGTACCTTCACCTACTTTTCTATTAGGTCTCCAAAGGGAAGTATCTGTAAATCTTCTTACTTGTGCTTCGTATAAATCAATATAAGAAGCAAAGAAATCTAGCTTTTGATTGTCTTCAAATTTGTAATCTAATTTTGCATGTAAACCTGTTCTTTGTTGGCGTGATGAGAAAAATCTATCTGCAACTGAATTGAGAGCTGGTCTATTGGAAGTAGCTTCGATTTGAGGTTCAAAGAATATAGAATGTGAACCCAAGGTCATATTTTGAACACTGCCTGCAAATAAATAACCGAATTTATTTTCTTGCAATCTACCTCCTAATGACATACCTATAAGATAGTGAGGATCTGCACTACCAGGCCTAAGTAAACTTACCTCCATTGGCATATCTTTCATAGTGGTATAGTAATCTCTACCATTTTTTTGTTGGGGAGATTCTAAACTTTGTAAGTCTCTATTAAAGTCATCGAATTTGTAGTCTAAAAATATATCGCTATAACCAACCGAAGCATTTGTTTTTAAAGTGAACACTTCTGGTGCTTCTTTCATTTGTAAGTTTACAGCCCCACCAATAGCATCTCCTTCCATATCAGGAGTCAAAGACTTATAAACTTCCAATCTTGCTAATAAATCTGAAGGAAAAATATCTAAAGGAACATATCTTTGTCTATCATTTGGAGAAGGTATTTTGATACCATTTACTAAGGTATAGTTATATCTTTTATCCATACCACGTACTATAGCATACTGGCCATCTCCATTGTCATTTCTTTGTATAGATATGCCGGATATTCTTTGTACAACATTAGCAACTGTAATATCTGGCGAGATTTGAATGGCTGAAGCAGATACTATATTAGAAACATTAATATTCCTTTTTTCATCTAATCTTGAGCTTGATTCTTCCTCTTTATCACTCTTGGCACTAACAGTAAGTTCATTTGCCATAAATGCTTCTGGCTTAAGCTTAAAATTCTCAGAATCAACTTCATCATCTTTTTTAATGGTTACTTCTTCTTCTTTCGCTTTATAACCAATCATTGTTGCTACAAGCTTATACTTGCCTATTGGCACATTCTTAATAACATAACGTCCTTTTTTGTCAGTTGTAGCACCATACTTGGTATCAAGTACTTTTACAGTAGCTCCTACTATAGGTTCATCAGTTTCTTTATCTATTACTTTGCCTTTAATGCTTCCAGAATACAGCTCCATAGAGCTTATAAAGCAAAAAAGAAGTAGTAAGTATTTAATCATTTATTTCTTACATTGATTGATTTCAAAAATATGCAGAGTAGTGTTAGTTATCAGATAAGGTTGAGTTAATTTTAGGTTAAGTAATTTATTCGTTTTTGTGAGTAATATTTGTTTGATAACTTTGATTAAAAAAAAGGTCTTAAATGAAAATACTTCTTTTGATAATCGCACTTTCATTTAGCATCTCTTTATTTGCTAAAGAGAGCATTAAGTTTTTAGTTGTAGGTGATTGGGGAAGACGTGGTGAGTATTTCCAAAAAGACGTTGCCAAGCAAATGTCTATAACAGCAGAGAAAGAGAATATTGACTTTGTGATTTCAACAGGTGATAACTTCTACCAAACAGGGGTTGAATCCACTGAGGATAGTCATTGGAAAGAATCTTTTGAAGATATTTATAATGCGAATACATTACAGAAGAAATGGTATGTAGTGCTTGGAAATCATGATTATCAAGGGAATTATAAAGCGCAAATAGATTACACAAAGAAATCAAATAGATGGTATATGCCATCAAACTATTTCACAGAAGTAATTCAAAATGATGGAACTAGTATAAGACTTATATTTATTGACTCTAATCCATTTATAACTGATTATTACACTGAGAAGAAGTATAAGGACAAGGTGGCAGGGCAGGATACAAATAAGCAAAAGAGTTGGTTAGATAGTATAATGAAAGTAGATAAATCAAAATATACTATAGTTGTGGGTCATCATCCACCACTTTCTTCAAGCCCAAAGCATGGTGGGGCTGGGGAGATATTCAATCTACTAAAACAATATAATACTAAAATAAATTTAACACTTTGGGGGCATGAACATGATTTACAACACCAAAAAGTTAAAGATTTTCCTGATGTATTTATTTCAGGTGCTGGCTCAGAATGTAGGAAAGCAGGGAAAAATGAGAATACACTATTTGCATTAGGTGAGGTAGGTGGGTTCGCTTTAGTAGAAGTTACTAAGGAAAAAATAGAGTTGAAGTTTATTAACTATAAAGGTGAAGTTGTTTATAGTGTTAAGTTATAGTAGGAATAATTAAGTTTGCAACTTCCTAATAATTACACTTTTAAACTATAGTCCTTTTTAATTATAATTTTCATATTTTTGTAAAAAAGGTGTAGTAGTGAATACAAATTTTATTATATGTATATCCAATTATAAAGAAACAAGAATAAAAGCATTGATTCTTGTTTCTTTATTTTTTAGTTTTTCGCAATTGTCTTCTCATCAAGATTTTTTAATTGAAGAACAAAGCAACAATGTTTATTCAAGAATAACAACAGGATACTTTACAGAAGAAATAAGTAAGATTGATATTCTTAGAGTATTAACCGAAAGATTATGCAAAAATCTTGATTATGATAATGATATTCTATTTGATTTTTATCATAGATATACCGATGAAACTGATACTTTAATTAATTATAAGTTGTGCTATAACAAGGAATTAATATATTCTGGGTATTTAGATGATTCTGAATACCTTGGTGAATTTATTAATAAAGTAGATGATAATGGATTAATTATTTTAATTAGTGGAAGAAGTTTTGATATTCAAAGTACTTTGCAAATAGTTGAAACCGCAATTAAAAGGAGTGAGTTTTATAAAGATTCAATAATCAAAATCTCATTTAATAAAAAGAATAAAGTGTGGTTATCAAATATCAATCAAAAGTCTAGAATAAATGAAGAACTAAGTAAGCAAATTTCTATAGAATTAGATAGTTTAATTAGTACAAAAACCTATAGATTAAGAAATAATTTCACTAATGAAATTGAGGCAAAAACAATTGAATTCACTGAAGGGATATCTTATTTTTGGCAAAACAACAAGTTCCATTTATTCATTAGAAAAAGAGATAAAGTAGATACCTTAATCAAAGTTTTTGAAAATTTATACAAGATACAATTTTTTAATTATTCAGCAATTATTCATGATAGTGATAGTTCTTTTTATTTTGTTAACATGTATAAAGACAGAAAAATTTCAAAAAGGCACATAGTTAATGATAGAATTAAAAAATATATACCATTACATTTTGAAGCAATAAACAATAATGTTATTTATTGTAATATTTTATATCTTTATAAAAATTTTCAAAACTACTATAAAACTTTACAATATCTAATCAATGAAGATGAAATAATATATGACTTAGATGAATTAATTAAGAAAAGATAAACAAAAAAGGGGCTTCCGCCCCTTTTATTAAATCTTCTCAGAAACTAATTTGCCTTGCATAAATAGCAACAAATAATCTCTACTACCTGCTTTGGAGTCTGTACCTGACATATTAAAGCCACCAAATGGATGAACATCTACAAGTGCACCGGTTGATTTTCTATTCAAGTAAAGATTACCACAATGTAATTCTCGTCTGCCACGCTCAAGTTTTTCTTTATTGTTGGAGTATAAAGAGCCAGTCAAACCATAGATAGTACTATTAAATATGCGGATACCATCTTCAAAATCTTTACATTTTACTATTGCAAGCACTGGTCCGAAGATTTCTTCACAAGCAATTCGAGCTGTATCCGGCACATCTGCTATTATAGTTGGCTCTATGAACCAGCCATTCAATCCCTCAACTGCATTACCACCATGAATTAAACGACCTTCATTTTTTCCTATTTCTACATATTTCATAATAGAGCTATATGCTTTTTCTGAAATAACTGGTCCCATTTGATAATTCTCTGCTGGGTTACCAACTTTTATATTCTTAACCCTTTCAGCTATTTTAGCTACGAACTCATCATATATCTTTTCATCAACTATTGCACGAGAACAAGCTGAACATTTCTGTCCTTGGAATCCAAATGCAGCAGCAAGTACTCCATCAACCGCCGCATCTACATCTGCTTCTGAGTCTATGAACATTGCATCTTTGCCACCCATTTCAGCCACTACTCGCTTTAGCCAAATTTGACCTGCATTTACTTTTGCCGCTCTTTCATAAATTCTGATACCAACTTCCATAGAGCCAGTAAATGAAATAAATCTCGTTTTAGGGTGGTCAACTAAGTAATCACCTGCCTCTGCACCAGATGCTACTAAGTAATTCAAAACACCATTTGGCAGACCTACCTCTCGCATAATGTCTGCAAAAAGCCAACCCATCATTGGTGTTTCGCTTGATGGCTTTAATACTACAGTATTTCCTGCTACTATTCCGGCAGAAGCTGTTCCTACAAGAATAGCAAATGGGAAATTCCAAGGTGGGATTACTACACCTACACCTAACGGAATATAGAAATAATCGTTATCTTCGCCAGCCACTCTTGTTAAATCATGTTTACCCGCATATCGAATTGCTTCACGACCGTAAAATTCAAGGAAATCTATTGCTTCACAAGTGTCGGCATCTGCTTCAGTGAAGTTCTTACCTGACTCTAATATCATCCAAGCATTGATTTCAAATCTACGTTGCTTAACTATCTCAGATGCTTTGAATAAATAACTTGCTCTTTCTTCAGCCGATTTGTATTTCCAAGTCTCAAAAGCATTTTCAGCCGCTTTCATAGCAAGCTCTGCATGCTCTTTCCCAGACTTTTGGAAAATACCAATCAGTTCATCATTATTAGCAGGATTGAATGATTTAGTCTTACTATCAGTAAAGACGGCCTCTCCATTGATTGTATTAGCATATTCTTTACCAAGCTGTGCTTTAACTTTGTTAAGTGCTTCAACTTGTTTATTGAAATTATCTTGGTTGGAGAAGTCAAGTACTTCTGCATTTACGAATTTTGTCAAATTCATTATGATTACCTTGTTTTATTATTTCTACTAAATTAAACCAAAAAACTTTCTTAAAATCCACTCTAAGCCAAAAACTACAATAGAGGCAATGAGTAGATATATTGAGTTCCAAAGGTCAATTTTATCTTTAGTTACGATTGGTCTATCTTTAAAATTGCTTAGTTTTTTTAAATCATTTTGTAGTTGATTAACTTCATTGGGGAAATAAATCTTTCCACCGCTTAATTTGGCTATATTGCGAAGCAGAGGTAGGTTTGCTATTTTGACTTCAAGCTCAATACTTTCTTTAGTAATGGTAAATCTACCGTTATCTGTACCTAATTTAATTCCATTCTGCATTGCATCACCAGAATAATAGTATTCTCCAGCTGAAAGACCTTGTACTTTTGCTTCATATTTGCCACTACCAAGAGATTGCAAAGAAATCTCTCTTTTTTCGGCACCATTAGTTAGGTTTACCTTTATTTCAGCATTATCTATTGGAGCATAGCTTGCATCATAAAGTTGTCCATTTATTATAACTTCTTCGGAGATATTATATATTGATTTATTCGAGTTTAATTTGAATAGCTTACTATCAGACTGAATTGATAAGAACTTATAGGTATTATCAAAGAAAATACTCATCAAATCAATAGCATCTTTATTGCCTTTTGCCACCTCTGAGCCATAACCCAGCAATTTCCATCTATAGATTCCATAGCCCAAAATCGCTGTGGCTTTGCGGTTATTCAAATCGCGTGTTATTACAAGTGGCTCATTGATAATAGAGTTATTCATTCTCATATTCATTACCACCTGACTTCCTGCTTTAGGTTGCACAAAAGTTTCAGTTCTAAAAATTGGTGGTAGTGAGTTCCACTTCTTCAAATCTTCTTCACTACCTGTGATTTTAAGCAGTGAGCTACTAAGCATCTGTGAGCTAACATTCGCCTGGATATTGAGTTCCTTATTATTAGATGATGACACAGTAAATGGCAAATGATTAGCTAATTTACCTAATCTATTATAAGCTAAATCCTGTGAAGCTATGAATAATAATGGCTTTCCACGTTCAGCAAGGTTGGCTACAAGGTCTATCATACTCTGAGGAGTATATTGGTTAGGAAATCCTATTAATATTAGCATCTCAATATCTTGCAAATCCTTTTCTGTTGGTGTTTCTAAGAATTGATTGCTTGATAGCTGAACGTAATTCTTTATAGCAACACCTTCTTCTTTACCATAAAGACCTTTGACGAAAGAGTAATCAGGGCTTGGTGCACCAGAAAATATAGCTAATTTCTTTTTGTTTTCTAATACTTTTACAAACTCAGATTTACTATTGTTTAGCTGGCTTGTTTCTTCATCATTAGTTTCTATTTGAAACGTAAACTTATGAGTGCCAACTTGTTTTGCAGTATAATTAAAATTCAAAGAATACTGTTCTTTATCTGGATATATACTAACTTTCTGAGAAGAAACTTCTTTCCCATTATCGAGGAATTTAACTGTTACTTCCTTTGAGTCAAGATTTGTAGCATTGAAAGTAATATTTATAGGTACAATTGTATTAATAAATACAGTTTCGTTGCAAAGAATATTCTCTAAAGAGGCATCTTTCTGCTTAGTGGTATCGCCAATTGCTACAACAAATATTGGTTTACCAAGATTATCTATAAAGTTAAGCGGATTATCACCTTTGTTGAAATTACCATCACTTACCAATAGATATGCTTGTGTGTTATTATCTTGGCTAAGGTTCGAGACAAACTTAAATGCTTGGCTTATATCAGTTAGCTCACCATTTTGTTTGATAGAATCAATGAATTGCTTTTCTTTTAAGAAAGTCTTTTCATCAAATGTAAATAGACTAATATTATCAAGTTCTTTTAATTGTTTAGTAACATTTGAAAACTCTTGCTTTAAGTCTTTCTTGGGAGTTTTGATAGTCAATGACTTTGAGTTATCAATTAAGAGGGATAAAATTGGCGGCTGAACTTTAGCGAAAATACTTGTAAGAACTGGCTCGAAGATAGTAAATAGAAGTAGCCCAAGAGCTAAAGTCCTAAGTGCGATTAGTATTGACTTTCTTAAGTTATCTATTGGTGGATTCGTGTATCTGTATGAATATAGAGTGAATCCCAATGCTACTATAATTAGCAATATTAGTACTATAGGTTCTGTGATAAAGCTAAGTTTTAAGCTATTCATTCAAAGTCAGTGTGTGTGTCCAAGTGTTTCAAAATTAACACAATAAAAGCGAAACTATTAAAAAAATGGCTTGCATTACTAATAGAGTTTTCATTAAAACGTCAAAAGCAAAAAACTGTTGCAAGGATTAGATATGGGTAACTTCGAATATTACACTGCCGAAGTAAAAGAAGTAATTAAAGAGACTAAAAACGTTAATCGCTTTTTACTGAAATTCTCCGAATTAGATAAGTACGACTTCAAAGCTGGGCAATATGCTAAAGTGGATATGCCAATTGAAGATAAGAAAACTTATCGCCAATACTCTATTGCAAGTGAGCCAAAAGGCACCAATGAAATTGAATTCCTTATTGTAAAGCAGGAAGGTGGCTTAGGTAGTGGTTATTTATTTGAACACGCAAAGCCGGGTGTAAAATTACAAGTTTCAAAACCACTTGGAAGGTTCGTACTTCCTGAGGTTGTAGAACGCGACATTTGCTTTATCTGTACAGGTGTGGGGCTTGCACCATTCAGAGCTATGTACCTTGATTTGATTAATAAAAATATTCCATTTAGAAATATCTATCTAATTTTTGGCACTCGATATAAAGAAGATTTATGCTATCCTGAAGAGCTTTACGGATTAAATGAAAAAGTAGAGAACTTTCACTATATTCCAGTACTATCGAGAGAGGAATCATCAGATTGGACTGGAAGAAAAGGATATGTACACAATGTATATAAAGAAATCTTTGCAGACTTAAGACCTGCTTACTTCTACCTATGTGGCTGGGATACTATGATAAAAGAAGCACGTACTACACTTATGGCTATGGGCTACAACAAAAAAGACATCATGTTTGAAAAGTATGATTAGGAAAGGGAAGTGCTATAAATTTAAAGAAAATTGATTTTTATCCTCACCAGCCCAAGCCAAGAACCTTGATAATTGAATCAAGAGGAAAGGATTTAAAAATTGATTTTTAATCTATGGTCCAAAGGTTAAAACTAATTTTCAAAGAGCCTTCAACTATATCAAAATTGCTAAGATTATTTTTTACTGTCATGGCAAGTACAATTCCAATTGTGAAAAAAGAACCATCTACATTAACTATTTCCCCTCTGATAAATTCTTTTTTTACTTTTTTATAAGTATAATTTGGCGATATGTAAAAGCGATTCATTGAGTTTATTGGGTAGTTATCATCAATTGTATTAAAATATATAAGATTTCCAACATCAACTCCAAAACAATTATTTCCACCAAAATTATAATTTATTTCTAAAGGTATTGCTATATTACGCGGAGGAAAATTATTCTCAGGATATGCTGTATTTGTTAATACAGCAGCAAAACCCGAAGTAAAATAAATGGCATTATACTGCCCAAATTGTTTTATCTTAGTTTGATAGTCTAGTCCTATTGTATTGTTGCGAAATAATGTCATACTAAAAAGATTATTCGGCTTTGTAACCAATATACTATCAATCTTTAAAGTATCATTAGCTTGCAAGTAAAATATATCTACTAGAATTAATATGTAAATTACCTTAATCATAGCTTAAATACAATTTCTTTATTATCATTGTATTTATCTCCTATTAAATCTTTTCCTATTAGATGTTTGCAATACATATCACAATACCTTTTAAATTGTGGGTCGCTGTGCATATTTTTCCATGTACACGAATTGCAATCATTATTCCTCCATGTAGGACTAATAGGAGAACATTTTGGTAATTCACCCGGTGTACCTTCACAACACTTAAATGGGCTTTTCATTCCAATTCTTTTATCTTTTGGTCCTCCTAAGTAACGATACCCAATAAAACGACCATCACTTGAGCTATAGTCGCACTCTACTTTACAAGTTTGACATGAATTTGCTACATCACAGCCACCATAAAAGTCATTCGTACATGGTATATCTAGTAGACAATCATCATTAAATTTACTAATCTTTTTACCTGAATATATAACATCACCATTCTCATCTAATTTACATTCATAGTGACATAATTCTTCGACATTCCCACACAACATTTTTGCTTTAATAATTTCTTTACCATTCGAATCCTTAGAATACGCCTTACATTTATTCTTACCAGTATTCCCGTGAAAATTACAGCAATAAGTTGGTCTGTTGCCTCCACACAAGCAACTTTCTCTGTGCTTACCACCATATCCAATATAATTATCATCAGGCATTAAAAAAGGAGCAGCAAGATTAATAATCAAACCAAAAGTCATCGCAATCGCAGCATTATACCAAGATAGAAAAACTTTTTCCAATTTATCTACACCTTCAGGAACATAATTGGCTATCATAAATTGAAAACATTTGATTACATCTAAATTAGCTTCAGTTGCTTCCAGGAATGATTCAGCACAATACAAGTCTTTGTCATGTTCATCACAGCAATGTGTTGCAGGAATTTTATATG
>VYMC01000238.1_pt1 | contig 11977 bp, 15 predicted proteins | sample 5115301 | NCBI WGS metagenome assembly VYMC01 (sample SAMN12291802, study PRJNA351875) | freshwater metagenome | isolation source: freshwater lake | place: USA: Michigan, Wintergreen Lake | collected 2013-08-08 | reverse complement strand
GGGGCGCACGCAAACTTTAAACGCTTCGGGAGAGATTCCCTCTTGGTTGGTTGGAGAAATCCTGCTTGCTAACGGAGACTCAATGAACGAAGAATCCCCGTCTCTTTAGAGCGGGGAGCGTCAACATTTAGACCAAATTTGGGGTCAAGAAACATGAGCGATCGCATCGAGTGGATTAATGCCCTATCAACCCGTCCCTCCCTAGAAGCGGCGGTGACGGAAGTAGTGGAAAAAGTGCAAGATAAGTTAGTTGGATCGGCAGAGCTGGCCATAATTTTTATTTCTTCTGCCTATGCCAGCGACTATCCCCGTTTAGTTCCCTTAATCTTGGATAAACTCCCTGTTCCTGTCCTGATTGGCTGCGGTGGGGCGGGGATTGTCGGCATGGGTGAGAGGGAAAAAGCGCGAGAAATCGAAGCGAGTCCGGCTTTAAGTCTCACCGTCGCCCATTTGCCTAATGTGGAAGTGCAGCCCTTCTATATCGAAGCGGTGGAAATGCCCGATCTCGACAGTTCCCCTTCTAGTTGGACAGAATTATTAGGGGTAGAAGCGGCCAAAAATCCCCAATTTATCCTTTTAGCCGATCCTTTTTCCAGTCGCATCAATGATCTGTTAGAGGGTTTGGATTTTGCCTACCCCGGTTCGGTCAAAATTGGAGGTTTAGTCAGTGGTGGCATGATCGAACGTTCTGGGGGTCTATTCTACCACGATCAACAAAAACCCCGTAATAGCTATCTCTATCGTCAGGGAACCGTAGGAATCGCCCTTTCTGGCAATATTATCGTCGAAACTATCGTCGCCCAGGGTTGTCGTCCCATTGGACCGATTTATCAGGTGAGTGAGGGAGAACGCAATATTATCATCTCCATGACCAGTAAAGAGGCTGGTGGGACTTCGCAACCACCTTTAAACCTACTGCGGAATTTAATCCCCTCCTTAAGGGAAAAAGACCGAGAATTAGTGCAAAACTCCCTTTTTATCGGTATTGCTAGGGATGAGTTTAAAATGCAGTTGCAGGCCGGGGATTTCTTAATTCGCAGTGTTTTGGGAGTAGATCCTCGTCAAGGTGCGATCGCAATTGGCGATCGAGTTCGTCCAGGGCAGCGGGTACAATTTCACCTGCGCGATGCCGACACTTCCGCCCTAGATTTAGAATTACTTTTGCAAGCTTTTCCCCAAGAAAAAAACGCTAGTTCAGAGGTACTAGGGGCTTTAATCTTTTCCTGTCTCGGTCGCGGGGAAAATCTCTACGAAAAACCGGACTTTGATTCGGGTCTTTTTCAGCGTTATTTCGCCAATGTTCCCCTCGCCGGTTTCTTTGGCAATGGAGAAATCGGTCCAGTGGCCGGTCGCACTTTTCTACACGGTTATACCTCGGCCTTTGCCCTCTTTCGTCAGGGAATTTAATGTTATACTAGACAGTTAGTACGCTAGGGAGTAGAACAATGGTAAAAGCCCAATCTTTCTCTGAGTCGGAGATTATCTATGCCGATAGTGATGGTAAACCGATGGCCGATAATACCAAACAGTTTCGCTGGATTGTGACGATTAAGGAAAATCTCGAATGTTTATTCGCAGATAATGACCATGTGTTTATCGCCGGCGATCTGTTGTGGTATCCGGTCGAGGGGGATAATAAAATCTGTCAAGCGCCGGATGCTATGGTGGTGTTTGGCAGACCCAAGGGCGATCGAGGTTCCTATAAGCAATGGTTAGAAAACCAGATTGCGCCGCAGGTGGTCTTTGAAATTATCTCTCCGGGCAACACTAAAGCGGAAATGCGCCGAAAATGGCAATTTTATCAGCGTTTTGGCGTAGAGGAATATTATCTCTATGATCCTGATGCTAATTATCTACAGGGTTGGTGGCGAAGGGGTGGTCAATTGGAGATGATTACCGGGATTGATAATTGGCAGAGTCCGCTTCTACAGATTCGTTTTCAACTGGAGAGTCCCCAGTTAGCTATTTTTTATCCCGATGGCTCCAGGTTTTTGACCACCCTAGAAATCAAGCAAAAAGCGGAATTAGCCGAACAACGAGCCAATGCCGCCGAACAGCAAGCCCAACAGGAACGTCAACGGGCCCGGGAAGCTGAGACAAAATTAGCCCGCATAGAGGCGCAATTACGGGCTATGGGGATTAATCTAGAGGAAAGCTAACGCGAGGCGGGAAGGACGGGATTTAACCACTGGAGAATCTCATCTTTGAGACGGGAATTATCCCGGGCAAGTCCCTGTTTTAACCATTGGCCGATCGCATCGAGGGGAGTAAATACTTCTCCGGTTTGCCAACTGACATCTTGACTCAAGGGAGTGAGATGATTACCCGGGAGAGTTCGCAGGGCAATTAAATCATTAAAGCGTTTTTTTAGCAGGGGATTTAATACCAAAGATTGATCGATCGTGTCGTCTTGAAAACGGATTAAAAGATTGCGACGAATGGCATAATCTTGGAAAATTAACTCGTTTGTTTCTTCGGGGGAAGGGGTAAATTCGAGGTTAAAAGTGGTGTCAATTTGCAAAGGTTCGATAAAAGGAATAGCCCGACGAATGGGATAATTATTAAAGGAAATGAGGATATTTCCCGCCCGTTCCACTTCGTAGAGACTACCGATTAATAAATGCAGTTTACACCCCATACTGTGACCCAATCCGTAGATGGGGAGATAACCTTGGGGCAGACTATGATTCCAGCGCAGACGTTCAATAATATTATCAAAACGGTTTAAAACTGTGCGGGCGATCGATTTGTGATCGAGGGTATTAAGAAAGGGAGTAGCGACAATAGCGTATCCTGAATTCCCAAGACTTTCTAATAACCAACGATAGGTAATATTCGGGGCCGCCGCCACAAATGCCCCCCCCAAAAAGTGAATGATACCCCGGGGACGACGGGGGAGAAAAACCCAATTACCTGTTATTTCTTGCCAATTCATAATTAGTTATCAGTGAATTAATAACTTCTTAGTCACTCACCAAATAAAGACCAATTCCCATTATACTAAATCCTGTTGAAAAGGGATAGGAGATTAGCCCGAGAGCAGCCCGCCAGATCAGGATAACTGCTTGCCGAAGTTATAAAAAATAGGTAGGAATAGTTCTAGGGCAGTTTTTTCTTAATAAAAGTCACTAATTGCGACATTTGTTTCTTGATAGTTTCCATTTCTGTTTGCATTTGGGCAATTTGGCCATGGAGATTCTGAATATCGGTGCTATAGTCCCCAGTGAGTTCCTCTAGTTTCCGGCTAGAAACTTTTGGTTTGGGAGAATACTGTTTTGCCTTGGCTATCGCTTCTTTAATCGCTTGTAGCAATTGTTTTTGGTCGAAAGGCTTCTCAATAAAGGCAAAATACTGGAAAGGTTCGGGGATTTTCTCTACTACCTCCTCTTTCCGTCCCGACATTAACACTAGGGGAATACTTTTGAGATTATCTTCGCTTTGGATTTGCTGAAACACCTCCCAACCGCTCATTTTCGGGAGAAGGAAGTCCAAAATAATCAAATTCGGGTTTTCGGTGCGGATGAGACTATAGCCCTCTAATCCGTCTTTAGCTTCGAGGAATTCAAAGTTACCCTCTGGTAACATATCGCGAACGCGCATCCTAATCACTTTACTGTCATCGATAACGAGAATTTTATGATTTGACACGATAGACACCTTAGAAAAGAGACAATAGCTGGATTATTGGAGGGGGTATTAGGGGAAACTTTCGCTCTAGGGATTGGAGATTACCAAAAAACCCTTAGAAACTAACATACATCATCAAGAAAAAACCTCGGTTAATGTCCGAGGCTGCTGTTGTAGGAGAACTCAATGCAAAACCAAAGGAAGATACCAAAACCAAAGAGGTTTTTATCGGTAAATCACCTTCGTTTTCCCATTGTAACCGCTGTTTAAGTGTATCGGGAGGAAGTAGCACTTTTTAGGGCTAAATAACCTAAACCGAGACATAAAAGCGCATTTACGCCCAAAAACGCCTGAGCGATCCTACCAGAACCTAACCAGATCAGAGTAGGATCGATAACGGCACTGATACCTAAAGTCACTGCCATGGCTAAACTAACCCCCACCGCTAACCATTTTGCCTGGGGATGACCCAAAAGCAGAGCAATCAGGACAAAGGGCAGGATAAAACTGGCAAAAAGCGGATTAAGGGCAGAACTGCCCTGAATAACGCCTCCTAGGTCAGAAAGAGAACTACCCATGACTCGGAAAGGCCATTGGGGTAAATCGAAGATATAAAGACCTCTGAGGAAAAATAGGCCAGAACTGCCAAAAATTAGACCAGCATTCAAAAATCCGTTCCAGGAGAAGGGAAAATAATTTCTCAGCCACCAAGCGAGGAGATAAGAACCCAAAACCATGGCCATTTTGGGCAAAACCGCCACCGCGCCGCCATCAATCCAGAAACGGGGATTGAGATAACCGTTATCGCGCAACCAACGCCAAAAATCCCGGAAAGTAATCTGTCCTTTCAGGGCCAATTGTACGGCACTGCCCGCGTCTAATTGTCCGGCCCCAAAATGATTAAAGGGATCATCATTGATCTTACGGGCCGACTGTTGCAAAACCTCTAAAACTGCATTGGGTTCTTTAATTCCCGCAGCCTTGATTAAAGCTACCACCCCAGCAACGTGAGGGGCTGCCATGCTGGTTCCCTGAAAACCGAGGAACGCCGGTTCCCCCCCCTTAGCGGGATCGATGGTTTCTTGGATAATTTTACCCGTATCGGAGCCGCCGGGGGCAGCAATATCGATTCCTGCCCCGAAATTAGAATAGGGGGCCTTATTTCCGGAGGCATCTACCGCAGAAACGCCGATAACGTGGGGAAAACGGGCAGGATAGGCGGCGGAATTATCATCGGCATTACCGGCAGCGGCGACGATTACCACACCTTTACTATAGGCATATTCGATCGCGTCTTTCATTACTTGGGTTTCGCCTCCACCCCCTAAACTCATATTGATGACATCGGCTTTATTATCGACGGCAAAACGGATCGCTTCGGCGATATCTCCCACGCTTCCCCCACCCGTCCCGGAAAGCACCTTGAGGGGCATAATTTTGGCTTTGTAGGCGATGCCAGCCACCCCATAGTTATTATTGGTCGATTGGGCAATTGTTCCTGCTACATGGGTTCCGTGACCGTTATCGTCCTCGGAATTGCTGCGATCATTGACAAAGTCGTAGCCTTCGACAAACTCGGTTTCTCGCAGATCGGGGACTTTTGATACACCTGTATCAATAACAGCGACGGTGATCCCTTCACCGTGATTTTCTTCCCAAGCGCGTTCGATGTTAATTCCCCGCAGGTTCCACTGTTTGCTATAGTCGGGGTCATTGGGGGCGATAAAAGCATGATATATGTAATCGGGTTCGATCGATTCGGTGTATTTTTTTAGGTCGGAATTGCGGAGAGTTTTCAGGAGTTTGCTATCTCCTGCCACGGTGTAAAGATGTTCATCGATGGAAAAAATACTATTTAAACTGGTGGTTTTTCCAGCTTTTCTATTGACAGTATTTAACTGCTCATCGAGGACGCTGACCGGTATATCGTCCTTAAAGTCGATTAAAATTGATTGATATTCGCCCTGATTTGCTAATCCAGTAAAGTGAAAGAGAGCAAATCCTAGACCGATAATAAATAGGGTTAACAATAAGAGTTTTTTCATAGATTTCCTAAGAATTGATCATTGCCAGCCAAGGTTTTTTTAGTTTCGATGAGAAAATTTGAGAGAAGTTCCCCTATTTTTGTCGCAGTTGAAGATAGGACTAACCAGTTACAAAAAAGTCACCTGTTGTTTATTTTAAGCTCGCTCGCCAATCGCTGTTAATTGCCGACTGGCAAAAATAGCTTCGTAGTGGCGATAATGTTTAAATTCGAGGAGATTATAGAAAGGATCCTCTAGGAAAAAGGTTTTATGTTCGGTTATCTCCCCAGCAAAGCGAGTTTTTGGTTCTAGATAAAATTTTAGTTGATTGACTCGTGCTTGTGCGAGAAGATTGTCCCAATCCTCGGCATCCGGCAGAATTAGACCAAAATGGCGAGGATAAATGCTATTTTGGGGAGTAAGAGGCATTTCGGTGACGTGAGCGACCACCTGATGACCATAGAAATTTAAGATAATCGCTTTCTCGGTTTCCCTTCCCGCTAAACAACCCAAACCATCACAGTAAAAGCTTTTAGCCGTGGACACATCAGTAATCGGAATAGCGAGATGAAAAATTGCAGGTTGATTCATGGCGATCAAGTTTATCCGTACTCTACTAGATTCTATTGTAGCGATCGAGGGACGACTTTCCCAAGAATTTTTTTTTATTGGCAATTACCTAGGATTGGCTAAATAAATCTAAAAACCTTGTTTGATAATATCTTTAGGCTTTTTTGACATCAAAAAGTGCTGCCCTTTGCAGTAATCGGGGGGAAATTGGCTCTCTTATTCTTTGTGTGACAAGTTTAACTTAATATAATATAGGAGCGATCAATCTTTGTGTTCTTTGTGTCTTTGTGGTTCGTTCCACACCCCACCAACAAACTTTTTCAGCAAACCCCATCTAAAGACTTTGCGCGATTCTAAAACCAGCGTGTTGATAAAAATTCCGGCGAAACCAATTGCGATAGTAGGGTAGAATTTCTGTACCGTTAGTCACCCAAGCTCCTCCTAACATCATTTTATGTTGACTATTAAAGAAAGGAGTGGAATTGTCAGCATAGAGGTGATGGGGTTGAAAGTCAGTTAAGGGATTAAAATCATCTTCTAGCCATTCCCAGACGTTACCGCGTAAGTCATAAATTTCTGAGTTATTGCCCGTATTTTTTAACATTCCCACGGGATTGGGAGAACAGAATTTTAAATTGAGGTTATAGTCATCAAAGTTATCGTTTTCTAGGGTATAATATCGATTTTTTTGACTGCCATAGGTGACTAAATTCCACTCAGCTTCCCTGATTAAACGTATTCCTTGACCTTGAAAACGACAGTAGGCGATCGCTTCATAATAGTTCACTTCTACCGGCCAATCAAGAGGTAAATCGAAAACATCAAACATGGCTCGATATTGATAATTTCCTCCCTCATCTACCAGCCAAAATTTAGGATATTTGACTCGATAATGATTTTTCCATTGCCAAGCTTCCTCATCCCAATAACTGGGATTTTCGTAACCACCATTATGGACAAATTCTTTAAATTCTCCGTTGGTAATCATATATTTACTCACCAGAAAATTGTTAACTTGAACTTGACGATAACCATACTCATTATCCCAACCATAAATAGGATAATCTTGGGGTTTACCAATTTCTACTGTTCCCCCAGAAACCTCCACCATTTGATTAGGACTAGCTTGACCAAAAAAAGGGGCATAATGCCAACCTGGAGGACGTTGCAGACAATCTAAGGGCAGTTGTCTGAGTAACATTGAAGATGTTTCAAAGTGAACACGCTGATGCTCAATTCCCATCATTAATGACCAGAGATAATGCTGCGGATGAATGGGAAGATTGAGGGGGATATTTTTAATTATTTCGACCACAATTTCATAGACTTGTTGCCGATATTCCCAAACTTTATCCACCCTAGGCCACTGAATATGAGCGATGGCAGAGTTTAATTCTGCGGGAGTTGCTGGATCTACTCCCACTCCAAACAATAATTCATAGTCAGGATTAGGGCTTTTTTTTAATAGGTTAACCAGCTGCAATTTATTCAGATAAAAAGCGGCAGCATGACCTAAATAAAAAATGAGGGGATTTCTTAGATTGTCAGGGTTACAATAAAAAGCTTCTTCTTTGATGATGCTTTTTAACAGCAGCTCTTCTAATTGCCAAGCATTGTCAAAATAGTCTAGTATATTTTCTCGACTACAGTTACTTAGAGAAATAGGAGCCTGTGCTTGCATCTTTTCCATGTTTTTGTGCCTCTATTACTGCTAATAATTTTCTCATTATTTACAGGGATAACTGACAAAGAATTAAACCGAATAAATTTTCAGGATCGGTGAAAACCTTGAGCGGGTTTAATCCCTTTGATTCTAAGTATTTTTGCATAGTTTCTAGGTTGAATTTACGCGAGATTTCCGTTAAAATACTCTCTGATGCTTGAAAATTAACTGTTAAATCGAGTTTTTTGAGATGAACAGGGTGAGTTTTTTGACAAATTAAATACATTTCAATTTGAGATTGATCTTGATTATAGATAGCTTGATGACTAAATAAATCAAGGTTAAAATCAGCTTGAAAACGCCAATTTAAATGGGAAAGTATATTTAAATTAAAAGCGGCTGTCACCCCTTGAGCATCATTATAAGCTGCCTCTAATATTGTCGCTGGTTTTTGCAGATCAATCCCTAATAAAAAATAATCTCCAGCTTTTAGGACAGTGGCAATTTTTTGTAAAAATTTATCACATTCAGCCGCAGAAAAATTACCAAAAGAACTTCCCAAGAAAAAAATCATTCTGGTATTATCAGAAGCATTTTTATAGTAAGCTAAGGCCTGTTCATAGGTTCCAATTAACCCCTGAATTGGTAAATTAGGATATTCTTTTTGTAATTCTATGGCACTAGCTTTGAGAATAGTTTCACTAACATCGATAGGTACATACTTAGAGGATTTTTGTTGCTGATAATAAGCGTCCAACAACAGACGAGTTTTAGTGGAACTACCACTACCTAATTCGATCAATTCGCAGGAGCCTGTATAGGCGACAATTTCTTGAGCATATTCTTGGAGAATAGCCGCTTCTGTCCTAGTGGGATAGTATTCTGGCAATTGACAGATTTCTTCAAAAAGTTGCGAACCTTGCCGATCATAAAAATACTTAGATGGTAAACTTTTGGGAGTTTTAGTTAATCCTTCAATCACATCTTTGCCATCATCTTTAACTATATTTTGTCCCGTAGCAGCGGTGGCTAAATACTCAATTTGTAACAGTTCTTGGTTAGATTGTTTAAGTTGCATAGATTCTCCAGATTATTCTCTAGTTTTTTGATTGTTCTTGATCGATACCGAGGATGAAATCCACTTTGACAGCTTGAATACTGGCAGAGATTATCATTCCCTGGTAATCTTACCACTAAAACGCCGCAAAATTTACCTCTTGTCTAGATAGACAAAGTTTATGGATGGTAAATAAAAGCTGTTAAATCCATCGAGATGAGTGCTGATGTTATCTAAGTAAAATTACCGGTTTAATTAATCAGTAAAGACTGCATTTCCTCTAAGGTAAGATTTTCTTGGATATAGCGAGGATTAAGGGGATGATAGGGACTAGCAAGACGATCTATCCTAATAATTCTAGCCGTTTCAGGAATGAGCGGAATATCGGGATCGTAGGGGGTGCTGCGGGTAAGGGAACTAGAAAAACCTTTAAAAATAGAGATTTCTTCCTCCTCCCCATCCACAGCAATAGTCACTAATAAAACCTCTTGGGGATTTTTGAAGCTGTATTGTTCGAGTTGTTGACCAATATTCATAGAAAAATGGCTAATCATCGATAGCTAAAGACCTACTGTTGTAAAGCTGAACGTCCCTGTTTGCCAAGGCGAATAAAAAGAAAATGGGCAAAGTAGAGAGTATAAAAAGAGAGACCAACTAAACCAAAAAAGCCCAAAACATTAGCGGTAGCTTCTGCGTGAAAAATCTCGCGAAACTGCCAGGGTGCTTCCTGCCAAACCCGACAATAGGGAGAATTTAGCAATTCCCCTGACATAGCACAGGAGAGAAAAGGTAAGGTAGAAATCGCGCCTAAAGGACAATAAATCGTTACTGACCAACGCCAAGCAGTGGTGACAAATTTAATTGGACTGGCGGGTAAATCTTTAATTTCATCGTTAATATCCACCCAAAACCAGAGGGAAATCGGGATTAAAATTTTAGCTAAAAAACTGGTGACAAAACCAATCGGCCAAGAAGCAATCATTAAATATACGGTAATTAATAAAAGACTAGCCACTCGCCAATAGATAATCAACAATTTTTGTAATGATTCGATTTTTGCAAATAAAGACCAAATTAACAAAATTGCCGGAATAATCACCGTAAATAGGACGGCTAAACGATAATCTATCCAAACGAGGGGACGAAACCAAAGTTGATTCATAAACTATTTAGAGATAATTACACTGTCACCATTTTACTGTCTTCCGACGCGGGAGCCAAAATCGGTCACAGCTTGACCAACAAACAAAAAAACGAGAGGCGATCCCTTTATAGTTGAGATCGCCCTAAAGCTAGGATTCTACTGTGAGGAGAGAAAAAACTGCTGACTGACTGGATTAATCTTCATAAAAGCGACACTCGGCGGCATCGGGATTAGAATCACAATACTTTTCAAGGTAGGTTTTTTGGGGATGGTCTTGACGTTGGTGAGCAGCTTCTGCTTGTAATTCTTCCACCGCATCCCAAGCGGCGGCACATTCACCAGAGGTGGAACCTTCCGTACCACAGACGGCTCTGGCATTTTCTCGCTCTTCTTGAATTTTATCTTGGATATTGCTCATGATTCCTCTGGAATTGATCTATTGATACTCTAACAATTATACAGTCACCTTCTCAAACCGCAGGATCGGTTATCCCACTCGATCGCCTTTCCTGTGCTATTAAGCCGATCCTAGCGCGATTTTTGGGGAATTTAATCTCAAGATTTCCTGACCAGGCCAACTTTTAGCCTACATTCCGCAGGGGAGAAATGCCAGTGGGATTTCTCCCCGAGATAGACAGCGAGCAGAACCATATACCGACTTATTTAGGCCGTCTTGCTAGTCTCGATGCTCCCTTAGACGCGGTGGCGCAGATCGAATAAGTTATTCTAGGGACTAGGGGAAAAAGACTGTTTTACCAGCAATAGTCAGCATTCCTGTCACCAAAATGCCGACAATGCTAAGGAATCCAATGGTGGTAATGTTGACTTGTGCGTTGAGATCGTCAACCCGCTTTTCTAGTCCCGTAACTTTGGCATCTAAGGCCTTAATATCTCCTTTAATTTCTCCTAAACTGTTCTCGATCGCCTTCTGTCCATTGTCTAGGTTTGTCAGTCGGGACTCGATCGCTTTCTGTCCGCTAACGATTAGATCTTCTAACCTCTTCAGATCATTTTCGGTAACTGCTGTCATCAGTGACAATCCTCTTAAAGTTGAATTTTTCCCAGTCTCCTATCAATACTCTATCAATATTGTCTCGGTCGAGCATTTCTACTCTAGAATAAAAGATATTGCAATCCCTGTTAGGGAGTTTCTCAGAAACTTGAGGTATATTAAGTGTGACATAATCACAGTTTCGCATTTAACCTTCATGAGATGGAATATGAATATCATTGACGCTAAAACCCCCAAGATTACCCCTCTAGAGAAGCTTATCAGCAAGACGTTCTCAAAGCGGTACAGGTATTAATGCGTCTAGGTATTATGGATAGTCCCTCGGCTGATTTAACCGCTTCCCTAGACTCTATCCTTGAGAAATTACAAGAGGATGAACTGGCTATCTACGGTAGAAAACGCAGTAAACAAGAAATTATCGCCGATTTAAAGCAAGTTAATAGTGAAATTGTTGAACTCGATCGAGAAATAGCTGACTTGGAATGGCAAATTGCACTCAAAAAAGCTGAAATATCTGTTAATGAGGCATCTTAGGTTTTTATCTTGACTCTGGTTCGGTTTCTCCAAACTGAGCGCAATAATCATCAAGACGGTTTTCCAGAAGCATCCTTAAGAGTTGAATAATAATGGCTCTTCGTTACTCTTTATGCTAAATCAACAGACAAGATGCCAAGATAACATACTTCTAACCCAAAAATTCCGAAAAGTTTCTAAAGCCATAGCCTCTCCGTTTTATTAGTTTAAGTTTATTGTTGATTCCCTCGACCACCCCATTCGTTGTCCTTTGCTCGAAATAACTAATAATTTCTCCAAACCAGTTTCGGATTGTTTGACAACTCTTGGTAAAAACACTGGAGGATTTTGCCAACCATTCCGAGAT
>VYMC01000237.1_pt1 | contig 11979 bp, 12 predicted proteins | sample 5115301 | NCBI WGS metagenome assembly VYMC01 (sample SAMN12291802, study PRJNA351875) | freshwater metagenome | isolation source: freshwater lake | place: USA: Michigan, Wintergreen Lake | collected 2013-08-08 | reverse complement strand
CTTACGAGCTTCTGAAATTACATCACCCATTAATTCAGGTTCTTTTTTCAGAGCAAAGAATTCATAAATTTCTTCTTTGCTTTTTGCACCATAATCAAGCTTTTTAGCTCCAATTACAACTTCTAAGTCAAATGGAACTAAATTTTTGATTTGAGGTCTATTCAAAATTTCTTGCATTTTAGCAACTGAATCTTTATCAATTCTAAAGAAGTATTCACCAGTCGGTGGCTCTTGTAAATATTGATATTGGTCACTACGAGCATTTTCTCCTTTACCTTGTACAAAGAAAGTAGCAAAAAGTGTAGTGAACTGGTGGTCTCTTAAAAATTCTTGAGATGCTTTTTCTTTACTCATACCTTCATAAGGATTACCTGATGTATTTGATGAGTTAGTGTTTGAAGCAGTTGAAGAATTTTGGTTCGTTGTATCAGCAACTAAGGCAGCAACTGATGGATTTGAAGTAGCTTTAAGCACTTCATCTATTTTTCTAAATGCTTTTACAATTTCTTGATTGTTTCTAACCAATTTGAACTCAAGTCTTGCAGTTTTAGAGATTAAGTCTCTAACTGATTCTTGGTCATTAACCCCAGGTAATTCTAGAAGTATTCTTCTGTTACCTTGCAATTGTATATTTGGCTCAGAAACACCAAATTTATCAATACGCTGACGGATTACTTGCTGAGCTTGCTCTATTGCTCCATCAACTTTTGATTTTAGACTTTCTAAGATTTTATCTTCAGATACTTCTTTCAAAGTAGAGACATCATAATAATTTATAAGTGTCTTTCCTTTTGGACGAGCTATCGCGTCAAAATTCTTCTTGAAAACTTCTAATGCATTCTCATCATTAACTAAAGTTTGTTTGTTTGTAGCTGAGATAACTTCTTTGAAGATATCATCTACTGCCTCTTTTTGAGCAGATTCTTCTAATAATTTTATTACATCTACTTCTAATGTAACATACATACCACCACGAAGGTCTAAGCCCAATTTCAGCTTTTGATTCTTGGCTTGTTGTAAGTCAGCACCATATTTAGCTTTAAATTCGTTAAGTATGCGTAATGAATCAGCACTGCTCTTTGCTTTCTTTGCTTTAGAGCGAGCTTCTTCTTCCATCTTTTCCAATTGTGAGGCATTGTAAGTCGGGTATAGTAAGACTAATGCTGCTACAATCGGCAAAAAAATGAGTAGAATTTTTCCTAAATTCTTTCTCAATTATTCCTCCGTTAATATCTATTTTTATTTTAATTTACAATTTAAGCAAACACAAAGTTACTAAATTTCATTCATTGGCAATACAATTTGCAAACAAATACAACTGAATTTGGAAGTAAACCAAGATAAATCACCCAAAAAAAAAATTTCTGGCTTAGTGATAAGCTATAATACAGCAGAGCTTACAGCAAAGTGTATCCAATCTATTTATAAATTCTGCCCTGACTTGTTTGAAGAAATTATCGTTGTTGATAATGCTTCAAAAGATAATACGATAGAGCTTTTAAGTCAATTTGAAAAAGTTATAATTCATAGAAATGATAAAAATTATGGATTTTCAAATGCAGTAAATAAAGGTATTTCACTTGCTAACAATGAATTTGTAGTTGTTTTCAATAGTGATACAGAACTATTTGATACATCTTTATATAACTTGTTAGAAGTCGCAAATGAGAATCTTGGTATTGCTTCACCCCAGTTAGTATATCCAAATGGTTCTTGGCAGTTAAGTTATTATTGGCAACCTTCCATTAAGTATGCCATTTATGATTTGTTTATTATCACTTTTTTATTCAAAAGGTACGAAAGCTGGAAACTTAATAAACCTTTCTTAAAATCTACAAAAGAAGTAGAATATTGTGATGGTGCTTTATTTATGATAAACAAGTTGAACTTTCATAAAATTGGTGGTTTTGATGAATCATACTTTTTCTTTTCAGAAGAAACCCAATTTGCCTACGATGCAAGAAAGTTAGGATATAAAGTTTTACATGTACCTAAAGCAATTGTAAAACATATAAGAGGGGCATCATCTGAAAGCACATATCACCGTGATTGGCTTCTTTCTCTTAGTAAGGCATTCTTTGTTCAGAAGAATTATGGGGTTAAACATACTTACTCTTTTCTTAAACTTCAACTTCTTCATTTTAGGATGTTAAAGATTGCAAAGGGGATATTTAATTTATACAATGAGCACTATATCAATCAAATCAAAATTCATAAAGAATTAATTGGCAATCTCAAAAGAGATGGTAAAATTAAAACTAATTAATCTAAAAACACAATGAAAAGCAATGTTTTCGTATTTTTGCAAGCTATGGCTCTGCAAATTACTGATGACTGTATTGTTTGTGCAAGATGTGAAAGAGAATGTCCTACAGAATCAATATTTCTTGGTGTAAATATATATCAAATAAACCCAGATACTTGTGTAGAATGTGTAGGATTTTTTAAAGAGCCAATGTGTGTGGCAGTTTGCCCAAAGGAATGTATTACGAAATTAGAAGTTAATGGAATCAATTAAAGCAATTGTTGTCATAAAAGATGGTTTGATTAAATCGATAGTAGAAAATGATAAAACAATAATCATCACCGAAAATGAAAAGTATGAATTTGATGGATATATTTTACCAAGCTTGGTTGATTCACATTGCCACTTATACGGTTTAGGTAAGTTCTTGAATGGTATAAATTTAGATAGTGCTACTTCAGCAAAAGATTGTATTGAAATTGCCAATAAATCTAAGTTTGAAAAAGGACAATGGATAATAGGAAGAGGTTGGAATCAAGAGAATTGGAATAGTAAAAAATTTCCAACTAAGAAACTATTAGATGATTCTTTTCCTAATAATCCAGTATGTTTTATTAGAGTTGATGGACATTCTATATGGGTAAATAGTTTTGCTCTAGAATTAGCTAATATCAATAGCAAAACAGAAAACCCAAATGGTGGTGAAATTAGAAAGTATAAAACTGGAAAGCCAAATGGATTATTAATTGATAATGCAATTGATATGGTTTACAAGGTATTACCTAAAGAAACTAAAGAATTAAAGATAAAGTATATTCTTGATGCAATTGATGATTGTATTTCAAAAGGAATTAGTGAAGTACATGATATGGATGTTGATTTAGATTTATTGTCAATTTATAAAGAATTGGACAATGAAAATAAATTGAAAATTAGAATAAATAGCTATATATCTGCTCAAAATAAAGATTGGCAAAGCTATATACAGAGCCCTTACAAAGGGAAAATGTTTAATGTAATAGGACTTAAATTTTTTGCAGATGGAGCTTTAGGTTCCAGAGGTGCATTACTTTTAGATGACTATAGTGATGATAAGGGCAATAAAGGGTTAAAGTTAATTACAAAAGAAGAACTTTATGCTCAAGCAAAGATAGGTTTAGAGAATAATTGGCAAATAGCTATACACGCGATAGGTGACGCTGCAAATAGGAATGTAATAGATATATTTGAAAGGTTAAGAAATGAAGGTTATCAAAATTTATTTAGAATTGAGCATGCACAAATAGTTCACAATAATGATTTGCCAAGATTATCGAAGAGTGATATATTTGCCGCAGTTCAACCAATTCACTTCGTAAGTGATGCAAAAATGATGATTAAAAGACTTGGAATTAGAGCTAATTATGCTTACCCTTGGAAAAGCCTGATAGATAATAATATTACTTTTGGGGGAGGTTCTGATTTTCCTGTTGAAACTAATAATCCTTGGAAAGGTATTAGTGCTTTTATAAATAGAATTCCTCAAGATGAAGAGAACCCATGGTTTGGTGAAGAGAGAATAAGCTTAGATGATGCATTTAAAGCATACACTATTGATGCTCACAAGATTGCTGGTTTTAATAATAGAGGTTTGGTAAAAGAAAATTATTTGGCTGATTTAATTATCTTAGATAAAGATTTGAGTGATATATCCAAAGCTGAAATTGGAAATGTTGTGGTAGAAGCTACTTTTGTTGATGGAAAATTAGGGTATTTAAAGAATGAAAATTGATAAATTTCAAAATTCATTAGAGCTTATTTCTACTTTAGATGGAAGTTTGACAATTTATTCATCTATATTAGATGAAACCTACCATAGTAGAAATGGTGCTTTCCAAGAATCAATGCATGTATTTATTCAGAATGGATTAATGTATGCAAGTGAAAAATTTGATGAACTCAATATACTTGAAGTAGGGCTTGGTACTTTTTTAAATCTTTATCTTACCATACAAGAATCATACTTCCTTAATAAACCAATAAATTATGTTGGATTGGAACCATACCCTATTCCTACAGATTTACATCATGAATATATCAACCAAGCATTATTTGATAAAATAGATAGGGTAACTTATAAGAAATTAGTTGATTTTGATTGGTGTGCAAAGACCGATATTACATCTGAGTTTAAACTTTTAAAATGTACTTCTAGAGTTCAGGATTTCAAGGAAGAATCTGGTTTTAACCTTGTTTACTTTGATGCGTTTGCTCCTAAAAAAGATGAAGAAATGTGGACTTATGAAACTTTAACTAAAATATCAGAATTGATGGCTACAGGTGGTATATTTGTAACCTATGCAGCAAACTCAAATTTAAGAAGAAATCTTGTTGATTTAGGATTCGAAATTGAGAAACCTAAAGGTGCTTTAGGTAAAAGAGAAATGATAAGAGCTACAAAAAGATAGAATCAGCTTCTAATTGATTATTAAGATTCAATGCAGCGATGCGATAAGCTTCATTTAAAGTAGGAAAATTCAGTATGTTATCTAAAAATACGGAAACTTTGTTCTTATTCAGAATAGCCATTTCACCTGTATGTACTAAGTCAGTTGCATTTTCACCAATTATTTGTACACCAATTAGATAACCTTCTTCATTTGCAATTAATTTTAGCATTCCATCTGTATTCCCATCTATCTGAGAACGTGCTACTTCCTCGAAATTAGCTCTACCTACATATACTTTTTTGCAAACATCTTCAGCTTCCTCTTCAGTAAAGCCAACCGATGCAATTTCTGGTATGGCATAAATACCGTATGGCAATTTATCAAATTGGTTCTCAGTTTGTTCATATATATGCCTTACAGCAATCCTACCTTGTACCATAGAAGAAGAAGCTAACCCAGGGAAACCAACAACATCACCAACAGCATAAATATTAGAATAATTTGTTTGATAATGCTCATTTACTTTAATATAACGACCTTGTTCTAATTCAATCCCAAGTTCAGAAAGACCTAACCCTTCAATATTAGCAACCCTACCAAGTGCAAATAATGCTTTATCAGTTTTTATTACTTCACCATTGCTTAACTTTGTTTCTACTTGAGATACGTAATCCCATTTAAGATATTCATAAGAAGTATTACCTATGAAATTACCACCCATCGCTTCAAAACTTTTTACAAATCTTTCTATTATTTCTTTATCAATAAAACCAAGAGGAAGAGGGGCTTTATCGATTAATGTAACTTTTGTTCCTAGAATTGCAAAAATTGTAGCATATTCACAAGCAATTACACCACCTCCAAGTACAAGCAAAGAACGAGGTATATAAATCTGACTTAATATAGAATCTGAATCAAGTATATTTTCATGGTCAACTTCTATATCAGTCGGAGTGCGAGGTCTAGAACCAGTTGCTATAATTATATAATCAGCATGAATATGAGTATTGCTTCCATCAATTGAGAGTATTTCTACTGTATGTTTATCTATTAAAGAAGCTCTACCATGAATGATATCAATATTATTACTTTGAAGTTGCTTTGATATTACATCTTTATGGCTTTCTATTACTGTTTCTAACCTATTGAATAATGAAGATATTTCAAGTTCATCTTTTAATTCAATATTGAAAATATTAGCATTGCGTTTGAATCTTGATAAGTTTAAAGCTGCTTCTCTTAATGTTTTAGAAGGTATTGTACCCTTATAAACGCAATAACCACCTGGAAACTGCTCTTTTTCAATAATGGCTACTTTTTTATTTAACTTAGCCGATTGAATAGCAGCTTTTTGACCACCAGGTCCACTACCGATGATTATTACATCGTACTTTTTCATTTTTTAGACTACTAGTCCAGAGATAGTTTCTTTTATTCCATCAGCTTTTTCTAAAATAGCTTTAGCTTCATCAGAATATATGTTCAGAGATTTCCAATAATCAAGCTTTAATAGCTCTTCTACTTTCATTTCTCCTTTTATTAGTTCAGTTGCAAGGTTATTACTTAATTTTAATACATTACATTCAAATACATATTCAGTAAATGTGCTTTTATCGTATTGTTCAATTATTGAAGTAATAATTTTTGGTAATTGCCACTCAATCATTAAATGATTTGTCATTGAAGGAGATAATTCTTCTAATATTTCTGTCACTTCCTCATCCTTGGGAACGACATTATTCTTTTTGGCTAAATCAATTACCATCTTCAAGATAATCGGTTTACCAATTTCGTGTAAAAGCCCTGTTATATACATTGCCTCTACACTTTGTTTCTTAGAAAATGCAATAAGTTTACACCATAGAGCAGTTGCTAAAGAATGTTTCCATAAATTTTGAGCAAAATGCCTCATCAAACTTGATGAGAATATTCCGTTCTGAAGTGTGATTGTTAACGCTATTTCAGAAATATTCTTAGTTCCTAATCTTGCTATTGCCTGCTGAATAGAAATTATAGTCGAACTTGATATTGAGTATATCGGTGAGTTTGCTATCCTTAATACTTGCGAAGCTATAGTTTGGTCTTGCTGAATTAGTTTAGTAAGCTGAGTAAAATCGACTTCCTCACTACTTGATAAGTTGACAACCTTCATTGCAATATCAGGTAAAACAGGAAGCGTATAATCCTTTAATTCTATTTTCTGTTTAAGATTCTGTTTTAGATTTTCCATTTGGGATTTTTAGTTTTATACTTTCTTCAAGATAAAGAAAAAAAATTAATTAATTCATGTAAAGTCTCTCATTATCTTGTATATCCATCCACATTGCGAAAAGTAGAGATTGAAATCCACTTGTAAAGAGGAAAATAAAAGCAAGTAATGGTTCATAATTCAAAGTTGTTCCATTTACGAAAGATAATAATATTTTAAAAGCATAAGGAATTGTCAAAATAAGTGCAAGAAAAGAATAATGGTAAAGTAAAAAAAGTGGGTGAAAATCTCTATATAAATACTTTTGCCACAATCTTTTAAAGAATGACTTAAGTAAAAGTAAAGGTACAGTCAAAATTACTTTCTTGATGTTCATTTTTGACTTTTCACCAACGTTATAAACTGGCTTTATTTCAATTTCTCTTAGAGTACACATAGCTATATTTAGCTTCACTAACATGTCATTTGGCATACCATATCTTTTATAAATCTCATAAAGTTTTATAGAATGTAATCCTTTTTTAGAAAGAGCTGTATATCCTGTTTGAGTATCTGAAACGTGCCAGTAACCAGAAGCAATTTTTGTTAACATTGAAAGTACCGAATTACCAAAAAATCTTACTTTAGGAATTACAATATTTGCAGAGCGGTGTATGAGACGATTACCCTTTACATAATCTATATTCTCTTTTATAACGGGGCTACATATATCCAATAGTTCATCAGGATCCATCTGTCCATCACCAGCCATTACAGCAGTACAATCAATTCCATGGTCTTTTGCCCATTTATATCCAGTTGCAATAGCCGCACCAACACCTCCATTTTCAAGATGATTTACTAGTATAATTCGTTGATTTTCATAGTCATCGTTCATTATTTTTGAAGGAGTAAAGAATTTTCTTTCTTCAACCATTTGCTCTTCAAGTACTATTTCAGCAGTATTATATCTTGTTTTTGGTGTTTTACCAATTATTTCATCAATCAATAAAGAGCTTTTACCAAATCTTGCTATATAATCTAATACTACTTTTTCAGTATTATCTTTAGACTTATCATTTACTATAATGATTCTATCAACAAAATCTGGCATAGTTTCAATGACCATTCCAATCTGTATCTCTTCATTATAGCAAGGTACAACTACAGCTACTGTCTTATTATCAATCATTCATCTATCCTTATTTCTATTCCTTTTGCAATAATCTCATTTTGAACAAAAGAATTAAAACTCAAATCTTCAATTTTATATGTTGCAATTGATACTTCAGGAAATTCAAATTGTGCTTCAAAAGTAAACTGAGTATCAAACCAAGAATGACCTGAAAATTCATTAGAAAACAACGCTAAATCTATATCTGATTCATTGCTTTCATTATTTAATGCATATGAACCATATAGAATGGCTTTATTAACTTTAAAATTATTATTTTTTTTAAGAACTTTAAGAAAATTCTTAGTAGTCTCTATTGCAGTAGCTTGATTAAACATTTTTCTAATTCCTCAAAATCTTTCTTTACTAATTTTGCATAATCCAACGTAAGTCTTTCATATATTTCTTTTTTATAATCAGGATACCTTGCTTCAATTTGAAAATCATTAAATCTAGCTAGTTTAAAAAGCATCTCTTTATCTAAAAACACTTTGCATTTTGATAAAAGATAAACTAAATTATGCGTTTTTGGTGGTTCATTTGTTTCACTAAATTTAACCCATATCGCCTTGATTATCTTCTCTAAAACTAAATGAAAAAGGAAAGCTGAATGAACATAATATGAACTATTGAATAGATTAAATGCGGCCTTTTTATCTAATTCTGCTGAATCTATCCAATACTTTATATGTTCATCTTTAGTCAACTTGACTTACTTTACCATTTTCTAATTTGTATTGCATGCTTGTTTTAGAACAAACAGCTTCTCCACTACTATCAAAAATTAGTTTCTCGCCTGCTTCACTATACCAACCAACTTGTCTTGCTGGTACACCAACCATCATTGCATAATCAGGAACATCTTTTGTAACAACCGTCCCTGCAGCAATAAATGCATGTTTTCCAATGGTATTACCACATACTATAGTTGCATTTGCTCCAATTGAAGCACCCTCTTTAACTAATGTTTTTTTATAGTACTGACTTCCTACTTGAGGATATTTACATCTCGGATTGAGAACATTGGTAAATACCATTGATGGTCCACAAAATACATAATCTTCAAGTTCAACACCTTCATAAATAGATACGTTATTCTGTACTTTACAGTAGTTCCCTATCTTTACATTGTTGCCCACATTAACATTCTGTCCAAAAACACATTTTTTACCAATAATTGATCCGCTCTGAATATGACTAAAATGCCATACTTTTGTTCCTTCACCAAGAATTACATTATCATCTACAAAAGCAGAATCATGAACAAAATACTCCATTATTTTACCTTTACAAATGGGTGGAACTTATCTACATTACCTATTATCTGAGAATTCCTTAATTCATTTACTAACTCTATAGATGGTCTTGCATCAGATATACCAAAACCATTTCCGTTCAAAATTTCTTGATAAATCTTTGTATGCAAATCAGTAAATCCTTCTGTAAATTCTATCTCTTCATTCTCAACTGTAATAGAACGGTGAGTAGTCTTTCCGGTAGCTATTGAATCTTCTGGCAAATCATTTTTATCAATTGACAAGTACCATCTTACATTAGCATTTTCTAACTCCATAAACCCAGCCATCTTGTTTTCTAAGTTAAGATGCAACTCACTTTGTTGTAGTTTTCCAAAAAACCACATTAGCATATCAAAAAAGTGTATTCCAATGTTAGTAGCTACCCCGCCTGATTTATCTAAGTCTCCTTTCCAAGAGTGCTTATACCATGTTCCTCTTGAGGTAATATAAGTCAATACTACATTTCTTTTTTTGTTTGATTTCTCTGAATGTATTTTATCTCTCAAAGCAATTAGAGAAGGATGAACTCTTAGTTGAAGTATATTATAAACTTTCTTACCTGTTTCTTGTTCCAACTCTTCAAGAGCATCTAAATTCCAAGGTTTAAGTACTAAGGGTTTCTCACAGATTGCATCAGCTCCTAATCTTAATCCTAATCTGATATGAGCATCATGTAAAAAGTTTGGTGAACAAATTGAAATATAATCAATTGCATTACCATTTCTTTTTTGTTTTTCTAGATGTCTATCAAATCTTTCAAACTCAGTGAAAAAAGCAGCATCCGGGAAATATCTATCCATTATTCCTACAGAATCATGGATATCCATTGCTGCAATTATTGAATTACCTGTTTCTTTTATTGCTTGTAAATGTCTTGGTGCTATGTATCCAGCAACACCTGTTATTGCAAATCTTTTCATTAACTTTTGATTGTCTTCTTTGCAAATTTAATCAACTCTTTTATACTTTAATGCTTGATTTTATAAATATGTAGCTTGTTTTCAGAATTTTGAAAAGAAACACAATCGTTAGAGTCTATTATTAGTGTTGAATACTTATTACCTGATTTATAAGCATATTTGGGCTCTATAACTTCAAGCTTACTAGTGTTTTTTATTTCTCTTAATTTAAAACCAATATAGTAATCAACTTTAAATTCATCAAAAAGTTTTTGAAGACTATCAGAGGTAATTAAATTCAAAACTCTTTTGTTCGCAACCAATCCTTCTATTTGTATCAAGGGTTGTTTTGAAAGAAATCCTACTAACCCCGCCCTATCACCCATTGCATAGATACCTTCATTTTTATTAATAAATTCTATAAGCATTTTTGCCTCAGAGTACAAACGACTATTAAGCTTATTCTTTATAAATCCATGATTTACAAACCAAGTTGATACAAATACAAACACACCTATATATACTATTTTTAATGCAGGAATGATAACTTTAAATTCTTTTAAAATTATCAACAACATTAATATGCACAATGCAAATGGATAGAAATACCAATGCCAAAATCTCCAGCCACTAATTATTGAAAGTAAAAGAAAATAAGTACTAGAAAAAATCAAAATACTGATTATCCAATCATATATAGGTTGCTTTATTAAATTTGGTATTAATCTCTTATGTACAATTAAAACTATTATTGATAAAAGAGTTGGTAGTGCATGCAAAGTGATATAATTAAAGTTTATTAAATAGAGTTCATAAAGCGTCCATAAATTAGGATAGTAAGTTTTACGTGCTTGCTTTGCCAAACCTGAGATTGGGGTTAAAGTTTCAAAATAAATATAATTTACAAATAAGTATAATAGTATTGGAGTGAATCCTATTAGAATTTCTAAAACATCTTTAGGTTTATAACTGCCTCTAAAAATTCTGGCTATTAGAAATATACTTATTAGTATAGCTGTATCTATTCTTGATAAAATTACTAGGCTTAATATTAATCCAAAGAAATAATTATTCTTCTTAGAAGATAAATCAAAATAGATAGCATAGAGAATCAGTGGTATAGTTAGATTAACTTCCATTCCTGTTATATTAAGATTTAATATCTTATAACCACATAAGAGTATTACTATATTTTTCAGCCATAAGTTTAATTGTAGATTTTTACTTATTTTTTCCAAAAGGATGAGACTTAAAGCAAAACTCAAAAATTCTAAAGTAAATACTGAAATAAACAGTGCAAATCCCTTTCCAAAAATATTGACCAATCCTGTTATAACTAACAGCCAAAGCGGGTGATATCCGTTAGTTGTTGTTATACCATCGAATGTTGACCAAGATTTTTCATTAATATTAATAGCGATTTCTAAGTAATAAAAGAAATCATCTTCAAACAAAGAAAGGTAGTTATCACTGTTGCTCAAGTAAGAAACAAGTAAGGGTTTCATTAAGTATATGAAACTATATATTAATAGAATAAGAAATGTTGATTTAGTTAGATATTTTTCTTCAAACTTTTCAATAATCATAATTGTCTAAAAATCTAATCATCAATGAAAAAAGAGTGCATACCTAAATTTAGATATGCACTTTTAATCTAAATCAGTCTAATAATACTTGACATATCTTATCTTGGTCTTCTTCACTTAAATAAGGGTACATTGGTAATGCAAAAATTCTCTTAGCAAC
>VYMC01000277.1_pt1 | contig 12071 bp, 14 predicted proteins | sample 5115301 | NCBI WGS metagenome assembly VYMC01 (sample SAMN12291802, study PRJNA351875) | freshwater metagenome | isolation source: freshwater lake | place: USA: Michigan, Wintergreen Lake | collected 2013-08-08 | reverse complement strand
AACTAGGAGACCAAAACCGGATGCCATGCTCAACTGCCACACTATGTAACTTTTTACTTCCTCTCAGATTAACTTATATCAGTTCGCCCTGCTAGGCACGACATTCAGTCACCTATGTCTGTTACATTTTATACAAAACGACGTGCGATTACCCTGAATTTAGGTGAGCATTTTAAAACGATTTTATAATCTTTAAAAGCCTCTCGTTTTCCCCCTATCTTTTCTAAAGCTATGGCCCGATTATAATAGCCTTCAATTAGATCGGGTTTGTATAAAATGGCTAGATCATAATCTTTGATAGCCTCTGCATAATTTCCCCACTGAGAGTATAGCTGTCCTCGATGATAATAGCCGCGATAATCTTCAGTTTCATAACCGATGAAACGCTGGTAATAATCTAAAGCCAAGGATTGATGATTGAGCAAAGATGCAATAATTGCTAGGTTAAAGTAAACTTCGCTTTTATTGGGATTATATTTAAAGGCTTGCTAAAAATCCGAGCGGGCAGCTTCCAATAATTTTAGCTGATGCTGATCCTTAATTCGGCTTTCTCGCTCAACCAAGGGTGTTTCTTCCCCAATAACAGGGATTTCCTCAGCTATAGGGGTTTCTTCTCCCTCAATCACCAGGGCTAATTTTAACACACCTCTTTGATAATAGGCTTGAGCTAGTAACTGTCTATCTTTGAAGGCGGGAGCATTATAATTACTATACCAAATGTATTGACTAAAATCATCGATCGCACCGTTTTGATCGTTGATTTTTTCCCGGGCCATTCCCCGTTGAAGATAAAGTTTAATCGTACCCAGATCACTAGGATAGACTCGCAGAGTGGCCGAATAATTAGCAATTTCTCTTTTAAGAGCATTAGTATCAACCTCTTCCTTAGAAATGACAGGACATTGTAGGTTTTCTAATGCTTTAACTGAGCTAATTTCTAAACCAAATAATCCCCAAAACAACAGGGGAGACAATAAAAATATTTTTCTAAAAAACTTGACATTTAAACTATTTTGTGCTAGGGGTGTGGGGAGGGCTTGATCTGTCGGGGTTTTAGGGATTAAAGATTGTTGTGGCATAATGATTAAAAAAATTTGTAGTAAGCTCAAATCTGAATTGCATCACTATTGGATCATATTTGATAAAATAGCTCAAATGGGGTTCGATAGTCAAGACATTTTCGGGAATGATTGTTGATTGACTCCACAACTTTTACAGCTTCCTCCCGTTGGCTCTCTAGACTGGTTATGGCAAATTAGTAGTTTTAATGAGCTTAAAAACTTAGATATAGTGCGCCTAAATGATATGTAAACTAGAATGCCGACAACAATCCCGAAATATTTTAGAATAAAAGGAAGACAAATATAAGTGTTTGGAGAATCCCATGGAAGCAGAACTTCAAATTCTCGAAGAGTTCATCAAAACTAATCCCGATTCCAGGTAACTGAAAAGAGTCTTAGTGGTTAAGCTGGCTTTGTCGGGATACGCTTATAGAGCAATTCAAGAAATTATTGGAGTGACCCCCGGATTCATTGCTAAGTGGAAAAAGGAATTTATTTCAGCAGGAATTGAGGGGATTATCTTGAAGTATAAAGGTTCGAGACCCTATCTAAATGCCGAGGAAAAACAAGAATTAATTCAATGGATTATCAACCAGAGTCACTGGGATATTTGGGAGCCAGAAACTTATGTACTAGAAACTTATGAGGTTGTGTTTAAATCGAGACAGAGCTACTACCAATTGCTAAAAGAAGCGAGAATTAGCTGGCAAAAGGCGGAACAAGTAAACCCGAAAAAAGATCCAGAAGAGGTCAAAAAAAAGAATGAAGAAATCAGTCAATTATTGGAGCGCAAAAAAGAGGAGATTCAGTCGGGAAAGCTTGCGGTGTACTTGCTTGATGAATGTCATCTGGTCTGGAAAGATGTTCTAGGTCATCTCTGGAACTTTATTAAAGAAAGACTAAAAGAAGGTCAAAATCCCTCAGAGTTACCCAAAAAAACTTTGGTAAAAATTAAGAATGAAAAAGGGAGACAAACTTATTATGGAGCTTTAAATTTAGTAAGGATTCAGGTCATACAAAAAGCAGTCAACCCCTAACGCTGAAAGCCTTAATTTTCGTGCTTATTGAGAATAAAACTGTTAGTTTAGCGAGTTCTGAGATTTTAGAAGCCGCTCTGTGACTGCATTTGAGACACCTGAATCCTTACTAAATTTAGTGGGAAAAGAATTTATTTTAGCTCCTTACAAAGTAGGTAAGGTCGAGAATACAGTAGATTTTTTGAAAAAACTAATTCAAAGCAACCCTGGGCGAAAAATACTGATTATTTGGGATGGAGCTTCCTATCATTCGGGAGAAGAGATGATCAAATTCCTTACTGAACAAAATCAGGGTTTATCCCCAGAAGATTGGCAGATTACCTGTCATAAATTTGCTCGATACGCTCCCGAAGAAAATCCAGTAGAAGCAATTTGGCTACAGTTAAAAAATCTTTTGAGAAGATTTTATTGGTTGGCCAAAAATTTTCGAGTGGTTAAACGCTTGTTCGAGTTTTTTGCCAAATTTCAATTATTTAATTTTCCTAACCTTAAGAAATACGATGCTTTTTCACAATTCATTTAGGCACACTATAGTATGGAATCGAATAAGGCCAAAATATTTTTTGCTAGAATTAATATCATGCAAAAGTAAGTTCTCGAGCCCCTATCGGGTCAAAATATCTAAAAGCACAGATAAATTTGACATCATCTTCGGTTTTATGGGTAGGATAGTTGTCTCTTGTCTTTTTTCTCCTCCTGTCTTGGAGTTGCCTCACCTAACGGAGGATTTTTGATTTTTCTAGGAGAGCTTTTGATCTCAAACAGCCAAATTAACTCGATAAAATAAAAATTAATGGCAGCAAGGAGATAAAATTTATGGCTGAGTCAAAAAACTGGGATTTTCAGAGATTTTGGCAAACTCTCGACTATTTTGATAGTATTCCCCTCTGGAGTTGTCTGCAAAAACTGCTCGGTTTCGGGGAAGATAAAAAAATTCAGCTAACAAATGAGCAAGGCATGAAGACTATTTTAGTCATTGGTGGTGAAAACGCGATCGGTAGAAAGGTAATCGCTCAACTACAGCAGCAAAACTATCAAATCCGCGCTTTAGTTGATAATATTGATGATGCTCGTCAATTATTCGGCGAAAATGCCGATTTATTCGCTCTGCAAACCCCGCAATTGTTCATGGGGATTGATGAGATTATCTACTGTCAAGGGGAGAATAACCGCCATAGTTTAGCTAATTTACTCGATTTACTGAAAAATCCCAGTATAATCGCCGAACAAACCCTCTTTGACTTTAGCAATCCCAGCAGTGACATCAAAGAAATCTGGGGTGCGGTGGATGATGTGGTAATGGGAGGAGTAAGCGAGAGTCAGATAACCCTAACCGGAGGACGCGCTCTCTTTTCTGGCATCGTTAGAACCGAAAATAATGGCGGTTTTGCCTCAGTTCGTACCAGAAACCTGAATCCTCCCCTAAATTTATCTAACTACGAGGGAATAGAATTACAGGTACAAGGGGACGGAAAACGCTATAAATTAATTCTGCGTTGTGAAGGACGTTGGGACGGCATCGGTTACTGTTATTCTTTTGATACACTTGATCGCACCCTGCAAACGATTTCTATTCCTTTTGGCGATTTAATCCCAGTGCTGCGGGCCAAAACCCTGCGGGAGGCAGCACCCTTTGATAGCAGTAGCGTCTATGCTTTGCAGTTAATGCAGAGTAAATTCGAGTACGATGGGGCTTTAAATCCCCGTTTCTCCCCAGGATTATTTGCTTTAGAAATTGTCACAATTAAGGCCTACGGGGGTAAAAACCGCTTAATTATCGTTAAGGAAGGAGAAATCGCCGAAAAAAGCCTTTTAGATGCCAGTGGTTATCCCTACGAAGCGATCGATTCTACCCAGATTTTCGCTAAACTTAATTAATTTAAATAAGCTTGCATCTCAAGTTAAACTACAGAACATCGGGTTAAGATCATGACTATCGGGAGCACAATTAAGGAGGTATGTTCATGAGTGAACAGAATCCCTACGAACAACTTGGGGTTACTGAAGAATCCTCTTTTGAAGAAATTCAAGAGGCCAAACGAAGACTGGTGCAGCAGTATCAGAATGATAGCAAAATTGTCGAATCGATCGAGGCGGCCTACGATTCTGTCCTCATGGATCGACTGCGGATGCGACAGGAAGGTAGGATTAAAGTACCCGATCGCATTCGTTTTCCCGAACGTCTGACGATTCCAGTGGAAAGTAAACCAGTTACTAGCAGTAAATCTCCTAACTGGTGGCGAAGCTCAATCGATACACCTTCTGCACAGGATATCGGTGCACCAGCAGTGATTTACGCTTGTTTAGGAGCAATAACGCTGTTAGTTCCCGATCCCAGTGGCTCCCTTTTACCGCTGCTCTTAGCTTTTGGCGTTTTCGTTAATATCTATTTTTTCAACCGCAAAGAAAAACGTTTTGGCCGCGCCTTACTATTCACTCTCGCTGGTTTAGTGCTAGGAGTCGCTCTGGGAGCAGGATTAGCCAGTTTAGCGGCCAAGGCTGATTTGAATATTTTCGGTGATCGCCAGATTTATGCGCTCATCACTTTTCTGATCTTTTGGGTGATTAGTAGTTTTTTCCGTTAACCGAACGCTCGTAGGGATCCTAAGATCACGTCCACTGCTTCCCCAAGGTTATTGACGATATAATCAGGCTCGTAGCTCTCTAAACGGGAACGGCTGCGAATCCCCGATAATACGCCAATAACCTTGATGTTTTGGCTCTTAGCGGCGGCAATATCCGCTTCCGTATCCCCCACCATCCAGGTATCGGCAGCCGCTGGCAGTTCCTTAGCGGCCTTAGCCATAAGCAGGGTTTTATCGCGCACGTCGTTGGTTTTGGTGTAATTATTATTTAGACAATAACGACGATTAGAGGCGAAAAAACGACCGATATCGTGGTGATTAAAGGCATGATCTAGCTCAGATACCCGCCGCATCGTCATCACGACTAAATCGATCTTTAAATCTTGGATTTTCTGGAGAGTTTCCAAAGAACCAACCACCGGGCGATCGTGGACAAGATAGGGTAAAGTATGGACAATTTGACGACGAAGATGGGCAAATTTCCTGGACTGATCTTCATCTAATCCTGACATTTCCCCGATACGCTTCTCAGAAACCTGATCCCGTTTTAACTGCCAGAACTCCGCTTTCGATAATTCCCCAATAATTTGACCTTTATAGGCGGTTTTCTGTAAACAGTATTGATAAACTTGGTAATATCGCTCCGATACGTCCATTATCGGGCCGTCAAAGTCGCTAATTATTCTTAACATCGTTCTAATACTTCTCGCTTTATTAATTTTTATATACAAGTTACCCTAGAGTCTTGACAATGACAAGAGTTTTATCAGTTATCAGCCGTCAGTCGTCAGGAAGTTAGAAGTTAGGAGTTCGGAGATGACTTTTTATTTGTTCTCTCTATCTCCCCACTGGCCACTAGCCACTGTTTACTGATCACTGATCACTGATCACTGATCCTTCCCCTTCCCTAGTCTGGACGGTTAGCTTAAAATAAATGTAAGGATATGTAAACTTTCGTAACTATCTCGCCAATTGGCTAACCAATGATCCCAACAACTTCTTTATTCGCACCCGTTGACGATGATCTCCGTCTTTTGACCGATAACTTAAAAAATCTCGTCGGCGCTCGTCATCCCATTTTAGCGGCGGCAGCAGAACATTTGTTCGAGGCCGGTGGTAAACGCGTTCGACCGGCGATCGTGTTGCTGGCATCTCGCGCTACCATGTTAGACCGGGATATCACTCCCCGTCATCGTCGATTAGCGGAAATCACGGAGATGATCCACACTGCCAGTCTCGTCCATGATGATGTGGTAGATGAGGCAGAATTGCGGCGCAGTGTTCCCACCGTTAACAGTTTATTTGACAATCGCGTGGCGGTTTTAGCGGGGGATTTTCTCTTCGCTCAATCCTCTTGGTATCTAGCTAATTTAGATAATTTAGAAGTGGTAAAATTGCTCTCGGAAGTGATTCGCGATTTTGCTGAAGGGGAAATTCAACAGGGAATTAATCGCTTTGATACCAGTATCTCCCTGGAAGCTTATCTAGAAAAAAGTTACTACAAAACTGCTTCTTTAATTGCCAATAGTGCCAAAGCAGCTGGGGTATTAAGCGAGCAATCGGCTGAAGTTAATCATCATTTATATAATTATGGTCGCAATTTAGGATTAGCTTTTCAAATCGTCGATGATATTCTCGATTTTACCTCCCCCACGGAAGTATTAGGAAAACCCTCTGGCTCCGATTTGATCAGTGGTAATATCACCGCTCCCGCTCTCTTTGCCATGAAGGAAAATTCCTATATAGAAGTGTTGATCGAAAGGGAATTTAGTCAGGAAGGAGACATCGAAAAAGCTCTTGATTTTATTCACTCTAGCCAAGGTATTCCTCGCTCAAAAGAGTTAGCCAATCAATACGGTCAAAGTGCCTTAAAACACCTTGATTGTTTAGCTTCTTCCCCCTCAAAAGAGGTGCTAATCGAGCTAGTGGATTACGTTTTGAGCCGAATTTATTAGGGAATAATAGTTCTCGCCGTAGCAATAGTCCACCCATCGACTAATAATAAAAATAGGGTGAGAGTAAAAAGAATTCCATACATCCAAGGCTGAGAAAGGGGGCGAATATCAGTCATATCCAAGTTAGTTTTTTCCTCGATTATTTTGACCATGCGATTAAATCCCACCACTCGCATCGGCAATAAATAGGCTTTTTCTGCGGAGCGATCAAGGAAATAATAAACTAAACCACCCTGTCCTGTACTGCGACATTTAAGTTCTTTTATATCTGTCCAATTTAACCACCAACCAGAGCGAAGAAAAGCGGGAAACCATTGGGGATAGGTAACTTGTATCCCTGTTTCTGATAAAATGACTCTTTCACTTAAAGCTCCGTATAAAGCGATTAATCCTAAGCTAATTCCTACCCAAAGAAAATTGGGATTAACGGAGGAATTAGTGACTTTTGCCAAAAAGGGTAAGGGGATGGTTAACGCCACATATAAACTTAATAAAGTTACCCGAATTATTGGTGATATCCGAAAAATTATTGTCTCGTTCATTTGATAACCTTAATCAGTAAACAGTGAAAAGAAGGCTGCGAACTTGCCACTTAATACTCTAACACTTTAACACTTAATACTGTTCACTCAAAACTGATAACTGATAACTGAACGGAGATTTTCACTTTGATCGCAGGTGATTGTTTGACCGTAAACTGTTATTCTAGGCATTAGGGGCGTGATTTTAAGTGGCTACAGTTATTAATTAATATTAACACCTATTGACTATTTCTATGAACAATGGTAAGCGCATTTGGGTCTATGACACTACTCTCCGGGATGGGGCCCAGCGGGAAGGTATTTCCCTCTCCCTAGAAGACAAAATTAAAATCGCCAGGGAATTAGATCGGATGGGTATTCCTTTTATAGAAGGCGGTTGGCCGGGCGCAAACCCTAGAGACGGTCAATTTTTCTGGAAAATGCACGAAGAACCCCTAAAACAAGCGGAATTAGTCGCTTTTTGTTCCACTCGTCGCCCCCATGTCGAGGCCCAGGAAGATCCGATGTTAACCGCCATTCTCGCCGCTAGAACCCGTTGGGTGACAATTTTCGGCAAATCTTGGGATCTGCACGTCACAGAGGGCTTAAAAACCAGTCGGGAGGAGAATTTAGCCATGATAGGAGATACGATCGAGTATCTGCGTTGTCAGGGAAGACGAGTTATTTATGATGCCGAACATTGGTTTGATGGTTACAAAAATAACCCCGAATACGCCCTTTTAACCCTGAAAACCGCCAGGGATGCCGGGGCCGAATGGTTAGTTTTCTGTGATACCAACGGTGGCACTTTACCCCAAGAAATCGCCCCTATTGTGGATAAAGTGCGGGAGCAATTGGGTATCGATCCTGATAACGAAAATGAGACTAAATTAGGCATCCATGCCCATAATGACTCAGGAACCGCCGTAGCCAACTCCTTAGCGGCAGTTAACGAGGGCGCACGCATGATTCAAGGCACAATTAACGGTTATGGGGAACGCTGCGGCAATGCCAATTTATGTACTTTAATTCCCAATCTTCAGTTAAAAATGGGATTTTCTTGCCTAGAAGAAAATCAATTAGGCCGATTGACGGGAACTAGCCGAAAAATCAGCGAAATGGTCAATTTAGCACCGGATGATCATGCTCCCTTCGTCGGACGTTCTGCTTTTGCCCATAAAGGCGGAATTCACGTTTCTGCGGTGGCGAAAAATCCCCTCACCTACGAACATATTAACCCGGAAGCGATCGGGAATCAGCGCCGCATCGTCATTTCTGACCAATCGGGTTTAAGTAATGTCCTAGCGAAAGCGCGTAGCTTTGGCATCGATTTGAATAAAGATGATCCCACCTGTCGGCAAATATTGGAACGTTTAAAAATCTTAGAAAGTCAGGGTTATCAATTTGAGGCAGCCGAAGCTAGTTTTGAGTTATTAATGCGGGAAGCTTTGGGACAGAGAAGCCACCTTTTTGAATTAAAAGGATTCCAAGTGTATTGTGATATGCTCCGGGATAGTGGTAATGCGATCGCAACAATTAAAGTACGGGTAAAAGAGGAAGATTTATTAGAAGTGGCCGAAGGTAACGGGCCCGTGGCTGCTTTAGATCGGGCTTTGAGAAAGGCTTTAGTCAAATTCTATCCCGAAATTGCTAACTTTCACCTGACCGATTATAAAGTGAGAATCCTCGATAGTGGTTCAGGGACGGCAGCGAAAACTAGGGTTTTAATCGAGTCCAGTAACGGGCAACAAAGATGGACTACTGTGGGAGTGTCTAGTAATATTTTAGAAGCTTCCTATCAAGCAGTAGTAGAAGGAATTGAATACGGTTTATATCTGCTGCAAAACAATAAACTAGAATTATCGGGTCAATTTTGTCCTTTAGGGATAATTTAGAGAACAGTAATCAGTTATCAGTTATCGGTTATCAGATTTTTTATTCTCACTCCCCTAATTCATAATTCATAATTCCCATCTCCCCTTTCTAGGATTAAATAACCCCTAGGATAATAATCGGGTAACAAAAGAATTTTGCCAACGACGGGCCAAGGCCCGTAGATACATATTAACGGGAAACTGATAATATTCGATAATTAACCAGAGTAAACAAATAGCATGGCAAATAAAGGTTAAAATCGACCAAAATAGAGGCACCCATGACAAAGGACTCCCCTCGACTGGGGGAAAAAGATAGGCTCCCGTAGTCACAATTGCTGTGGGAAAAATCACAAATCCTAAACCGATAATTAAGTAGAAACCTGCTATCTCCATTCCTTCTCTCGGTAAACCCTGCCAATACTTGCCATTCCAATACCAAGTTAAGGGTAATTGACTATCGGCCATTTTTAAAACCTGTTGTTCTAAATTAGCAGTAAAAATGTGTTGACAAAAGTTACAAGCATAGGCTTCCATTAGTGGTAAAGCGGCAATTTTACCATGGCGACAGACGGGACAAGAATAGGTATCGTGATAGTTTAATCGGGTTGGCTCAGTCATGGTAATGTGAGGGCGAGTAAAAAAGGCCATTGCAGATAATTAACTTTTCCCTATTGATAACGATTGAGTTATGCGGCACTCGCCAACACTATGGCTCATTAGTATCAAATGGGTTCAAATCTTGTGGATGAGTTATGGTAATACTTGATATACCCGCAAAATCACTGGGATTGAAGGTCAACAGATGTGTAATTTCATTGGCAAGCATAGCTGCAACGAGACGAACATCATGAGTGCGTTTACCCATCACTCTGTTAGTTGTGACTAAGTTCAGCCAATTTGTAAAAATCTGCCGAGATTCTGCCAAGACTGGAAAACGAGCGAGAAGTTGATCTATCATGCTTCTGGTTTGTTGTACAGACCAACCCAAACCATTGACTTCAGTTGGTCTGGTGGCAACAACCCAAAACTCAATTATTACTTGTGTCGCAAGGAAACATTCATCTGATTGCATGAGCAGACGAGAAACTGCATTGGTTGCCAGCTTATGCTGTAGGTCGGAAGAATTGCACAATCGCATAACAATATTAGTGTCAAGTAAATATCTCGTCATCATTCGTAAATACTATCGCGACTAAAGGCTTCATCTCCTAGACTCGGACTATCTTTGGGAAGTTGTAACACCCATTCACGCAATTCCCTAGCTCTCTGGGATGGTGTTGCTCTTTGCCAAAGCGGAACAGACGATGGGACTTGTCCAGACTGAAACTCAAGGTCGGCTATGAAATCAGCAATTTTTTTCAGTTGATCATCGTTTAGTTTATCTAATTCCTTCTTAAGATCTTCTCGCAGCATAGGTCGGTTTTGAGAAAATAGACACTCTCTATAGTAACCGATATGGTCCTAGCCGTTTGGTTCAGGTGCTTGTTTATACAATCGGCTCTAAATAATCTCCCTGATTAGGCTAGACTCAAGTTGCCAGCTCAAAAAGTCTCTGGTGACATCTAATTCGCCTTGATTAAGGATAACTAATTAAGCAAGATTGGCAGGAATTGTCCCCAGTTTTTGTAGTTGTTTTTCAATATTAGCCTTTAATTGGGTCCGGGAGATTTCTTTTCCTGTTTGAGCGGTGTGTGCATTTTCCAGAAAAATAATACTATCTACTCTTTCTACGGCAAATAATTGGAATAAAAGATGGGTTACGGGAATCAGGAGCGTTGATAGGGGGGAATTAGCAGTATTTTGGGCAGATATAGCCATTTTTTCCGTAGCAAAGGCATAGATCACCCTTTTTTCCTGTTCTGGCTGCTGCCGATGGGCTAAGGTGGTTAGTAACCAATCACCCTGGCTATTCTGAACTACATAGTATTGTAAATGTTTTAACTGTCTAGCAAAAGCTGCAAGGACGGGATTAACCGCTTCGTCCATGACCACGGTTGCCAGTCCGTAATTGACCGCTTCTCGACTTAAAATATGCAGTTGTGCCTTTAATTTCATGGCTAATCATCTCTATAAACTAATCGATGGCGATGACATTCATTCCTTAACTCGGCAACCCCATTTAAAATTGTCGTCGTGAAAAGATGAGGATGGAGATACCCAATAATAGACCAGTATAAACGAGACTGTAGAGGGCGTTAGCGATTAAGACATCAGCACTAGGGAGCAAACCATAAACGGCCTCATTTCTAAAATTCAATCTTTCCAAATCTGGGAGAATTAGATAAATATTTTTGGTGATAGCGAGAATATTGGGATTTTTGCTGATTATACCCAATTGGATCAGATCTCTGCTGATGTGACCCATTAGATAGACCCCAAAAGTCATTAGCGTGGCTAAAATCGAACTGGTAAATACCCCAAAAGCGATCGCCACGGCTGCGATCAGAATTAATTCCAAACCGAGATAGAAAACCGAGACAATCAGGGGTAAAGCTTGAAAAGATACTTTCATCCCCAACAACATCAGCAGGTAAATCACCAACATTACCCCCAACATCACCGCTAAAACCCCAGACAAACCCAAGTGTTTACCGAGGATAAATTCGGCCCGACTCAGGGGTTTGGGAATCAGAACTAAAATAGTTCTCTTGTCAATTTCCTGATTAATTAGCCCTGTACCCACAAAAATCGCGACAATTACCCCTAATAACCCGATAGCGGCTAATCCCAAGTCAAGAAAGATTTTCTGATGGGTTCCCACCGCAATTTCTGGTAATAAACGCCAAGCGAAGGCCATCAACAAGGCAAAAAACCCGATAAAGTAAAGAATGCGATCGCGAATAACCTCGCGAAAACTGTTAGCTGCGATTGCCCAGATTCTCAGGATGCTGATACCCATAGCCTTTCATTAAAATAATATCTTTGACACTCTGCGCGCTAAAGCGACGCAGATTCTAGCACAGAATTAGACCAAAATCTAATTCTGATGGGCATTGTCAAGATGCCTCTAGTAACTCTGCTCAAATCTAATTTGA
>VYMC01000235.1_pt1 | contig 12091 bp, 13 predicted proteins | sample 5115301 | NCBI WGS metagenome assembly VYMC01 (sample SAMN12291802, study PRJNA351875) | freshwater metagenome | isolation source: freshwater lake | place: USA: Michigan, Wintergreen Lake | collected 2013-08-08 | reverse complement strand
ATAAAACAATAAATCATTTTGAAATTCAATCCTACCTTAAATAAGTAGGTCTTAAAAATAAGGAAAATCTATATGGCTGGTGGCGGCTCATTAGGTGGCGGCGGTGGAAAACAAAAACGCGGCAAAAATTCCAAAAGAAAAAAAACCAAAAGAACAGGTTTCGTATTAGATATGACTCCACTTGTGGATATCACATTTCTACTACTTACTTTCTTTATGTTTACAACAACTATGGCTACTCCTCAGGTAATGGAAATGTCTGTACCACCAGAAACAAAACCTGTTGATATACCTAAATCTAAACTTCTTTCTATTTTTGTTAATGATTCAGGCAATGTTTATTATTTCAAAGCTGATGAAAAAGCTCAAAAAATTGAAATAAAAGAAATTGCAGATTTAGCTAAGAGAGAAAATTTAAAACCAAGAACAGATGGTAAGAACGACAAAAACGATTTAATAACTGTTCTAAAAATCTCAGAAAACGCACCTTATAAAACTGCTATTACAATCTTAGACCAACTAAATGTCGCAGAACTTGGAATTACTGAGCAATTAGCAAAAGAAAAAGATGCAACTGGACAACCAACAAAAAGAAAACGTAAGTTTACTTTAGCAAAGATGGAAGAAAACGATTTCAAAAAATTAGAACAAGACTTAGGAGGAAACTAATGAGTAATCTAGTTATAGAAATTCCACAAAGAAATGAATATGGTGCTTTAGAAGTAAAAGCTTATATCAATAGGTTTTCTACTTATGGACTCATTGGCTCAATGCTATTACTGATATTACTTTGGGGTGGATACTATCTTCAAAAAGTAATTGAAGAAAATAGAAAAGCACAACTTACAAATGTTGGTAAGATTGATTTAACCGATTTGAATCAACAACAACAAGAAGAAGCACCACCTCCTCCACCAGAAGTGGAAGTTCAGCAGCAGGATTTAGGTACTACAGTACAAGCAGGTACTCCTAACCCAGTTGAAGATGACCAAGTACAAGATGTAGATTTTGCATCTTTTGATGATATGAGCAAAGCACTCTCCACTAAAGGAGATATTGATATAAGTAATTTAAACTTAGATAATATCAATCTTGATGCTGCACGTGGTGACTTAAATGTTGGAGCTGTAGAGAAAGAAGCTAATGATGATGACTTTATCCAAGTAGAGAAAGAGGTATCTTTTGATTATGCAGAGTTGCAAAAATTAGTTGATTATCCTGAATTAGCTAAAAAAGCTGGTATTCAAGGTACTGTTGTAATTAAAGTTTACATTAATAATCAAGGTAAACCAACTAAGACACAAGTATTAGCATCTGATAATAAAATGCTAAATGAAGCTGCTACAAAAGCAATTACGTCTTACACTGGTTACAAACCTGCAATTCAGAATAAACAACCTGTTGGTATGTGGATGTCAATACCAATTAAGTTTAGATTAAACTAAATTAAAAATCATGAAAGTTATAAAATCTAATGGTGTTGAGATATATATCATTAGATTTTTTGTTTAAATAGGAGATACATGAAAACTACTTTTTTGATTATATTAATAGCTTTAAGCTATAGTTTCGCTTTTGGAGGGTTACATTCATCAACAATTAATATTGTTGATGATGATGAATTTATTGAAGTTGAAAAAGAAGTTAGTTTTGATTATTCTAGACTTCAAAAATCTGTACAATACCCAGATTTAGCTAAAAGAGCTAATATTCAGGGTATAGTTGTAGTTAAAGTCTATGTTGATAGTACAGGGAAACTAGTTAAGCATAAAATCCTACAAAGTGATAATGAATTGTTTAATGAAGCAGCAATAGATGCAATTATGAATTTTGATGAATTTAAACCTGCTATTCAAAAAGGTAAGCATGTTGGCATGTGGATATCTATACCATTTCATTTTAGAAAAACAAAGTATTTCTTTAGAATAAGTGATATTTCAAATACCGACAATATTATTTATAAATCAAATTTGGAAGTATATCTTAACGAAAATTTAGGTAATAAATCTTATTGGGAAAGGAGAAAATCTGCAAATTTGGAACTATTAATTCAAAAAGGAAAAGCAATAAAAGCAAAAGTGATAGATTCTGAAATTGAACAAATTGAAAGTATATTAGAATCAATTTACAAATACGATGGATTTGATGTAAGAGATGAAGAAGTAAAAGTGAAGCTCACTATAACAGTTAATTAGGGATTATAAGAGGATTAAAAAGTAAAGAATGTTTTTGATTTTGCTGAACTATGTTGTTAGAAGTCTCGTAATATTGATAGGGCTTGGAATGTTACTTTTACCGAGTGAAGCATTTGGAAAAAGAGCAGAATTTATGAGTGGTTTAAGACTTTTTGGCTTGGTGGCAATCTTGTTTGGTATTTACAGATTAGTAACTTTTCACTTTAATAGAAAAAAGTATGAAGAAGATGAAGATTAGAGTTTTATTAGTTGTTCTATTAGGGACTTTTTTGTTTGCTTGTGAATCTAAATATGACACAAACAAGCCAAATGATAAAGAGACTATGAATTCAGGTAAATTAACAGCTTATATAGATGAAGACATAGCACCACTTTTAGATTCAGCGTGGACTATATATAATAAAATTTACCCGAATGTTGATTTGAAATTAGTCAAAACTGATGCAAGGACTTGTATGTCTATGATTCTTGGAGGTAAAGAAAGGGTAGCATTAGTTTCTAGAGAATATCTTAAAGATGAAGACTCTTTGATGAAAGTTTACAAAGTTCAAGCACATCAAAAGCTAAAAATAGCAGATGATGCAATTGTCTTTTTTGTAAATCCTACTAATAAACTAAATGAATTAAATCAAAATGATATTCAAAACTACTTTCTTGGAAATGAATCCTCTATAAATCAAAAACTAATAGCTGGAAATATTAATTCAGGAATAGTCGCAAATTTATCAAAGTATTTTGCTTATAAATCAAATAAAGTAAATCACTTAAAGAACATAAATGAAGTTAAAGATGTCATATTAAAAGATAACTCTAAAATAGGTATTGGCTATTTATCTCAATTAGCTAAAGATGATAGATTCAAGATGATAAGGATAAGCTATTATGATTCTACTGGCACTTTACAACCAAGTTCTTCAGTTCATCAATCAAGCATTGTACTAAAAAAGTACCCATTCGTCTTTAGCCACTATGCTTATTTACTTGAAAATAGACAGAATTTACCTTATTGGTTTGCTACATTTGTAGCAAAAGAGACAAAAGTACAAAAATTAATACTTGAAAGCGGGATAGTTCCTGGCTTTGCAATAATCAAACTTAACATGGAAAATTAAACACTTCAGGATTTAAATGAATTACTTAAAGATTCTACTTTTATTAGCAATAACGGGTATTGCTTACTCACAATCAAGTTTGGATAAATTCCGTGAGCTTGTAAAAAACAGAGATTATAATGAAGCAGTGAAATTAGCTTCTCAAGTTTCATCAGAGAATACAAAAAATATTGATGCTCACTTAGATATAGCAATTGCGTATTTAGAATTGGAAGATGATGCTAATGCGTACATATATGCTAAGAAAGCTTATGACTTAGATGATGATGCGGCGAAAGTACTTAGAATTATAGGTAGAGTAACTTCTATCCAGTCTGTAAAGATTGAAGCTAAAGGTAACCAAGCAGAAGCTTTAAAAAAAGCTAAAGAAGCTGAAAAATTATTAAAAGAAGCTGTTGATGAAGATAAAAAAGATGTAACTAACTATCTAGAATTAGCCGACCACTATATTAGAATTAAAAATTTAAAAGATTCTGAATTATGGATAGGTAGAGCTAAAAAAATAGCACCTCAAGATGCGAGAGTTGAAATTGCAAATGGAGATATGTACTTTGAGCAAGGTGTATATGAGTTATCAAAGAATGCATATAATAGTGCTTTATCTTTAGACCCAAATTTGCTAACAGCTAGAGAAAGATTAGCAGAATCATATAACTGGTTAGGAGCAAGAGAATCGGATGCAGATTTAAAAAACGAATACTATAAATCTTCTTTAGATGAATGGTATAATGTTGCAAAAGTTGATCCACTAAATCCTAAAGCAAATTTTAACATTGGTAAGATATTATTCTTCTCTCAACGTTATAAAGACGCTTTGCCTCCTTTGTATAATTACCAAAAGTTAAAGCCAGATGGAGCAACAGGTAGATGGTTTTTAGGACAATGTTTTTATGAATTAAACTTACCAGATTCTTCAATTTCACATTTTGAATATGCTGAAAAAAACCTTGATTCAGTGAAATATAAAGCCGGAGTTATTTTGGCTCGTACTTACTATGAAGCAAAGAAATATCAAGAATCAATAAATAAGTATCAAAGTATTTTTGCTTCAAATGACGCAAATTATGATTCAGTATTAGCTTTCTCTGATAGGATAAAATATGGACAAGCTTTTTTAATGATTAAGGATACAAATAAGACATTAGATGTATATGAAGAGTTAATCAATAAATACCCTTCAAATTCTTGTGAATTGGTTTACAAAACTGCACAACTTGCATTGGTAGGTAAAAAGTATGATCGTGCTATTAAGTTTTTTGAACTAAGATTAGCTAATCAAAATTGTAAAAATGAAGGTAAAGATTCACTTGAATCTTCAATAAGATATTATTTAGGAACTGCTAATTTGTATCTCAATAAACCAGACTTAGCTATTGAGAATTATAACAAATCATTACTTCTTGATTCTAAGCAACCAAATATCTTGTTGAATTTAGCAGAATGCTACGTTCAAAAATCACAAAATGATACAGCAAAGACTTATTACAGAAAATATATTGATTTAGGTAAAGCAAACCCTACAAGTGTGAATAAAAATCAATTATTTACTTGCTTTAACAAAACCTTTGTGATTGATTTCCAAACAAAGAAAGATTTCCCTACTGCAAAAGCATTATGTACAGAATGGGCTGAATTATTCCCAGAGAATTCTCAAGTATTTTTCTTTTTAGGACTAACTAATCAAGCTCTTAAAGATAAAAAATCAGCATGTGAAGCATATACAAAAGCTGTAGAGTTAGACCCTAAAAATGAAAAAGCGATAAAATTCAAAGAAGATTTGAAATGTAAATAAATTATAATTGTTAAAATTCAATCAAGGGGAAATTGTATTTTCCCCTTATTATTTTTAGAGAAAAAGAAAGGTAGTAATGTATTCCTTAGATACGATAATATCACTTGCAAAAAGAAAGGGTTTCGTATTCCAATCATCAGAGATTTATGGCGGTCTAAACGGATGTTGGGATTTTGGTCCACTTGGAGTTGAGCTTTTAAAGAACTACAAAGAGCTTTGGTGGAAGGAAATGACCTACCGTGAAAATATAGAAGGAGTAGATGCATCAATACTTATGCACCCAAGGGTATGGGATGCAAGTGGGCACACAAAGCAGTTCTCTGACCCTATGATTGATAACAAGACTTCAAAATCTAGACATAGAGCAGACAATTTAATAGAAGATTATATTCTAAAGTTAAGAAAAAAAAATAAGAATGAACAAGCTTCTGAAATTGAAGAAAAGCTAAATAAAGTAGATACAAATGAAGATTATTATAATATCATAATGGAATATCAAATAACTGACCCTGTAAGTGGTACAACAGATTGGACAGAAGTTAGGAATTTTAACTTAATGTTTAAAACTTATGTTGGACCATTAGAAGATAGTTCATCTGTTGTTTATCTTAGGCCTGAGTCTGCTCAAGGTATATTTGTAAATTTCAAAAATGTAATGGAAACAGCTAGACAAAAGATACCATTTGGAATTGCACAAATAGGTAAAGCTTTCCGAAATGAAATTAATACTAAGAATTTCCTATTTAGAACTCGTGAGTTTGAACAAATGGAAATGCAATACTTTGTAAAACCAGGAACTGAATTAGAAAGTTTCGAATATTGGAAAGAACAAAGATTGAATTGGTATCATCAACTTGGTATGGATAAAAGTAAATTAAAATTTAAGAATCACGAGAAACTAGCACATTATGCTAACCATGCTGTTGATATAGAGTTTGAATTTCCGTTTGGTTTTGGAGAAATTGAGGGAATTCATTCACGTACAGATTTTGATTTAAAGGCGCATCAGGAATTTTCTGGAAAGAAAATGGAATATGTAGATACGGTTAATCAAGAAAGATATGTACCTTATGTAATTGAAACAAGTGGAGGTGTTACAAGAGGACTAATGGCATTTTTATGTAATTCTTATAATGAAGAAAAAGTTGCAGAAGGTGATAAAGAAGATTTAAGGGTGGTAATGAAATTTAATCCTAAATTAGCACCGATAAAAGCAGCTGTATTTCCACTTGTTAATAGAGATGGAATGCCTGAAAAGGCAACAGCCATTTTCAAAGATTTGCAAAAGAATTTAAAAGTAGAGTACGATACTAGTGGAGCAGTTGGAAGACGCTATAGAAGACAAGATGAAATTGGGACTCCTTTCTGTATTACAGTTGATGGTGAAAGTGTTGAGAATGACACAGTTACTATTCGTAACAGAGATACAATGCTACAAGATAGAATTAATTCTTCACAAGTTTACAATTATATAAGAGATAAGTTTGACCAAGCTTAAAATACTTCTAATACTTTTGATTTCTCATATATTAATTTCACAAGAAAATAAATATGAAGAAATTTCAAAAAATTTTGAAATCTTCACTTCGATTTATAGAGAAGTTTATCTAAATTATCTTTATGAAATAAATGATGAGAAGCTTCTTAAAACTGCTTTAGATGGTATGTTAAAAGGTCTTGACCCTTATACTATATTCTCACCCTATGATGATAAGCAAGAAAATGATATTATAAGCAATGGTGGTTACATTGGGTTTGGTATAAGTGTAGGAATTATAAACGGTCAATTAACTGTAACAGATGTTAATTTTAATGGACCTGCGTATATTGGAGGTTTGAGTATTGGAGATAGAATACTTAAAATAGATACTACAAATGTATCTACTATGAACAATGAAGAATTTAGATGGGTGGTAAAAGGAAAAATTGGTGATTCATCAAAATTTGTAATCAAAGATTACAAAGATGAAGTTAAAACATTATTCTTAAAGAGAGCACTAATTGATGTTAAAGATATCAACTATACAAAAGTAATTCAAGACAGTATTGTTTATATAAATTTAGACAGGTTTACTATAGATAGCCATAGAGAGATTCAGCAGTCAATAAGAAAAGCTAATGAAAACTCACAGATAAAAGGTGTGATTTTAGATTTAAGGAATAACCCAGGTGGACTGTTAAAGTCAGCCATCAAAATATGTGAATTATTCTTACCTCAAAATTCTTTGATAGTATCAACCAGAGGTCGTAATGAAAGAAAAGGTCAAAGTTATTATACAGAACAGGTACCTGAATTTCCTAAAATGAAATTAATTGTGCTTATAAATGAATACAGTGCTAGTGCTTCCGAAGTAATAGCGGGTGCAATTCAAGACTTAGATAGAGGTCTAATAATTGGAAGACAATCTTTTGGAAAAGGGTTAGTTCAATCTGTAATAAAACTACCTTATTCAAATGAATTAAATTTAACAAGTGCTAAGTATTACACTCCATCTGGACGTTGTATTCAAAAAGTAAGCTATGGTAAAGAACCAAAGAAAGAACTAAAAAATTATACAACTTTAGCAGGTAGAAAAGTTACTGATGCTGAAGGTATAACTCCTGATACTATATTAAAAGAAAAAAAACAAGAATTAAAGTATGAAGTAAGAGATTCTGAAATTTTCTCATTTGTAAGCAGAAAAGCTTTAAATTCTAATTTGAATAACTATGAAAATTTAGCAAGTGAATTATTAGATAGTTTATTAAATAAAACTGATATTTATTTGAATGATAAAGAGTTACAAGGAGTAGAAAAATATCTCAAGAAATTAGATAAAAACTTTTATGAATCAAAATTAGAATCAAGTTTCAAAGAAATAGAAAGAGGACTTAAAGATTTTAAAGAACAAAAACTAAAAGAAAGTAAATCTGAACTAGCAAAGGAAATTGAAATAGAAGTTTTAAGAAGAAATATAAATCAAGAACTATACTATACATACTTATTAAAAAATGATGAATACATAGCAACTTCTTTGAATTACTTTAATGATTACAATTACAAAAACTTATTAACTAAAAAGCCATTGTAAGTTATATACTTAGGCATTACATATTACGTCTTTAAATTTAATTTAGAAATTTTGCTATATTTGTAGCTATTTCATAATGCAATTCACTGAAAACAATTAATAAATGAGAATAACCAAACAATATACCAATAGAGAAAGCCAATCCTTAGATAAGTATTTGCAAGAAATTGGTAGGGTAGAGCTATTACACGCAGATGATGAGATTGACTTAGCTAAAGCAATCAAGAAAGGTGGAATTGAAGGTGTGAGAGCAATGGAAAGATTAGTTAAAGCTAATCTTAGATTCGTTGTATCTGTTGCAAAACAATATCAAAACCAAGGTCTTTCACTAGGAGATTTGATTAATGAAGGTAATCTTGGCTTGATAAAAGCAGCCAAAAGATTCGATGAAACTCGTGGATTTAAGTTTATATCTTACGCTGTTTGGTGGATTAGGCAATCAATTCTTCAAGCTTTAGCAGAGCAATCTAGAATTGTTAGACTACCATTAAATAGAGTAGGTGCTTTAAATAAAATTGGTAAAAAATTCTCAGAATTAGAACAAGAATTTGAACGTGAACCTACTGCTGCAGAATTAGCAGAACAACTTGGTATGAGTGTTTCTGAAATTTCAGAAACAATTAAAATATCAGGAAGACACTTATCGGTAGATGCTCCATTCGTTCAAGGTGAAGAAAATAAACTATTAGATGTACTTCCAAATGAGATGCAACCACCTCCTGATTCTGAGTTAATTAGAGACTCATTAAGAACAGAGGTAATGCAAGTTCTTCAAACACTTTCTACAAGAGAATCTGAAGTTATTAGACTCTATTTTGGACTAGATTGTGCAAGTTTGACTTTAGAAGAAATTGGAGAAAAATTTAATTTAACTCGTGAAAGAGTAAGACAAATAAAAGAAAAAGCAATCAGAAGATTAAGACATGCTTCACGCTCTAAAGCACTAAGAGCTTACTTAGGATAATTATGCCAATAAACGAAATTCCAGTTTTTAATAAAGGTAATAAAAATAATCCGACTCTGCTAAGTACAGTAGGTAAACGTCCTGAATGGTTAAAAGTTAAAGCACCAGGAGGAGAGACATACTCTAAGCTTCGTACTATGATGAGGTCAAAAAATCTTCATACTGTATGTGAAGAAGCACGTTGCCCCAATATGGGTGAATGTTGGGGTAGTGGCACCGCTACTTTTATGATTCTGGGTGATACTTGTACTCGTTCATGCTCTTTCTGTGCAGTTAAAACTGGAAGACCTGATAAAATAAACGATAAAGAACCTTATGATGTTGCTCGTTCTATTAAGGAAATGGGGCTTAAACATGCCGTTATTACCTCTGTAAATAGAGATGAATTAAAAGATCAAGGGTCAATCATCTGGGCCGAGACTGTAAAAGCAGTTAGGGAATTAAATCCTAATACTACTGTAGAAGTTCTTATACCAGATTTTAAAGGTGATAGAGATTGTTTACAAAGAGTTATTGATGTAAGACCGGATTTATTAAATCACAATATAGAAACAGTACCAAGATTATATAAAAAAGTAAGACCACAAGCTAAGTATCAACGTTCTTTGGATTTGTTAGAGTATTGCAAACAATCTGGACTTCGAACAAAAACTGGGATTATGGTTGGAATTGGTGAAACAGATGAAGAAGTATTTACTCTAATGCAAGATTTAGTAGATATCGGTGTTGACGTATTTACAATTGGACAATATCTCCAACCTACTGTTCAACATTCTCCAGTAGATAGGTTCGTTCACCCTGATATGTTTGCAGAGTATAAAAGAGTCGGTGAAGCATTAGGTATAGATCATGTTGAATCTGGCCCACTTGTAAGATCTTCATATCATGCAGAAAGACATGTATAATTTACTCTAAATGAAAAATCTAAAAGTTACAGCTTTAGGTACTGGTACATCATCTGGTGTTCCTTTAATTGGTTGTAAATGCGAAGTTTGCACTTCTAATAATCCAAAAGATAAAAGATTACGCTGTTCTATTCTTATAGAATCTCATACAACTACATTAGTTATTGATACAAGTAGCGATTTTCGACAACAAATGCTTAAATACAATGTATCAAAACTTGATGGTGTTTTGTTTACACATCATCATAATGACCACATATCGGGCTTTGATGATATAAGAGCATTCAACTTCATTCACAGAAAACCTATACCTATCTTTCTCACTAAGGTAACATTAACTAACTTGGAAAGAATATTTAGTTACGCTTTTGGAAGATACGAACAGATAGGTGGAGGAATTCCTGAATTTGAAGTTAACATAATAGACAATGATAAAATTGAAATTGGCGACATAACTTTAGAACCAATAAAATTGATGCATGGAAATATGGAAGTTTTGGGATTTAGAATAGGAAACTTTGCATACTGTACAGATACTAATTATATTTCTGAAGAGTCGCTTGAAAAACTACAAGGACTTGATATCTTTATCCTTGATTCATTGAGAGATAAACCATTACACCCAACACATTACACTATAAATGAATCTTTGAAAATTGTAGAAATCATAAAGCCTAAGAAAACATATTTTACTCATATAGCACATCAGCTATTACATGATAAAACTAACTTAAGTTTACCCAAGAATGTAGAATTAGCATTCGATGGACAAGTATTTGAGTTTACAATCAATTAAATTTAATAAATTGCATTTGCATAAAGGTAGATAAAGAAATGGCAGTTCAAATAGAAGTTAATTACTTGAATGATTTAATGTGTGAAGTAATCCATACACCTTCAGGTAATAAATTTTTAACAGATGCACCATTAGATAATAATGGAAAAGCAAGATATATATCACCAACAGACTTATTAGCATCTTCAATTGCATCTTGTGTTGCAACTATAATGGGTATAAAAGCAAATGCTAACGGTATTGATTTAAGTGGCTTAAAAATAATAGTTTCGAAAGAGATGGTAAATGAGCCATTTAGAAGAATTGGAAAATTAGAATTAGAAATTTACTTCGCTAGGAAATACTCAGATAAAGAATTTTCTATATTAGAAAATGTTGTTAAGACTTGCCCTGTTACACGTAGTTTGCTACCTGAAATAGAAATTTCATATAAATTTTCATTTGGAGAGTAATACATGAATGTATTAATAATTGAAGACAATGATTTAGATTACAATCTATTGAATTTAAAAATAAAGTATGCCAAACTTGACAAAATAAAAGTTGAAAGAGCAGTTTTACTTCAAGAGGCACTTAAAAAGTTAACTAATGATAAATATGACCTTATCATTACCGACATGCACTTGCCTGATTCGACAAACAATGAAACTTTTGAGATTATATATAAACTATATCCTGATATACCTATTATAGTTATGACTTCTCAAGATGAACAAGAGTTGCCTCGAAGAATTATTGGCTTAGGTGCAAAGGAATTTATATTTAAAGATATAGATTATCCAAATCTAATTGCTGGGATTTTGAAAAACGCTAACAATTCTTAATTTTTCTTTTGAAAAGCTCAAGAAAAGAAAGAATAGGTTGGTATATGTATGACTTTGCCAATTCTGCATTTACAACTTCAGTTATAACTGTTTTTTTTGGTCCATATTTAACAAGTCTTGCATTAGATAACTCAAAATTAGACTCAATGGTTATTATTTTGGGAATGGAAGTTTATTCACCAAGTCTTTTTAGTTATATAATATCTATTTCAGTTTTTCTTCAAGCCCTATTAATGCCTATTATTGGTTCTTATGTTGATTTATTAGCTAACAAGAAAACACCACTTTTATTTTTTGCCTACTTAGGTGCATTTAGTACAATTGCACTATATTTCTTTGATTCTTCCACTTTATTACTAGGTTGTATCTTATTAATAATTGCTAACATTGCTTTTGGTGTTTCTATTGTAATTTATAATTCAATTTTGAATG
>VYMC01000234.1_pt1 | contig 12199 bp, 9 predicted proteins | sample 5115301 | NCBI WGS metagenome assembly VYMC01 (sample SAMN12291802, study PRJNA351875) | freshwater metagenome | isolation source: freshwater lake | place: USA: Michigan, Wintergreen Lake | collected 2013-08-08 | reverse complement strand
TGTCAGGTTTTTCAGGCTTTCCCTGTCTAGTAGCGGCGGCGGTTCTTTTTGCTTCATCCTCTCAATCTACACTTTTTTCTGTTTTTGTCAATCCCCTGACCTGAATCCTTACATTACCACAAGCAGGTTAATCTGTCCGAGATTCTTTAGCTCAAGCTCTCGCAGTCCTCTACACTGGTGAATGGTAATGTTTTCTAGGCTTTTAGTCATAAACTTAGTTTAGCTAAAAAGGGTGACAAAAAACTAAGTTATCTCCTCAAATCCTTTGAAGTTTTAATGAACTTCTAGTTATCAGCTTTTTCCTATCTCCTGTCTCCTTTCCCTGACCACTGATGAACCGGAACTTCCTAAGTAGGTGGGTGGAATTAAATATAAGATGAACCTAGATTGGGTTGAAGTATGAAACCCAACACCAGCAAGGGTTACGCGACCGCTAACCCATCCTGCAAATAATTGTGCCTCCCTACTTATCCCTAGATAAAATTTTGCCCGCATAATTAGCGATTACTAAAAATGAGATCATTAAAAACACCGAGCAAACATTAAAGAGATAGGGGCTAATTATTTTAGATACTTTCTTTTTTTTCCGGTTTACTTGTATAAGTATCTTGAGTCAGATAGCGGATACGAGATTTCAGAAATTCAGCGACTCCATAAATTTCATCAAGACTGTCTATATTCGTGGTTGCTTCTTTACCAGTTTCGACGTTATCGGGAATACCGATTGATTTCTTGCCAGTTTTTTCATTGAAGCGCAGACGACAGACTGTTTTAGTTACTTTTCCATCTAAGTTGATACCAAAATAACTTCTAGTGTCTCTGAATTGAATGCGTGCGGTATTGATTTCTTCCCGTAGAATTGACTTAATAATGTAAAATCCTTCCAGTTCTTCCAGGGTTGTATTGATTCCATCTCCCTCTGTTCCGTCTGGTGGAGTATCTACCGGTGGTGTATCAGGGGGATTTTCCACAGGTTTTTGTCCTAAAACTTCGTTAAATTTGTCTTTGATGGTATCATTGATATACTCTTTGAGAGAACGCTTAATAATTTCTGTGAATTTTTCGACAACCGATGCAGTTCTCACTCCAGAATACACATGACTAACAAAAAACTTAACAAATTTGGGGGAAGGATCACTTAATTGCTGTGCAATCACTTTTTTAACTTCTTTTGTGTATAATAAATTGCGAGCAACATCTTCTATTTCGTCAGGATTGAAGATAGATTTAGAAAATCGTTTTAATTCGTTAACAGAAAAGTCGTCAAAGTCGAGAATGTTAAACTCAAAAAATGGCTTATCGTCCATGATATTATCCTTGACGATATCCGTATAAAACCGATAGATAATCCCATTAGTTAAAACTCCAAAGTTAGCTCCAGTTGCGTTAAAATATCGATGCAGTTGGGAACTATGTTTAGGATGCTCAAGATTTTGATGACAACTTTTACATTCCATCAAAATAATCGGTTGATTGTCCAAACAAATAGCATAATCTACTTTTTCCCCTTTTAATCCAGTTAAATCGGCACTATATTCGGGGTGAACTTCCATGGGATTGAACACATCGTAACCCCATGCTTGCAAAAAAGGCATAATAAAAGCTGTTTTGGTTGCCTGTTCGTTTTGGATTTGAGAACGAGAGGTTTCAACTTTTTGGGCAATTGCTTTGAGTTTATCGATTTCCATGATAGCCTCATTATCTAGGATGTTTGGGTTCTCAGCCTAACCATAATTTAACCTTTTTTTACCTCAGGGTCAAGCATTTTTGACTGTCATCATCATTGATTCACAAATATTTACACTAATCAACTGCATCTTTTGTGCTATCATTTCTAGGAACGGGTTATTTTAAATAATGTCTCCATTTGATCAAAGACAATGCTTGCTTTAGAACAGCTTTATGAAAAAGAATATGATCGCTGGTTAAGTGAGACGATCGAGTTATTAAAAAATCGCCAGTTTGATCGGGTAGATTACGAACATTTAATCGAGGAGTTGGCAGCTTGGGGACGAAGGGAAAAAACTGCTGTTAAAAGTTTAAGTTTACAAATAATAATCCATCTCCTACTCTATCAATTTTGGACGACAGAAAGAGAAAGAAATAGTAATCATTGGGCGGCAGAGATTATCACTTGTCGAGTACAATTAGAAGATAAGCTCACCACCAATTTAAGCAAATTTCTAGAACTAGATTTAGGGAATATCTATGAAAACGCTCGCTTAATTACCGAAAAAAAGACAGGATTAAAAAATTTACCGATAATTTGTCCCTACTCTCTGAGACAAATTCTTGAGAAACAGTGGTTTCCCGATACAGATAATCAATAAACTCTCAAAAATATGGACTCTCACAACAGTGAACCGATTATAATTGCCGAAGCGGTGGAAAAATGGTACGATAACCGCTTTCATGCTTTGCGGGGAGTCAATCTCACCGTTAATAAACAGGAAGTTGTCGTGATTATGGGGCCGTCCGGTTCAGGAAAATCCACCTTTATTCGCACTTTTAACGGGTTGGAATCCTATCAAAAAGGTCGCATTATTATTGACGGAATAACTGTGTCCCACAACCTGAAAAATATCGAGGCAATCCGTCAGGAAGTCGGGATGGTTTTTCAACAATTTAACCTCTTTCCCCATCTGACGGTATTAGATAATGTCACCCTCGGACCCTTGTGGGTGCGCGGTTGCAAAAAAGCGCAAGCGGAGGAAATAGCGAGAAAACTCCTCGAAAAAGTTGGTATTCTCGAACAAGCGCTTAAATATCCCCCTCAGTTATCGGGAGGACAACAGCAGCGGGTGGCAATCGTTCGCGCTTTGGCCATGCAGCCGAAAGTGATGTTATTCGATGAACCGACCTCAGCTTTAGACCCAGAAATGGTGCGAGAAGTTTTGGAAACGATGCAAAGTTTAGCCAAATCGGGGATGACCATGGTTTGTGTCACCCACGAGGTAGGATTCGCGCGAGAAGTGGCCGATCGAGTGGTATTTATGGATCAGGGTTTAATTTTGGAAATTGCCCCCCCAGCAGAATTTTTTAATCATCCCCAATCCGATCGAACTCAGCAATTTTTAGCAAAAATTCTTTGATTTTCCATGACTTGATGAGGCTGCATCTCAATTTTATCGAAATATCTATATTGCATTTGGGCGCACGCGATGCGCCCCTACCATTGCTGCGATAATATTATTGTCGGGGTGAATTGCCTTCGCCCTCTTTGAATAACTTCTGCTGCTCACCTATATGTGAGAGAAAGTCACACATAGGAGATGCAGCTCTTGATCATTAAACCATCTCTTTTTCTGCTTCTACCTCCACTAAAAGGGGAACGAGATTTTCATTTAAACGACCGGCTCGAATTAATTCTGCATAGGTATTAGCTTCGATATCGAGTAAAGTATCTTGAAATTGTTCGGCTACCACATCTTTTAATTGTGGGTGTTCCTGTAGTAATTTTTGCAACTGATCCCCCAAGGACTTTAATTGTCCTTCCACCAGAGTTTTTTTGTCGCGATAAAATTCGGGATCGATATCGGGAAAACGTTCTGGTTTTTGCAGATAATTAGACACCCTAGTTAAAGCAATTTGACGAGCAATTAAGGCCGAATATTCGGTGCGAATCGGTTGATCACCAATCAGATCGAGGAAATTTAACAGCCATTGTATAGATAATCCTTGCACCAATAAAGTAAATAAAACCACCCCAAAAACCACGTCAATAATTTCTTGACGGTAGGGGATAGACGTGGGAACACTTAACGCTAGGGCGATCGAAACCGAACCGCGCAATCCTCCCCACCATAACACCGTTCTTTCCTTGAAACTGATCTGATTACCCGTAATTAGGTTACTAATTCCCCCTAGTCCAAAAATTGAGAACAGACGGGAAACCACCATAGCGGCGATCGCTATTAAAATCCCGGTTAAGTGACTACCAAGACTCTCAAAACGAGTTTGATCGCCGATCAATAAAAAGATGATGGAATTGACAAAAAAGGCGATAAATTCCCAAAATTCGCTAACTACCAGGCGCGTGCGGGGACTCATACCAATGCGCGAACCGAGATTACCGAGAATAATCCCGACAATTACCACCCCAATCACACCAGATCCGCCTAATTTTTCCGTGACGAGATAGGTTCCATAGGCAGAAACTAGAGTAAGAGACTGTTCCACAAAAGGCAAATCGAAGCGTTGGGTAAGGTAGGAAATGCCGAAACCGATCACGCAACCGACACCGATCCCAATCCCCACAAAGGTGCAGAAACGAGCGATCGTCACGGGAATTGAGAAGGTATCGACTCCCAAAGGAATACCCACCAAGAGGACGAAAGCGACCACAGCGACCCCATCATTAAAGAGACTTTCCCCTTCCATCAGGATCGTCAGTTTTTTACTGGCCCCCAATTCTTTAAATAGGGCAATTACAGAGACGGGATCGGTGGCAGCTAGGGCAGCCCCCAACAGAAACGCGATCGATAGGGGTAAATTAGCAAAGATATGTAGGGGATAGGCGACTCCCAAAACGGAGATAATCACCCCGATAACGGCAAAAAGGACGATAGTAACCCAATATTCCTTTAATTTAGCCCAAGGAATATTCCAGGCAGCTTCAAAAAGGAGGGGAGGCAGAAAAATTTCCAGGATTAATTCCGGGGAAAGATTAACTAGACGCAAATCTAAAAAAGCTAAACCCATACCGACAATAACTAACAGCAGGGTGTAGGGAATTTTGCGGAGGAAGGCAATGGTTCTCGATAAAGTGGCGACACTCAAGGAAATGGTCAAAACTAGCAGGAATTGCTCTAAATTATGAGCGATCGCTTCGTTAGCAGTAGATTCTAGACTCATTATTTTTAGTTATCAGTTAGCAGTTATCAGTTGTTTAGTAATCAGCCGTCAGCCTTTTCAGTGATTAGGTATCAATTCTCAGATTAGATTTTTCAGTTAACAGTATTAAGTGGCAATTACGGAGCTTTCTTTTCACTGATTACTGATTACTGATCACTGAAAAAGTCTCCTAACATCCTAGTCATTCCCAGACTGAGGAGAGATTTTCAAAGAGGAAATGGCCCCTTCTTCTATGGGGGTTTCTGATGTATTTCTTTCCCCACCCAGAGAGGGGGTTTTACTATTGCCAGAACCGCCACCTTTGGGGGGTTTCGAGGAGAGGAATCGGGCTTCGAACTGTTTGATCAGCACATACAACACCGGGACAAGAAATAAACTCAACACCGTGGAAATCAGATAACCGCCTAGGATTGCAGTTCCCAGGGACCAACGACTCATCGCTCCGGCGCCAGAAGCGATAACCAAGGGTAAGAAACCGACTAAACCGGAAATGGCCGTCATCAGAATCGGTCTTAAGCGTTCCGTCGAGGCCCGGGCTGCCGCATCGGGAATACTTAAACCCAAAGTACGGGACTGGTTAGCGAATTCCACGATTAAAATCGCATTTTTTGCCGCTAAACCAATTAACATGACCAAAGCCACCTGAGCATAGATATTATTATTCACCGTCGGGAAGAGACTCCCCACTTGTAGGAAATTCGCCCGCAACAGTAGGGCCCCCATGGCACCCAGGATCGCTAGGGGAACGGTAATCATGATGATAATCGGGTCAATGTAGCTTTCGTACTGGGCCGCGAGGACAAGGAAAACCACGATAAAGGCTAATCCGAAGATCACTGGGGCAGCCCCGGCGGAAGTTTTTTCTTGGAAGGCTGTACCCGTCCAAGCGTAACCGAAACCGGGCTGCAGGACTTTCCGACAGACATCTTCCATCACTGCGATCGCCTGTCCCGTACTAAAACCGGGGGCGGGACTACCCTGAACGTTAATCGAGGGATAGAGGTTAAAGTTAGTGATAATCGGTGGATAGGTGAAGCGTTTGACGCTAACTAAACCCGATAGGGGAATATTGGCCCCTGTACGGGAACGGACGTAAAGACGGTTAATATCTTCGGGATTAGAACGATAATCCGCTTCTGCTTGGGCAAAGACCCGATACAAGCGATCGCCTAAGACGAATTGATTGACGAAGTTGGAACCGAGATAGGTTTGCAGGGTACCGAAAACGGCCTGCATATCGACGTTTTGGGCCTGTAGCTGGTTGCGATTGATGGAAAGTTCCAGCATCGGCGTGTCGGTGGTAAATTGGGTGAAAATTCCCGATAATTCCGGTCTTTTTCGGGCTTCGGCCATGACGTTATTAGCGTTGGCAATCAAAGCGTCCATGGGGAAAGAAGCGCGGTTTTGGATAAATAGCTCGAAACCGCCGGTAGAACTTAATCCATCCACAGGGGGGGCATTAACGGCGAAAGCGCGAGCATCTCGGATTTTAGTGGCTAATTGTCGGTTAATTTTCCTGAGAATGCCAAAAACTGATTTATCTTCCCCGGGCCGTTCCGACCATTCTTTTAACTTGACAAAAAATAGCCCTTGGTTGCTGCCACTTCCGGCAAAACTAAAGCCCGCCATACCGACAAAGTGTTCCACTTCTTCGATATCGGCGAGAATTTCTTCGTTAATCTGACGGATAACCTGGTCGGTGTAGCGCAGGGAAACCCCGGGGGGTGCTTGCACCAAAACGAAGGCATAACCTTGGTCTTCTTCGGGGATAAAACCCTGGGGAGTGGTGTTGTAACTCCAAGCTGTGAGAAAGAGGGCGGCGATAAAGAAGGGTAGGACCAGAAAGCGAACTCGGATCAGAAATTCGATCGAGCGTCGATAACCCTCTTTAACTGCGTTGAAACCCCGATTAAAGCCCTCGAAAAACAGTCCCAAGGGTCCGCGGGTGCCTTGGGGCGGTTTCATGATAATCGCCGACATGGTGGGGGAAAAACTGAGGGCGTTAAAGGTGGAGATCAGAATTGAAGCGGAGATGATCACGGCAAATTGTCGATAAACGATCCCCACCGTACCGGGGAAGAAGGTGACGGGAATAAAAACCGCAAATAGTACAAGAGAACTGGCAATCACCGCCGAGGTTAACTCACCCATGGCATCGAGGGCAGCTTGAAATGGCCGCATTCCCTGTCGTAATTTTTCCGATACCGCCTCTACAACCACGATCCCGTCGTCCACCACTAACCCGGTGGCTAGAATGACGGCAAACAAGGAGAGGTTATTGAGAGAATAGCCTAAAGCGAGGGCGACGGCCATGGTTCCGATCAAAGATACGGGAATAGCGATCGCCGGAATGATCGTGGTGCGCCAATCCTGAAGGAAGATAAAAATCACCAGAATAACCAGTAAAATCGCCTCCACCAGAGTGCCAACGGCCTCTTCCAGGGAAGCGGCGACAAAGGCGGTATTATCGAGGGTAATGGCGATATTTAACCCCGGGGGGAAACTTGGTTCTAGTTCCGCCATTTTTTCTTTTACCAGTTTGGCAGTATTCCAAGCGTTAGAACCGGGCAACTGATAGACTATATAGACGACGGCGGGGGATTTGTCGAAATAGGCGGCGGTACTGTAGTCTTCGGCTCCGATTTCTGCCCGTCCCACGTCTTTAATTCGGATCAAATCGCCATTTTCCCCGACTTTGACGACAATATTTTCCGCTTCCTCCCCAGTGGCAACCCGACCAACGGCGCGAATGGCGATCTGGTATTCCTGATCTTCGGGACTGGGATCGCCGCCAATTGTCCCCGCACCCACCTGAATATTCTGTTCTCGGATTGCTTGTACTACTTCGCCCGCCGATACACCCCTAGCGGCTAAAGCATCGGGATTAAGCCAAAAACGCAGGGCGTATTGCCTCTCCCCGATGATCGTTGTACTACCAACCCCCTCGATCCGGCGAATCTCGGCATCGATGACTCGATCGACAAAGTTACTTAGAAAGATCGTATCGTAGGGATAATTGCCCTTTTCGTCCGGTTTGGCGGAAATCCCGTAGGCAAGGGTAACGCTGGGGGATTGGGTATTGGTGGTCACCCCCTGCCGGTTCACTTCTTCCGGTAAACTAGCGGCGGCGGTACTGACGCGGTTTTGTACCAAGACTTGGGCAATGTTCCGATCCATTTCCACCGGGAAAAAGACATTCACCGTACTTTGTCCGGTGTTGGTACTCTGGGACTGCATATAAACAATCTGTTCTGTCCCATTAATCTGGCGATCGAGTACCGTGGTAACGTTGTCCTGTACGGTTTTGGCATCGGTTCCCAAGTAGTTGGCATTTACCGCTACCTGAATAAATGCCAACTGGGGCAGTTTTTCTAGGGGTAAAAAGGGAATGGCGATCGCTCCGATCAAAACGATTAAAATCGAGCAAACTGTGGTCAGAACGGGTCTTTTAATGAAGGTATCGGCAATACTGAGGATCATAGGGCGTTACTGGTTCATCTTTTCTAGGATAGTTGCGGCAGTGGGAGATTTACGAGTCAGATAATTAAATATTAATAGTTTAAAGATGGTATCTAGGATAACGGGAACAGTGGCCACAAACAAGCTAATGAATGTAATATTCTCACGCCAACCAAAGTGTCGGAACAAAGTTTCTAGGATCACCGTCCAGCCCTCCGCCGAGTGAAACCCGACAAATATATCGGTAAAGAGGATAAAGATAAAGGCTTTGGTGATATCATTTAAGCTGAGAAAATAACGACTAACATAAGCTTGCGTAATCGCCAATTGTTGACGACCGAAAATTAAGATCGCAATAAAGGCTATTACTCCAGTAATATCGGAGAGCAAGTTTTTCCAACCATCTTGACTTTCATAACCCGCTTCTCTGAATAATTCTTGCACCTGTTCCCGAAAGGTTTCTTCTGATTCTTGCCCTACTTTTGCTACTCCTAAAACGTGCTTGATTTCTTGTATTTCTTGAAGTCTAGCAAATTCCCTGAGATATTTTTCACCAATTTCCTGAGAAATATAAACTTCTGATATTTTCGCTCTATCCACACCAAAATAGTTTAAGACAGGGCTAAAAATAAAGTTTCTACTAATAACCTGCACCGAGAGAGGAACTAAAATAATAATCAGGATAAAACGAATAGCGATGCGCTGCTGTTGTCGCAGGGTACGGAGTTGTTTGATGACAGTCTGTTCGTATTCGGGGGTTAATTCTTGCTGGAAGTTAAAAAATTTATTACTGGTTGCAGGAGAAATTATCTGGTTATTTTTATCCTTGGGGGTATCACCGGTGAGATTGGCACTAGGCAAATTTGGGGTTTGATTATTCGGTAAAGGGGGCAGCAATTCCCCTAAGTCTAGGCGATATTTACCGATAATATCCTCGATCGCTTTTAAAGTCCCTAGTATGTTATTATTTTCTGGGTTAGTTTGCGGGCTAAGAAAATTACCCAGACGTACTTGAGTTAAATTGAGACGTATCTGGAACAATTCTCGCTCTAGGGTACTTTGAAAGTAATCATAAACACTTTTTCCTCCCACGGCAGCCGGGGAAATTTTTTGTCCCCCAAAATGTTGATCTTCGATCGCTTTAATTTTGAGCGCTCTCTGATAAGCTGATTCTAGAGCCACTAAAGAGCGTCTCTCTACCCATTGATTAACTCGATTCGAAGGCACGGCTATAATCCTCGCTTTTCCGTCATCACAACTTATATTTATTCTACAAAAAACATCCAGTCCTCGCTACTATAATTCTTAAGTTTGCTTAAAAATTTTTTCTGCAAATACTTGACTTCAAGGAAACTTTAGGTTAAAGTCTTGACAATCCTTTTGGATAACTGCCGTTTATGGATAAAAAGTTAATCAAACAATTGCTGAAAAAAGATAATCCGATTATCTTAGAAGTAGGTGCCCACAAGGGTACTGACACTCTTGGATTTCTCAAGGAATTTCCCAGAATCAAAATTTATAGTTTTGAACCCGATCCGCCCATAATTGCACAACACAGAAATCTAGTCAACGATCCTCGCTCTCAATTGTACGAATTGGCTCTATCCGATCAAGATGGTGAGGCGGTATTTTATCAACGTGGTGTGCAAGTAGGTGATCAACTCAAACACGCTGCTTCTTCTTCTCTGAAAAAACCGCAGGAATATTTGAAAGTTTATCCTCAAATCCCTTTTAATAGTTCTACCACCGTTAAAACTATGCGCTTGGATACTTGGGCAGAAGAAAATAATATCACAGAAGTTGATTTTATTTAGGCAGATGTGCAGGGAGCCGAAGAACAGTTAATTAGGTGTGGTTTAGAAACTTTAGCTAAAACCAGATATTTTTATACGGAATATGATGATCGAGAGTTGTACGAGAATCAGATTAATCTCAAAACAATTCAATCTTTGATTCCTGAGTTTAAATTTGTTTGTTTCTATGCTAATAACGTTCTGTTTAAAAATAGCCGTTACCTAGATTTAGGACTGGATATTTTATCAGACAGACTTTTGACTGATTACCATATCTATACCAAAGAAAGGGCTTATTTTCGTCTACCTTTTAAGACTGGATTACGCAAGCTTTCTCAGAAGATAACGGGCAAAAAAGGTTAATAATACTCCCAAAGATTAATGGTTGTTCGGTACTTGTTATGCAATCACAAATATTGGACTTGAAGCGTAAGGTTTTTAGGATAAGCAAAGAGTCCTTAGCATACTACCTGCCGAAGAACCAAATTAATTTTGTTGGGTTAGGGCAATATTAAAATCCACCTTTGTTTTCTAAAAACAGTTGATTGTCTAACGCAAAGGTACATCTCTACTTTCGAGAAATACCCATAGTATTACATTTTAGGGTGCATTGGCTGCATCTTCACCATTGGTAAAATATAACGTTTCTCATCAAAATAAAGTATAACCTAATTGGTTATCGACCACCGATGACTGACTCCCTAAAACAAAAACTTCCTAGCTTTCCATTAAGATAACTGATCTAATTAAACTTAGCAACAACTTTTAGATATTGAATGCTCCTCGACAAATAAACTATAGTTACTTTGAAAGATTTCAGGAGTAAATCTATTAGCCTGTTGCCGACAACTTTCTGAAGCAATTCTATCACCGTGATCCACAAAATATTTAACTGCTTCTACCAAAGATTGGGGATTTTGTTCCCCAAAAAGTAATCCTGTTCCCTGGGGAGAATTTGCCCGCAGATCCCGCACGGTTTCTAAAGCACCTCCGGCGGCAAATGCAATCACGGGAGTACCACAAGCTTGCGCTTCCACTAAAGCAATACCAAAATCCTCACAGGCAGCATAAATAAACGCTTTTGCTCTCGACATATACTCTGCTACCATTCGATCAGAAACCGCACCTAAAATTTGAATATTATCCTTAGCTAACTGTCTGATTAAAGCCATCTGTGGACCATCTCCAATAACCACTAGGGGTAATGCCAATTGATTAAATGCTTCCACAATTAAAGGGACTTTTTTATAACTAACCAGACGAGAGACTACTAAATAAAAATCTTCTTTTTTCTCTTGGTAGGGAAACCGCTCGATTTGTACGGGAGGATAAATAACTTTTGCCTCCCGTCGATAACAGCGCCAAATTCGTCTAGCAGTGTGGTGAGAATTAGCCAGAAAATAGTCCACACGATTAGCAGAAATCACATCCCACTGACGCAAACCATGCAAGAGATAACGGGTGAAAATACCGGGTAATCCCTGTCCTAGCTTACTATTAGCTAGATAGTCAAAAGTTAAATCCCAAGCATAACGCATGGGAGTGTGACAATAACAAATGTGAACCTGATCCGGTCGTATTAACACCCCTTTAGCCACACAATGGGAGGAGGATAAAACTACATCATAATCCTCTAAATTTAACTGCTCGATCGCCAAGGGAAGAAAAGGTAAGTATTTTTGTACGCCATTTCTCGCTTTCGGGAAATTTTGCAGGAAAGTTGTCCCGATCGAGCGACCATAGAGATAACTATCGGGATTAGTGGACTCAAAATCGATCAAAGCGTATAAATCCGCCTCTAGACATTGTAAAATCTCCTTAACCACTAATTCCGATCCCCCCGTCGCCTTTGGGGTTAACCACTCGTGAACCAGAGCGTACTTCATCGAAAATTTGGTTCTGAAACCCCGTCGTGAAACGACGGCTTTACTGTTAAATATTAACACATTTACGAAATATATGCTAAAATGTGAGACATGGAAAAAGCCTATTCTTACCGATTTTACCCAACACCAGAACAAGAGTCGCTATTGCGGCGCACCTTGGGCTGTGTAAGATTAGTTTACAATAAAGCTCTCCATCTCAGAACACAA
>VYMC01000233.1_pt1 | contig 12233 bp, 9 predicted proteins | sample 5115301 | NCBI WGS metagenome assembly VYMC01 (sample SAMN12291802, study PRJNA351875) | freshwater metagenome | isolation source: freshwater lake | place: USA: Michigan, Wintergreen Lake | collected 2013-08-08 | reverse complement strand
GAAGTACAAGTATTTGAAGTTTATCGCGAGCATCAAGCCCACATACATCATAAGCAGGAGAAGTCTCTGCAATGCCAAGCTTTACAGCTTCAGAAAGTGCTGCTTCCCAATTTAACTTGGTAGAGTTTTGTAGTAAGAAATTAGATGTAGTATTTAATATTCCTTTTAGTTCTAATGTTTGGTTTTCTATACCATTTAATAAGAACTCACTATTATTTTCGGAAAATTCTAATACATTGAATACATCTAAATTCCCACATACTGCGGCATTGTAGTATATATTTGCTCCGTAAGAATTTAATTGAATTATTTCTTCTAAAAATGTAGAAACAAATTTCTTACTTGCAGAAATATAAACTGTTTTCGAATACCTATTCTCATAAATTTTATCGAAAATTTCATCTTTCATGTAATTCAAACTTGAGCTAGATACATCTATTACTACATCTAAACTCTTAGAAAGAAATTCTTGTGAATTATTAGTAAAATTAATCCAAGAAGGTACATTCCTTTCTTTATTTATATTCTTTACTAATACAATCTCAATTTCGTAAGAGCTTTTAAAATTTTTGACAAACTGATTAATTAGTTCTGTACCTACTACGCCACAGCCAATTATACCTATTTTTTTCTTATTCATTTTCAACTAACTCCTTACTTAAACTTCTTTCAAATATTTTATTCTCAATTAAGCTAAATGTAGTTTTTAAATCATTAATTAAATCTTCAGCGTCTTCAAGTCCAACGGATAGTCGGATAAGTGAATCAGTTACCCCAGTTTCGTAGCGAGTTTCTTTAGGAATAGATTTATGAGTCATTAGAGAAGGTTGACAAATTAAGCTTTTTGCACCACCTAAACTTTCAGCCAATTTAAAATATTTAGTATTTGAAACAAATTCTTTTGCAATTTCAATATCATCAATATTCAAATCAAAAGAGATTATTGCACCATAATATTTCGCTTGTTTATTTCCAATCTCATAATTTTTATGAGTATTAATGCCCGGAAAATACAAGTTCTTAATTAGGTCAACAGACTGCAAGTATGATGCAACTTTGATAGCATTACGGCAATGCTTTTCGAAACGTAAATCTAAAGTTTCAATTCCTCTTATAAGTAAGAATGAATCAAATGGGCTAAGTACAGCGCCACTAGCATTTTGAATAAATTTTATCTGATTACCTAATTTTTCGTTCTTAGTAATTACAAGACCGGCAATAATATCAGAATGACCACCAAGATACTTTGTAGCTGAGTGAATAACTATATCAGCTCCTAATTCAAGTGGTCTTTGAGAGGCAGGTGTAGCGAATGTGTTATCCACCACAAGAAGTGTATCCTCACCTTTTAATTTTGCTATTGATTGAATATCAGATATTTTTAAAGTAGGATTTGTTGGAGATTCAATCCAAATTAGCTTTGTCTTATATGTAAGTGCCTTTTCTACTTCACTTATATCTGTAGTATCAACATAGTTGACCTTTATTCCGAATTTAGAATAGACATAAGTAAGAAGACGATAAGTACCACCGTAAATATCATTAACAGCTACTATCTCATCTCCATAGGAAAGTAACTTTAACACTGCATCAATGGCAGATAAGCCCGAAGCAAAAGCGTAGCCGTTACTACCATTTTCTAATTTGGCAGCAATGTCCTCAAGGACTTTCCTTGTAGGATTATTTGTACGAGAGTAATCGAAACCCTTGTTTACACCAGGTGATTCTTGTACAAATGTAGAAGTAGCATATATTGGTACAGCTACTGAGCCAGTTAGTTCATCTACTGGTATTGAGTGAATTGTGTTTGTTGCAAAACCCATTGTAAAACTCCTTTTATTTATGTTTTAAAAGAGCTTATACTGAGAGCTTTGGGATTTTAGAATTGGTTGTATCGGGAGAGATAAAAAAATTCTCTTCCGATAAATCAGAAGAGATGTAAAATTTTTTCTCTTTTGACTTATCTATCCGAATTCTCGGCTGGATTTAGCACCTTTACCGTTAGGCAGGTTGCTAAGACTTCACAGGGCCATTCCCTCTGTCTTTCTTGATAAGCGATTGTGTTAAAGAACTGATTTCAAAATTATGATAAATTACAATTAAATGCAAATAAAATTCTTAAAAAAATAAAATTTATTTCAAAAATTAACTATTTAAAGACTCAAATTTAGCTTGTTTTATTAGTATTTACAGTTGTTTCGGAGATAAATTAAAAATTTATTCAATCTTCCTTTTTTGCAACTTTAGGAATGAACTCAATAGAATTTGCTTGTGTGGTAAGCTTATTTTGTTCATTCATTTCAACTATTTCTTTTGAAGGGCGTAATTGAAATTCAAACTCTTGTTGGCTATCTTCACTTGGTGAGAAATTTTTTCGCGGGAATACATTAGCTTGAGCAGAGATATTTAATAAAATACCTATTGCACTAGAGTATATCAAAGTAGCAGTGCCACCATAAGATAAGAATGGGAAAGGTACTCCAGTTGTTGGTAGTAGAGATGTATTTACACCTGCATTGACTAAAACGTAAATCGAAAATGTAATCAATATACCTGAAGCTAAGTAATATCCGAATGCATTTGGTGCTTTTTTAGCAATGATAAATCCTCTCCAAATAATTATCATAAAAGCAATTAGAATTAGAGTAAGACCAATAAATCCATATTCTTCACCTATAACTGAAAAAATAAAATCGCCATAGCTTTCAGGTAAAAATAGATGAGATTGTCTAGATTGACCTGGACCAAGCCCAAACATACCTCCATTACCTATTGCTAAAAGTGCTTGATTGGATTGATAAGAAACACTCTCTGTTGCACCACCACTTGACCCCATACCGAGATAAGCCATTACCCTATTATATCTATATGAAGCAGAGAGGAACATAACTCCTCCACCAATTAAACCAATTATACCGGTAACAATTAGATGTTTTAACCTGACTCCACCTATAAACATCATAATAAATGAAATAGCAGCAATAGCAATAGTCGTAGAGTAATTTGGTTGGGCGGCAACTAAAGCACATACTAAACCTACCCAAATCATTATAGGTATAAACCCAAATTCTAAAGTTTTTATGACATTATTCTTTGTAGATAACAGACAAGCTATATGCCCTATAAGAGCAAATTTGGCTAATTCTGATGGTTGGAATTGAATAAAACCTAAGCTTATCCATCTTGAGGCACCTTTTGCTCCTATACCAAAGAATAGTACAAAGCCCAATAGACCTATTGAAACTATAAGTGCATATTTAGTAAACTTCTTGTATTTGTTGTAGTCAATTTGAGAGAAGAAAATCATAAGTCCTATACCTGCAATTACCATTACTGCATGGCGTAGAAAAAATTTCTCAGAGGTACCAGATTTAGAAACAGCAAAAGGAGAACTTGCAGATTGAACAAAAGAGATACTGAATAGCATTAAAGCAATTACTGCTATCAAAATGAACCAGTCTATATGTCCTTTACGCTTCTCTTCCATTAAATAAATGAATTAACTATAGCTTTAAAAGTATCACCACGATGTTCGTAATTCATAAACATGTCAAAACTTTTACAAGCAGGAGAAAAGAGTACTATATCACCAGAATTTGCAATTTCTCTGCATTTTTTAATTCCATCTTCAAAAGTATCAGCCAGTTCACAATCCATAAATGAAGCAAAATGATTGGCTATTGCTTTTTTTTCATCACCAATAGCTACAATATGCTTTACATTTTGTTTGACAAATTCATCAAGTGGAGTATAGTCATTGTTATCACCTAAACCCCCAGCTAACCATATTAAAGGTCTTTTATAGCTTGATAAAGCGAACCAAGTTGCATTTATATTGGTTGCTTTTGAATCATTTATATAATCAACATTATCTAATTTGCGAACAAATTCTAACCTATGCTCAACACCACTGAATTTACTCAGGGCATCACGAATATCTTCATTCTTAATCTCAAGATGACGTGCAGCTAATACTGCTGCCATAGAATTGTATAGATTATGTCGTCCAGGCAGCCGAATATCCCTAGCGAGCATTAATTCCTCTTTTCGTAAATGCTTATGGTCAAAAATGATAAGAGTTTCATTCTCAACATAAATATCAGCCATTGGATTTTTAAGTGAAAAGAATCTACGGTCGGCTTCCTTATTAGGACTTCCCCCCAACACATTATCATCGTAAGGCAAAATTAATAAATCGCCTTTCTTTTGATTAGAAGTAATTTTCCACTTTGCATTTGCGTATTGTTCAAAAGTGCCATGATAAGCTAAATGGTCAGGAGTAATATTTAGTATCATAGCCACATCAGGACTGAATTTATCTATTCTATCAAGTTGGTAACTTGATGTCTCTATAACTAATATTTCATCTCCAGATAACTTTTCCACAACAGCAGATAGCGGTATTCCAATATTTCCAAGTGCTAATGATTTTTTTCCAGCATTTTCCAAAATAAAGTGCATTAAGCTTGTAGTGGTAGTTTTTCCATTGGTACCAGTAATAGCAACGATTTTATTTCTTTTTTTTACAAATTGATATGCAAATTCTAATTCTGATACTATTGGGATACTTTTTTCTAAGGCAACTTTTATAATATTACTATATGGAGGTACTCCCGGTGAAGTAATCATTAACTCGCAAAAATCAGTAGCATAATTGGTATGCCCACCAAATTCGTAAATGATACCGAGGTCATCTAATTCATTGATGACTTTTTCATATTTATTGGCAGAGGCAGATTCTGTAAGCAGAACATTATGCCCTTTCCTACGAGCAAGTTTTGCAGCTTCAAGTCCGCTTTTACCTGCTCCTACTACTGTAATTTCCATTATTTAATTCTATTTGTTTTGCTGCGAGGGATGTTGTGAGCAAAACTAAGAAATAGATGTGAATTAAAAAATTACTTATTGAATTTTTCGTTCAATTTAGAAAGGCGTTCTTGGTCAATATCTTTTTTTAGCTCTAAAGTAGTAGTATCGAGACCCATTTCTTTTGCTACGTCAATAAGCTTGTCTTTATCTTGAGGAAGGTTTTCACTTTGAATTGCTTCAATGTCTTTTGTTTTGATTTCTTTTTGCTTTTCAGCTAAATGTTTTGCGAATGATATATTAGCATCTGTAGAATCAATTGGAAGTTTTTCAGTTACTTTTTCTTCTTTAATGGGTATAACTTCTTCTTTTAACTTAGTTGTTTGCTCTTTATTATTAGCTTTTTTTGATTGTTTCTCTATAATAGCTTTTTCAATACCTTTTGCTTTATTTGGTATATTCTTACTATCAGATTGACCTGGTTTAATTACAGCTTTTTCTAATACTTTCATCACTGTTTCTTTAGCTAACTCCTCTTCTTCTTTTCTTTTTTGAGGAATATAATCTTTTAGAAATTGCTCGAGTTGTATATTAGACTCTTCAGCTACTACGTTTGGCTTGACTTCTCGCGGTTTTGGAGTAATCATTAAGCTGTTTTTAGTAAACTGATTTTCCTTATTCGGTTTTAGCTTGCCATAAGCTTTATTAATTAGTCCAGGATTGGTTCTATGCTTAGGGACATCTTCAGTTTCTTCCTCAGCATACATCTTTTGTTTGTTTCTTGCTTGTGGCTTAGTAGGTGGTACATCTCTAACAGCTTGCTTCGGCTTTACTGTTTTTAATTTGGCTGCTTGTTTATTTCTCCACCTTAGATAATAGTAGATTATCAATAAACCAACTGCAAATAGAAAATACCCAAGTGAAGATACAACTTTATCGAAAGTAATATTTGGTAATATGCTATTATCTTCTTTTGCTAATGATGGAGTTTGAGTTTTGCTTGTATCTTGTTTTTGAATTTGTGTTTTATCCAATTCTGGATAGAGATTTATAGTTGTTTTATCGAAAAACTTTTTATTATATTCTTTTGCTTTTGAAGAATCAGAATTTTTGAGATAATACTCTGTTAGGGCAGCATAAATATCTGGAATACTTGAACCAAGATTTTCTGACTTTGCTAAATTTTCAAAAGCGAGCTTTACATCACCTTTTTTGAACTGAATAATACCAAGCATAGCAAGAGCATTCGGTTCATTTTGCTTTGCAGCATTTTCAAGGTCTGTTAGAGCGAGTTCTTCTTGATTACTTTCTAAAGAAAGTAGAGCAGTGCGGTAAGTTTCTTCAGCTTGGCTTAATTTATCCCATTTGAAAAACTCAATTACTACTGCTTTAGAGTATGGCAAAGTATAGGCGTTGTATCCTCGCTTTTCAGCAAGTGTTATAAATGCGTTTATTTTGTCATTCGATTTAGTTGATGAAATTTTAGTAATTACACCTTTACTTTCTACATCTGTGATTGTATTTTTGAAGTTTGAGTTTTCTAAATTCAAATTAAGAGATTGCTTATCATCTGAAAGAATAGCAGTAAACTGTGGAATTTCATTGAAGTAAAATGTCGCTCGGTTTAGCGGTGATATTACAACCCTCTCAAGTAATTGGCAATAAATACCAGCACTTGAGATAACTATTAAAGTCAGTATTTTTAGAATGAATTTACTCATCTTAAATTTTAATTGGAAGAATTACTTTGTAAGTAGTTCCTTTTCCTAATTCGCTTATTATAGAGAATTTTCCATTAAGCTCTTTTATATATTCATTAGCAAGATACAAGCCAATTCCAGTTTTTCTTTTTCCGGATTTAATAAATATTGGCTCTAAGATAGTCTTTTGCTCATTTTCATCAAGTCCTATACTATCATCTACAATTACAATCGAAACAAATTTTGCTTTATGCTTGTAAATCCCAATTTCAATCTTACCTGAATCATCACCGAATGACTCTTTTGCAAATTGTAGAACATTTAGGAATATTTGCTCTATAATAGATTTTTTAGTAACAACGATAAAGTCACTTTCTTCATAGTTTTTTATTATTTTAATATCACTCTCTTGCATTTGAGTTTCTGATAAGTGCAAGAGTTCATCAATTAATGATTTTATTTCAATATTTAAAGATTTTTCTTCATTAAAATCGCTAACCAATTGGCTCAGTTTTCCATTTAGCGAAATTAATTTATCTGTTTGTTCTTTTATAATATCAATTCTTCTTTTGCTATTTCCAAGCCCTCTTTCTATAAAATCTATATTAGATTTTATTATTTTCAGAGGATTATCAAATTCCATTGAAATAGAAGTAGCAAGTTCACCAAGAGTAACTAGTTTTGAAGTTTCTAATATTTGGGAATTCATTCCAATTAATTTTTTATTTATGCTAGCTATTTCTTCTTTGCTACGCAAGTTATCTATAGCAAATGCAGCATATTCTGCAACTACAGATAAATCCTTTAGCTCTTGAGGAGTAAACTCTGATTGAGTTTTTGTTGTTCTTGAAATGAAAAACCCAATTGCAGTAGCTTGTATTGTAATTGGTACTAATATCAAATATGTTGTAATATTCTTAAAAGCATCATCAAGATTGTGAATTATATTTATGTCACCTTTCTCAGCTATGAAATCTATAATCCCTTGCTCTTCTAGGCGTTTTACTTGTGAATTTAAAGCAACATTAGTATCATTCTCAATGATTGGAATTAAAAAATGATTGTTATCAAAGAAGTATATATTTAATTCTAATATTGAGTAATGCTTATGGATTTTTTTGAATAGAGTATCTAAAAGCTCTTTATTAGATTTAGCTTCATTAAATACCTGAGCAATGGCATTATAATTAGTATTTGAGCTACTTTTATTTTCTTTTTCTTGTGTGAGTTTTAATTGATTTCTTAGGTTTTCAATTTCTTTTTGCAAGAAATTAACAAATATTTCTAATGACTTTGTGTATTCTTCATTAGATACATTATTAATTGGGGCATCAAGTGTCTTTGATATTACTTTATTTACCTTTTTAGCCATTATTTATATAGTGAATAAGTAGGTAATTCCTGAAATTCACTTGCACGTTCAAATTCATCTTTCAATTCTTGCTTAAGCTTTGCAATAGAAGCTGAAGAAGATAAACTATCATCTCCCAAGTCATCAAATATCTCGCTTGAAAGATATAATGGTGATGGCTTTAGCTCATCAATCCAAGTCTTATATCCCATTTCAGTAGCCATATATTCTGATATGGAGACAATTGCAGTAAGTGGTTGTTCTAATTCATTCGATTGCTCACCACTGAATTTAGTATATGGTATATGGTGATTTCTTAAAGCATTACAAAGATGTTCTGGGAAATTCCACTTTTCTGCTAACCAAGCTCCAATATCTCCATGATTACAACCTAACACTAATTCCTCTGCTTCAAGCAAAGAGTACTCATCAGTTTGAGCTAAATTCCAAATTCTACGAAAATGCCAGTTAAAATGGTCAGATAATATTATTAATCCTAAGTCATGCATTAGACCTGTAACAAATGCTTCACCTGCTAATTTGTATCCTAATTTTCTTGCAATAACTCTTGAAGAAGCCCCGCAAAATAGGGAGTACTTCCAAAATTGGTTAATATCGATAATACTTCTTTTTGATTTGCCAAAGAATCTTTGGACAACTAATCCAATTACAATTTCTTTAATTGAATTAAGCCCCATTACCACAACTGCAAGGTCTATAGTAGAGATTCTTCTTGAAAACCCGTAAAACGGGGAATTGGCAACTTGTAAAACACGAGTTGCCAAAGTCTGGTCTCTTTCAATCATTTTTGCCAAAGTATTGGCATTAATGTCCACATTATCCAAAGCACGCAGAACCTGCGTAATTACTATTGGAATTGTAGGTAAATCTCTAAGTGTATTTAATTTTCTTCTTACATTTGCATTAAGCATGTTCGTATTCTCTGAGCTTAACTTTAAGCTCTTGTATGACTTGTGTATGAATTTGACAAATCCTACTTTCTGATACGCTCATTATTGCCCCTATTTCTTTGAATGTAAGCTCTTCATAATAGTAGAGCGACATTACTAGTTTCTTCTTTTCAGCTAGTGATTTTATAAAAGCTTGGATTAAACCAATCCTTTCTTTATTCACTAAATCATCTAAAGAATCTACTAAATCTTTATCTGAAACAGTTTCTAATACATCAATTTCTTCATTATCTACATGAACAATTTGAGTATCTATAAGGGATAATGATGCCTTAGCAGCAGCCGCAGCTGCTAAGTAGGAGTCGTACTTATCCGGAGAAATGCCAAGCTTCTTCATAACATCTTCTTGGGTAACTTCTCCGCCTTTCTCTCCTTTAAGCTCATCCTGTGCTGAAAGGAGGTCACTTGCTCGCTTGCGAGCAGTTCTTGAAAGCCAGTCTATTCTGCGAAGTTCATCCTGAATCATGCCTCGAATTCTAGCCATTGCATAACTTTCGAATTTAGTACCTCTGTCTAGTTCATACCTATCTATTGCCTCATGCAATCCAAGAATACCAATACTAGTGAAATCCTCACTTGTAAGTATTGTATTCGTAGGTAAGGACATACTTTTTTGTACATACTTCACAAGCCAGATGTAGTTTAATATCAACTTCTGCTTTATCTCGTGAGTAGGTTCAGTAACGTATGCGACCCAGAGTGTATTTACTTGTTCTTCTGTTAGTGCCATACAAAGTTTTCAACAAAAACTATGCTACAAATCAAAATTAAATAATTTTTCATTATTCTAACTAAGTAATATTACGTTATTCTTAGCTAATCTTGTATTGGTCTGCATTTCAACCAATAAATTTAAAATTTCAAAGAATCTAAGTCTTGGCTTAAATTATTACCGTTGCTAATATTCTCCATATCAAGCATATTTTCTTTTAGCTCTAAACCGGTCTCACCACTCTCAAAATCACCTTCATCTTCAGAAAAAGGATCTAATTCGCTATCATCAAAATTCATAAATTGCTCTTCATTCAAATCTGAGCTTTTCTTATCAGATAACTTAGCTTTTGGTTTATTATTTTGTTCATCACCCATCATACTCATAAAGTCAAGTTCGCTAATTCCTGTGGTGGAAGTTTCTCCATACATATCAAGCTCCCTTTTCCTATCTTCACGAATTGATTTACCAGCCAATTTCTTAGCTGCAATTTCTTTTTCAATTTCAACCATTTGTGCCAGTTCTTCTTCTTCTTTTTTCTTCTCTGCATCCATTCTTTCTGAGTCAATTTTACGTTGTTCTTCCATCTCAACAATTTTATCTTGAGAAATGAGGAAGAATATACCTATCATAATCAATCCTACTCCAAGGTATATACCCACGAAAATCAGAAATGAATTAAATACAGTAACATTCAGTGGTTTCTCTATACCGAAGTACATTATAATAAAAGCAAGTGTAGTAATTAACAAGCTTGATTTAATCAGTATATTAAAAGGAAGATTGATAAGAGTCCTTATCTTCTTCATTTCCTTTTTTTGCTTCTCTTTAGCTCTTTTCTCTCTTTCTTTCTTCTTTTTTTCCTTCTCAGCTATCTTTTTCTTTAGCTCTTCTTCTTCTTTCTTTTCTCTTTCTATTCTTTCTTTTTCGAGCTGAGCATCATCTGGAAGATTCAAATCTTTTACTTTAGGTGCCATTATAGATTACTCTCTTTTTTCTCAATAATAAGTGCAGCACTTTTTACTTTTCGAATTAAGCGTTGCGTAATTTTTTCTAATGCCAAGCTGACCTCATCTTTTGGGTTAGTCATAGCAAGTAATTTTTGTTGGATTATAGATTGTCTTACAACCCTATCGTAAGGTACAAAGCCAGATACATCAAGCTTTGTTTTTAAAAATTTCTCTGTTGCGAGATTGAGTTTATTAGAAATCTCATCTGCGTCTTCTACATCAATGACATTATTTACCAATAGATTAATATATTTTTTAGGAATTATATTAAGCAGTAGTTTGATTAATCCATAAGCATCTAGTATTGAGGTCGGCTCATCTGTTACCACTATATATACTAAATCTGCAAGATTACAAGCTTGGAGAACTTCATCACTTCCACCTGCCGGCGTATCAATGATTATCAAATCGTATTCAGTTGTTAGCAAAAGTTCTTCAAATACTTTTACTAAACCTTTTTCATTACTTACCTTCCTTGTTCCTTGTGCAGGCGTATCCGCTAATAAATGAAAATTATCTGTTATCTTATGAATTGCTGTGGTAACACTTACAATTCCAGAGTAAACATCTGATAATCTTACAGTTGGCTCCGTTCCTATGATTATGTGTAGATTCGGAAAGTTTTTATCAGCATCCCAAAGAAGAACTTTCAATTTCTTAGATGCAAGTAATGCAATATTAGATGCGAGTACAGATTTACCTACTCCACCCTTGCCTGAGCTAATAGTTAATACAAATGGATTCAATTTGTAATCGCTATTATTCATCACTTATTCCTTGGAACATAGTTTCTACTAGCTTTGTTTTATCAGCAGGTTCTATTTCATCAGGAATTTGCTGACCATTTGTGATATATGCTACTGGAATTTTACTATTTATTAACTCCGAATATACTGCACCTATTCGTGAGACTTCATCTAGCTTTGTAAGTATCACACCGTTGGGGCTTGATGTTGAATAAGCTTTAAAAACTTCATTTATAGTTGCTTCACTTGTACTTGCCGAGATTACTAAGTAAGAGAAATCCGGAGAAATCGTTTTACTGATTAATCCTAACTCGTTAACATAGTCTTTGTTCTTATAGCTCCTTCCAGGAGTATCAATAAAGATAAAGTCATAATCTGATTCTGAGCTAATGATTTTTTTTATCTCACCCGCTGTATAAGCTATTCTAAACGGTAAGCCAGCTACAGATGCGTAAGTTTGCAATTGCTCACTTCCACCAACTTTAAATGTATCACATGAAATTATTAAAACTTTTGCTTTGTGTACCCATTTTGAAACAATAGCTACTTTCATTAGTGACATTGTTTTACCACAACCTGTTGGTCCACTGAACATTACAATCTGTTGTTTATTCGTTGGCTTTAATGTATCAGCAATTACAATTTCTTTTGCTAAGTATTTTTTTGCTTCCTCAAGATATTCTTGGTAGTTTAGATTATGATTCTTCCTAGATAGGAAATTTACCATTTTGAGAGCTAAATCATCTTTTAACTCTGCTTTTCTCAGTGTTTTATATAGTCTTGATAGTTCATAGCTTAGAGCACCACTATACTTATAAATAAGAGTTTCACTCATAGTTTGAAGGGAATCTTTTATATATTCCAGTTCTTTAAGTAAAGCCGAGGTATCTTCTTTTGGCTCTTGTGGAATACTCTGCTGAGGTGCAAATGCTGGTAC
>VYMC01000232.1_pt1 | contig 12291 bp, 8 predicted proteins | sample 5115301 | NCBI WGS metagenome assembly VYMC01 (sample SAMN12291802, study PRJNA351875) | freshwater metagenome | isolation source: freshwater lake | place: USA: Michigan, Wintergreen Lake | collected 2013-08-08 | reverse complement strand
GTAGATAGTGATATGAGAAGAGTAGCAAAAACTGTAAATTTTGGTATAATGTATGGATTAGGTGCATTTGGATTATCACAAAGATTAAGTATCCCAAGAAAAGAAGCTCAATCAATTATTGAAAATTATTTTGATAAATATGCTGGAATTAAAAAGTATATAGATGAAACTATTCATAGTACAGAAATGAATGGGTATGCAGAAACATTGTTTGGTAGAAGAAGGTATTTTTCTGATATTAAAAGTAGCAATAGAACTCTAAAGCAACAAGCAGAACGTGCTGCAATCAATCTTCCTATACAAGGTACTGCTTCTGACATGATTAAAATTTCAATGATTAAAATTCATAACGAATTAGAGAAAAGAAATTTAAAATCTTTGATGATGCTACAAGTTCATGACGAACTTGTTTTTGAAATACCAAATAATGAATTAGAGGAAGTAAAGCAAATTGTAAAATCAAATATGGAAAATGCCTTACCACTTGGCAGTGTTCCTGTTGTAGCAGAATATGGAATAGGTACTAATTGGTTTGAAGCACATTAGTATTTTAATCTTAAACTATTGATTACTACTGTTAAAGAACTTAATGACATTGCAATAGAAGCTAACTCTGGGCTTAGTTTTAAATTAAAGCTATAAAAGACTCCAGCTGCTATGGGAATCATTGCAACGTTATAAATAAATGCCCAAAATAAATTCTGTTTTATAATGCTAAAAGTTTGCTTCGAGATAGTAATTAGTTTTAATACTTGTTTCAAATTTGTATTTAGTAAAGTTACTTGAGAAGTATGAATAGATAAATCACTAGCGTTATGTGGTGTTATACTTAAATCTGCCGCAGATAAAGCTAATGAATCGTTTATTCCATCACCTATCATTGCTACAACTGAATTATGCTTTTTAGCATCTATGATTATTGTTTCTTTTTCAAAAGGATTTAAATTAGAGAAATATCTATTAATATTTAGTTGAACAGCTACATCTTCAACAACTTTTTTATTATCACCTGATATTAAAGTAGTCTCTATTTCAAATTTATTTAATTCTTGGATAACTTCCTTTGCATTTAATCTGATTTTATCTTTCAAATTAATGATTGCGATAATTTCATTATTCTTAATAAAGTAAATCTCGGTTCCATTTTCATTACTTTCAAAATTATCCATAACCCCTAATTTCTCTATGTAAGATTTACTAACTGCATAATAAGTATCATTTTTAAAGATAGCTTTAATGCCACTTCCAATTATAGTTTCAACATTCTTAATAAATACTTTCTTAGGATTAACTAGTATTAAATAATCAACAACAGCTTTTGCTAAAGGATGTTCGCTTTTACTTTCCATTGAAAAAAGAATGTTCATAAATTCTTCTTTGTTTTCCTCATTTACCCAATTAAATGAAGTTACAATTGGTTTTCCTTCAGTCAAAGTACCAGTTTTATCAAAAAACACTTGTCTTATTTTTTGTGCTATTTCGAGAGCCTCACCATCTTTTATAAGTATTCCTTGTTTTGCGGCATTTCCTATACCTAATACTAAAGCTATAGGAGTAGCAAGACCTATTGCACACGGACATGATATTACTAAAACTGAAATAGAAAATTCAAAAGCGATTGAAAAGCTTGTATTCGGAACTAAATAATACCAAATACAAAAGGTAGCTACTGAAAATACAATAACAATAGGTACAAAAATGCTAGAAATGTAATCAGTTACTTTTTGTATAGAAATCTTTGTTGTTTGTGCATTCTCCAACTTTTGTATCATAGTCTCAAGAGTAGAGTATTCAACATCACAACTACTTTTTATTCGAATGAAGTTAGATAAATTCAAACTTCCAGAAATAACTAAATCGCTTTCTTTTTTCTCAATTGGAATTAATTCTCCAGTAAGAGAGCTTTCATCTATTGTTGTATAACCTGATAATATTATTCCATCGGTTGGTATTTTTTCACCAGGTAGAACGTTGATAATATCATTCTTTCTAATTTGTAATCTTGAGATTATAGTTTCTTTGTCATCAATAATTACTCTTGCACTATCTGATTTTAATCCTATCAGTTTTTTTATTTCATCATTAGACTTTCTTTTTGACTTTTCTTCTATAAATTTTCCTAAGAAAATAAAGCTAATAATGAATGATGCTGCTTCAAAATAAGTGTGAGTATGACCCACTGCTGTTAAAATTAAATATAAACTATACACAAATGATAAAACAGAACCTAAGGAGATTAAAGTATCCATATTAGTTGTAAACATTTTCAACTTTAGAATAGCTTTCTTATGGAAATTCCATCCTAAGATGAATACATTGACAAAAGTTAGAATAGCCCATAATTCATTTTTGAATTCAAAATGTATAGCATAGAGCATATCAAAAACAAAGATTGGTAAAGTTATTACAAAAGAAACAATTAGCTTGTAAATACTTTTATTATTCTCACTCTTCCTAACATTAAAATTTGAAATACCATAACCAAGATTTTTAACTTCTTGAGCAACTACATCTATGCTTATTTTCTCTTTATCGTAAGAGATTAATAGGGTTTCATTAACTAAATTTACAGCGACTCTTTGAATACCATTAAGATTATTCAAATAAGTTTCTATGCTATTGGAACAAGCTGAGCAAGTCATTCCATTTACATTGTACTTTTCTGTTGTAATTATTTTATTCAAAAAGTTCAAATCCTTTTAAATGTAGAATATTTTGAGCTTCTTCAAAGTTAAACTTTTCACTGTCTAAAGAAATAACAACTTGAGATTCTTCTAAATTTGCATTTGCATTAATTACTCCACTTACACCCTTAAGACTTTCATTAACTTTTTGAACGCAATGACCACAAGTCATTCCATCAATAGGAAAAATTTTAGTTGTTAAATTCATTACAAAAAATTCCGATAGTTGTTTGATTAACTATCGAATTTAGTTGCTAATTATTGTACTTAAGGTTAGTTAGTCTTAACTATAACAGTTAATAAGCAATTAATCACTATTTTGCGTGTAGGAGTAGTTAAATTAGTAAATAGTTTAAAAAAGTTTGGGCTACAATCTGAAAATAGATGACTTAATTTCTGAGATTAACAGATTAAAAACAGAAAACGAAATTCATAAATCTGTTAATGAAAAGTTATTAGCAGAAATTAACAATATGGGATATGTTATATCTCAATATGCTTTATTCTCAATTATTATTGATTCAAATGAAAATATTGTTTATGAAAACAATATAAATATATATTATACTGAGAAATCTATTTTAGGAAATACAATAGAAAACTTCTTTGAAAATGACGAGTATAGTATATTTAAGTCTGCTATAGAGTTAGTAAAAGCTGATAACAACGATATTAAAGTTAACATTTCAATTAAAAAATTTAATGAATTAAAAGACTTAAAGTTAACAATTAGTAAATTAAATATAAATGATACTACTAATAAATATTTAATTATAGCCAATGAGATTGAAGATGATAGTAATGTTGATTTGCCAAAGTATAATAACATTTTAAACGAATCGAAAAATTCTATTAATCTTGTTAGCAATAAAGAATCAATGTTAGATTTAATTATTAAAAGTACGTCTATTATGCTCTTATTGTATGATATATCTTCTAAATATAGATGGGCAAATAAAGCATGGGAAAATAATACTGGATTTAAAGCAGAAGAAATAAATTATGAAATTATAGCTAATCTATTATTTACAAGTGAAAAAAATAAATACAATAATGATGAATTTAAAAGAGAATTTACTCTTCCTTTTATTTCCAAAAGTGGTCATAGATTAATTCTCAATGGAGAGATAAGAAAGATTAATGATACATTATTTCTAGTGAATGCTACAAATCAAACATTAGTATTGCAAAATGACTTTGAGGAAAAATATAATGAAAGCCTTTTAAATTCTATAAATATTAATATAAAGACTGGTTTATACAGAGCAACCAATGATGGTTTAATTTATTGTACACAATCAATGGTTGATATGTTTGGTTATAGTAGTATTGATGAGTTATTGAACTTACCAAGTCGAGAACTATATGCAAATGAAAGTCAATTTGAAACTCTTCATTCACTTTCAAACCTAAGAAAACTCAATTCTTCTATTGAAATAGAGTTTAAAAGAAAAAATGGAACAACTTTTTGGGGCTTAATTAATATAGCTGTAATTAAACAAGATGATGATAATATCTTAATAGATGGCAGTATAATAGATATCTCAGAAAAAAAAGAATCAGAGAAAGCTATAATAAAACAAAATGAACTTCTTGAATCGATATTCGATAACTCACCATTTATGATTTCACTATTTGATCCATTACAGAATAAGTTCATACTGAATAGAGCATTTGAGGAAGTTACAGGTACTAAAAAAGAAGAGATAAATATTCATTCAATTGCTAGTATAATCTTCGAGACTGAAGATATTTCACAAATTTGTACAAAATATTCAACTAATTTCAAAGACAATTATGAAATTATAACATCTAAAAATGGTTCTAAAGTATTAATTAAATCTTATAACAAAGTTTTAAATGATGGAAGAATTATTACAATTGCACAAGATGTAACTGAAAATGAAAGACTTAGAAATGAGATTACTAGATACTTCGAATTATCCAAGGATATTTATATAATTTCAAATTTTGATGGAGAATTAGAATATGTAACTGGTGCATGGGAAGATATTTTAGGTTATAGTATTGAAGAAACAATAGGTAAGCATTGGTATAAATTTGTACTTGAAGATGACATTGAACATACCATAAATGAAATTAAGCGTCAATTTAAAGAAGGTAGTATAAATTTTAGGTTTATAAATAGATATAAAACAAAAGAAGGAAAAATAAGGTGGTTTGAATGGAATACTATACTAGAAAAGAATGAAAATAAAACTTACTCTTTTGTAAAAGATGTGACTACTGATTATGACTTGAAAAGAGAATTACAAAAAAGAGAAGAATTGTTTGGAGTATTAATCAATAACTCATTAGATTTATTTACATTGGTTGATTCATATGGAAATATAAAGTTTTATAGTTATAGATTTTTTGAAGATATGGGCTATACTGAGGCAGAAATATTGGATATTAAACTTTCAGAAATAGTACATTCTGAAGATCAAGCTAGAGTAAATTATATATTAAAGGGGTTAGTAGATAATCCAAATTCTAGTACACAATTTACTGTTAAGTTATGTTCAAAAGATAATTCTATACTTTACTATGAAATATCTGCAAAAAATTTACTCCAAGAAAGTAATGTTGAATATATTATAATTAATGGTAGAAACGTAACAGAAAGGTATTATCAAGAAGAAAAAATAATAGAACAACAAAGAATTAATAATGCAATTTTAAATTCAACTGAAAATGGATTTATGCTAATTAATAAAGATGGTTTTATAATATATAAAAACAAAAGTATTGAAGAGTTAATACTACAAATTAGTAAAATAAATATAAATATTAGTAAGAAATTCTACGATACAACTATTTTAATTGAAAAGCATAAATTAAAGTCTTGTTTTGAAAAAGCATTAAACGGAGAAATAGTCAGCTTTATTAAACATTTTAGTATAAATAGTAATAATTGCTATTATTTATTCAAATTATTACCTGTATTAGATGAGTATAAGCAAATCTTTGCAGTTTCTTTGTCTATTACAGATATAACTGAATTAAAACAAAATGAAAACGTTTTAAATAAATCATTAGAACAAACTAAAGCTTTAATAGAGGCAATACCAGATAGTATAATAAGATTGGATAGTAAATATACAATATTAGAAATAAATCCAAGTTTACAAGATGTATTATTATTAAATAAAAGCTATATTGGTAAAAAGATATTGACTTTACCATTTCCAAAAGATTTATTAGATGAAATTGTGAAATATGTAAATCAAGCATTAGTAATAGATGTAATATTCACTAAAGAATATGATTTTAGTGATATTTATGGTAAAGAGAAACAAGTAGAATTTAGAATTACTCGTTCATCAGAACAAGAAGTATTGATTATTTTACGTGATGTAACTGATCAAGTACTTTCAAAGAAAAAAATACGTGATTTGAATCTAGATTTGGAATTAAAAGTTCAAATGAGAACAGCTGAATTACAGAAAGTGGTTAGTCAGTTAGAATATGAAGTTAAGCAAAGAAAAGTAGCCCAAGAAGAGGCAGAAAATGCTAAAAATCAATTGCAAATATCATTACAAAATGAAATTGAACTTAATGAATTAAAAACAAGATTTGTGGCAATGGTTTCTCATGAATATAGAACACCATTGACTGTAATACAAACTTCAACATATTTACTTGATAAGCACTTTGAAAACTACAATAAAGAGAGATTCTTTACAAATCTTGTTAAAATTCAAAAAGCAGTTGAAAATATGGTTGATTTACTTGAAAATGTACTCTCTTTCAGCAAATTAGAAACAGGTAAAGTAGAAAGGTTCATAGAAACTACAAATCTGATAGAATTCATAAAAATTATTATAGAGAATAATTCAACTTTAAGCTCTGCAAGTAAGAATGAAATAAATCTCATATCTGAAAAGACTGAACTATTTATAGAAACTGACAAAAAATTACTGACGCAAATATTGAATAACCTAATATTTAATGCAATTAAGTATTCACCAGAAGGGGGAGAAGTTAAAGTTGTAATTATTGATGATGGTTTGCAAATAAGAGTAGATATAATTGACAAAGGGATTGGAATAAATCAAGATGATATACTAAGACTTTCGCAACCTTTTCATCGTGGTAAGAATGTAGAAAATATATCTGGCACAGGTCTGGGACTTACTATATCCAAAGCATGGCTTAATATTTTAGATGGTACATTGAGTATTCAAAGTGAATTAGGTAAAGGTTCTACATTTTCTATCAGATTACCAAAGTTTTATATGATCCATTAGGTCAAATAAGTAGCTTTCAAGTTTATAATTTCTTATTTTTGTAATCAATCAAAACAGAATTTAGATGGAAAAAATAGGAAAAATTGACATTAAAACAATCGTAGAGGAATTTGGTTCACCTACTTATGTTTATGACAGAGAAAAAATAGAAGAGAATTACATAAAGCTAAAAAGTAGCTTTGCAAAGTATTATAACAAAACTAAAATTCACTTTTCTGTAAAGGCAAATAGTAACGTAAATATTCTTAGAATTATTAATGAACTTGGTGGTGGTGCTGATTGTTCTTCCCCAATAGAATACTACATAGCTAAGAAAGCCGGATTTGAAAATAATAATATTCTTTATACTGGTAATTATGAAAGTTATGATGATTTATCTAAAATAAGCAATGAAGATGTCAAGCTAAACTTAGATGATATAACTTCTTTCAACAGATTATCAAAATTCAATATACCTGAAAGGGTGTCATTTAGAATTAACCCTGGAATTGGAAGAGGTGGTTTTGAGGGTATTACAACAGGTGGAACTGATGCAAAGTTTGGAATCCCTTATGAAAAAGCTTTAGATGCATATAAATTAGCTTGGGATAGTGGGGTAAGACGATTTGGTATCCACATGATGACTGGTAGCAACAACCTAGAGCCTTATTTCTTTGGTGAAATTGTAGATAAACTACTTATGATTGCTAAAGATATTTTTCATGAATTAGGTGTAGCTCCTGAATATGTTGATATCGGCGGTGGATATGGAGTACCATATTATGATGATGAACAAGAACTAAATATAGACCTTACAGCTAAAATAGTAACTGAAGTATTTAAAGAGAAATGTAAATCTTATGAATTTGGTGAACCTGAATTAGTATTAGAACCTGGTAGATACTTAGTAGCTAATGCAGGATATCTAATTACTAATGTAACAGGTATAAAAGATGGTTATAAAAAGTTTGTTGGTCTAAATGCTGGTATGAATTTCTTGATAAGACCAGCTTTATACGGTGCTTTTCACAGGGCTGAAGTTTATGGTAAGAAAGAAAAAACGCAGTATGTAAATCTATGTGGTCAGATTTGTGAAAATTCTGATATTTTCACAAAGAATTTACATTTTCCAGATGTTGAAGTGGGTGATATTGTGACTTTTAGAGATGTTGGAGCTTACGGATATGTTATGGCTTCCAATTACAATAACCGTCTAAGACCAGCTGAAGTACTAATTGAAAATGATACACTTCGCTTGATTAGAAAAAGAGAAGAGATAGAAGATTTGTTTCATCTTATTGTTGAAGATGATTTTGTTCAAGTTTAATTATTTTAAGGTTATATAAATGCCAATTTACTTATACAAATGCAAGAAATGTGGGTTAGAGTTTGATGTTCAGCAAAGTATTAATGCTGCTTCATTTTCAAGACATAATGAAGCATTACCAAATGTAGAATGTAATGGTGATGTATTTCGTAAAATAACAAGAGGAACAAATGTGATTTTAAAAGGTACTGGTTTCTATGAAACTGATTATGTTAGAAAACCTGAATCTGCGAGTTCTTCTAAATCAAATACTAACTCTGAAAATACTACAACTAATAAATAAGAATTTGTAAATTCCTATTACTTAATTAACAAAGGAAAAAATAATGAGAAACTTTTTAGCTCTAATATTAATGTTGCCTCTAATTGCAATAATTTCTTGCAAAGATGATGAAGCTACAACACAACCTGTTACTAAAACAAACTATTTAAATGTAAAAATTGGAAGTAAGTGGACAGGTGAAGAGTATATTTTAGATACTGCAAAAAGCGAAAGATTAGTTGGTTCAAAAGCTAATTATACTTTAGAAATTAAAACTAAAGAAACTTTTGATGGTAAGTCGGCAGCTTTATTTGTTAGAGAATATGGGGTATCTAATAGAAAAGACTCAAACTATTACGCTTTAGAAAATGATGGAAGTGTAGTTTATGAATATGGAAGAGAAATGCAATCTACATTTAATTCTGCACTCACTGGATTGGGTGTAACCACTATTAACCTTGGTATTAAATGGGTAAAAGTAGCGGATGCCAGTTCGACTAGTTGGGTTGCTCTTAATCAAAACTTAAAGGATGTCCCTGTTTCAGTTGGTTCACTTAGTGGTTCTTTGAATGGAACATTAGTCATAAACGCAACAAAAACTGGCACTAATCAAGTTAGTATAGATGGTAAAACACTTACTGCTGAACTGTTTACACACACTTTAGAGATTAAAACAATTGCATCTGTATTGGGTTCACCTTTGGGAAATATAAACTTTTCTACAACAATCAAATATTGGTTTGTACCAGGTTATGGACTTATTAGATATTTAGTGGAACCTTCCACTCTTACTGCTACTGTCCCAGGTTTTCCATCTACAACTAAGCTAAATGGTTTGGAAAGAATAGCTTTAACTTATACTGAAGCAAAATAAATAAATTAAATCTAATAATAAAAGCTACTTAGATAACATTTAAGTAGCTTTTTTTTTGAAGATTAGACTTTTAACTTCATTTCGTACTGACTTACAATATGCTTAAAGCCAAGAGTATTACAAAGTCCAATAAGTGGTTTATTGGTAGCATCAATATTAATCATATTGATGTAAACACCTTCAATCAGGTTTGAATCTATAAATTTCAATAAATTTTGAGCAATTAAATTACCCCTGGCTTCAGGTTTAACAGCAAGAATATGTATTTGACCTGTAATCATGTTAAATACACAATATCCAATCTCTTCATCTTTGTATTTAGTTATAGCTATTTTATTCTCTAACTTACTGCGATTACAACTTTGAATAGTATTCTGCCATGATGGATAAGTATCCCACCAAGATTGATTTATTAAGTCTAATTTAAAATCAAGGATTTCAAATTTAATTTGATTTTGCTTTTTTACTTTACCAATTCTTTTTGCCAATCCATAGCTTTCTAATTCTCTAGTAATATTAAATCCTTTTTTAAGGTATAGTGGTAGGGCTTCCTTATTCTCTTTTATAACTTCTAGTAAAAATACATTTGCATCTAATTCTTTCTTTGCAATATCTATAGCTAAATTCTGAAGATTTTGTGCAACCCCCTTGCCTCTATGTTCTTTATTTACTCCCATTCCAGCATTATAAATTGTTCTTTCGGAGAGGTAGTAATCAAAAGCTATAAAAATGAATCCTATTAACTCTCCTTTGTATAAAGCACCAAATGATCTTCTATAATCTACCCCATAAGACATATTCTTAATCTTCAGAAGCTCCAGTGAAATTTTTATAGGCACATAATAATTAGAAAAAGAAGATAGCATTGTTTCATGTATCTTCTGAATTGGAACTTTATTCAATGTTGTAAATTCGTACACTAATTGAACCTTTCTATGAAATCTCTTACTATTTCATCATTTGAATTTCGAAGTGATTCAACACTGCCAGTAAATCTTACTAAACCATCATTGAGCATTATTACTTCATCTGCAACTTTATATACTGAGAATATATCATGAGTAATAACAACAGAAGTAGCATTCGTGCTTTTAGATAAATCAAGTATCAGATTATCTATTTGCTCAGAAGTAACCGGGTCTAATCCTGTGGTTGGTTCGTCATAGAAAATATATTGTGGTTCGCCAACTAAAGCACGAGCAACCCCAACTCTTTTACGCATACCGCCAGATAAATCTGAAGGTTTTTTATTGGAGAGTACTTTCCATTCTTTTTCATAATTACTAGAACTCTTTTCAGATAAATTTGGTAATAAACCCACTGCAGAGAAAACTCTTTTTGCTTCTTCAATCAAAATTGACTCATCTCTTACACCATGTTCATATAAACCAATGACAGCATTTTCAAATACAGTGAGGGAATCAAATAGAGCTGCACCTTGAAAAACATATCCAATCTTTTTTCTAATATCAAAAAGTTTATCTTGACTTAGAGTTCGTACATCTTCTCCTTCAAATAGAATTTGACCTTCATCAGGAGTAAGCAATCCAACGATATGTTTTAGCAAAACTGATTTTCCACATCCCGATTTACCAATTACACATAAAGTCTTACCAACATTAATGTCAATATCTACGCCAAGAAGAACTTGTTTAGCACCGAAAGATTTTTTTAAGTTACGAATTTGTATCATTGTTACCTTATATAAGGATAATTTAGCAACAAAGATTGCAATATTATCAATAACGAAGTTAAATACGAATGTATTATTTTGCATTGAAATAAAAAGACGATAGAAAAAATGTTTAAGAAAATACTGATTGCCAATCGGGGTGAAATAGCTATAAGGATAATACAAGCTGCGAAATCATTGGATATTAAGACAATTGCAGTTTATCATAAAGTAGATAAAGAAATGCCTTTTGTATTAGAGGCAGACTTTGCAGTTGAATTAAAAGCTGATACTCCAAAGAATGCTTACTTAGACATGCAACAAATAATTACTGTTGCTAAGAATTTTGAAGCAGAAGCAATACACCCTGGATACGGATTTCTTTCTGAAAATGCAAAATTTTCACAACTATGTGAAGATAACAGTATTATTTTTATAGGTCCAAAAGCACATTCTATCGAGGTCATGGGTAGTAAAACTGGTGCTAGAGAGCTTATGGCAAAAAGTAATGTGCCAATAGTACCTGGTCATAATGATAGAGTAGATGATATAGAAAAAGCTAAGGAAATAGCAAGGAATATAGGTTATCCTATTATGCTAAAAGCTGCAGCAGGTGGTGGTGGAAAAGGAATGAGGTTAGTTGAAAAAGAAGATGACTTTCAAGATAGTTATGAAGCTGCACAAAGAGAGGCGATGAAGGCGTTTGGTGATGATTTGGTTTATATGGAAAAATACATTGTAGCACCTAAACATATTGAGATTCAGATTATTTGTGACAAACATGGCAATGCTGTTTATCTTGGAGAAAGAGACTGTTCTATTCAAAGGAGACATCAAAAAGTAATTGAAGAGGCACCTTCTACAATATTAGATGAACAGCTAAGAGCAAAAATGGGTGAAGTTGCTATCAATGCTGCTAAAGCATGTGGCTATATCAATGCTGGTACTATAGAATTCCTAGTAGATTTTAACAAGAATTTCTATTTTCTAGAGATGAATACTCGATTGCAAGTAGAGCACCCGGTAACTGAATTAGTAACAAACATAGACCTTGCAAGAGAGCAAATTAAAGTAGCTTATGGATTACCACTTTCTTTCAGTCAAGAAGATATAAAAATAGAAGGTCATGCAATAGAAGTTAGAATATACTCTGAGGACCCTCTTAATAATTTTATGCCTGAATTGGGAAATTTGGATTATCACAAAGTACCTATTGGAAATGGAGTTAGGGTAGATGGAG
>VYMC01000231.1_pt1 | contig 12322 bp, 13 predicted proteins | sample 5115301 | NCBI WGS metagenome assembly VYMC01 (sample SAMN12291802, study PRJNA351875) | freshwater metagenome | isolation source: freshwater lake | place: USA: Michigan, Wintergreen Lake | collected 2013-08-08 | reverse complement strand
TAGAAAAGAGAAATTACCAAACGTAAAAGATATTATTGAAGCAAGACGTGGATATATATTAGAGCAAATAAAAGAGAATATTGATAATGCTGAAATAGGAAAAGATTTCCATAAATTAGCTGAAGATTTGCTCAATACCTTAGAGCCACAACAAGTAGTAACAGCTTTGCTTAATATGTCTTATAAAGAATTCCTTGATGAAAGTATTTATAAAGAGATAAATGAAGTTCGTTCTAAATCTAATAGAAAAGAATCAAATTATAAAGAGTGGAGAGATAGTACACCTGATAGTGCTGGAGATACTCGTCTTTTTATAGCACTTGGTAAAAAAGATGGTTTAGGTAAAAAATCATTAGTAGAATTAATAAAAGAAACTGCCAAAACTCATGATAGTAAAATAAATGATGTTCAAGTATTTGATAATTATTCATTTATTACAGTACCGTTCCAAGAAGCTGAATTTATTATTAGAAAATTCAAGATGGAAGGAAGGGGCAATAGACCTTTAGTAGAAATAGCTGGCGACAAAAACTCACCAAGAGGTGGCGAAGAACGCGGCTCACGAGGTGGTGGAGAAAGAAGATTTGGCGGAGATAGAGAAAGTAGAGGCGGCGATAGAGGAGAAAGACGAGGCGGATATGATAGAGGTGGCGATAGAGGCGGAAGAAGTAGTAGAGATGATTCACCACGAGGTGGTGGATACGATAGAGGCGGTGATAGAGGAAGCTCTTATGGCGGTGGTGAAAGAAAACGCAGAAGATATGATTAATATTAGGATTGCAGAGAAAGCAGATACTCCCCAAATCTTAACGTTTATAGAAGCATTAGCTGATTATGAAAAATTAAGTGATGCTTGTGTAGCCACAGTAGAGGATTTGGAAAGAACTCTTTTTGGTGATAAACCTTTTGCAAATGTACTAATAGCAGAATTAGAGGGCAAGCCAATTGGCTTTGCCCTTTATTTTTATAATTATTCTACTTTTTTAGCTAAGCCAGGTATTTGGCTTGAAGATTTATTTGTTCTACCTGAATATAGAGGTAGGAGTGCTGGTAAAAAATTATTATTAGAATTAGTTAATATAGCTAAGAGAAGTAATTTTGGTAGAGTAGAATGGTCAGTATTAGACTGGAATACTCCATCTATAGAATTTTATAAATCATTGGGAGCTATACCAATGGATGAATGGACTAACTACCGACTTACTGAAAGTAGTTTTGATTTATTAAGCTAAATAAATAATTAAATTATATAATCACTTTTATAAATTAATTCATACTCAATTCAAACTCCTCAATAATCTACATTTACAAAGCATAATTATTTTTATGAATTAGTTTCATAAATTGCAATAAATAATTAGTTGAAGGTAAAGAATGAAAGTTCTAATATTAGATGATGAAAAGTTAGTCGCTGATTTAATTTCAGACTATTTATCTAAAGTTGATTTTGTAAGTGAAGTACTTCAAACTAATGATTATCACACAATTAATAGTTACATCTCAAGTAATAGCATTGATTTACTTTTTCTTGACCTTTATATGCCAAATTTCGTTGGATTAGATGTACTTGAAAGTATAAGAAATTCAGAAATTGACGTAAAAGTAATTGTGCTTTCGAGTCATTTTCAAGCAAAGAATATTAATCGTGCATTAGAGCTTGGTGCAAATGGTTATCTAAGTAAATCAATTAATAAAGCTGAAATTATAAAAGCAATAGAGCATATAAGACAAGGTACTATTTATCTATGTAGTGAATGCTATAAAGAGCTTAATCTACAACAGCTTAATTTGATAAACCCAAGATTTAACTTCAAAGATTTACTTACAAAAAGAGAAATAGATATACTAAAAGAGATTGTAGAAGGGCTTAGTAGTCAAGCTATGGCTGATAAACTATTCATAAGCAAAGAAACAGTTGAAACGCATAAGAAGCATCTTTTTGAAAAATTTGGGGTAAATAAATCAACACAGTTAGTCAAATTAGCAGTTGAAAATGGGGTAATATGAGCTATCAGCATAAAGAATTTTGGGATGATGCAATTGAAAAGAATATTTACTATTCCTACTATGTACTACCTGCAAGTATCATAATACATATCTTAGCATACTTTGGTATAGATTTGTTTGTAGTTGGAAAAGAATATATAGAAGCACTCATAATGCGTTTACTACCAATTGTTTATCTTTCCATTCTTATCTATTTAATTAAATATAATATAGAAAAAATAAGAAGTTATCTCTTAGAACTGTTTTTCTTTGCAGGTGTAGTCTCAAGTATTCCAATAATAAATCATGCAGGATTTGATTTATACATTAATAGTTCGCTATACAGTGGAGGTATGGGTATTTTCATATTGAAGGTAATAATGACGATGTTCGTATTTCTTAGACCAAGCATAATGTATAGCTTTTACTTACTTATTGATATTATTTCACTAATAGGATTCTTGAATTTTGCTAGAGTAAATTTTATAAATAATTTGCAAGATTTCCTTGTATTTACATTATTATCAGATGTAGTATTGATTGTATCATACAATGTATATCTTGATAATAGAAGAAAATTATTCTATAATAAACAGAAGCTTGAGGCAGAGCTACTATTTAAAGAGAAGTATTTCAGTTTTTTAGCTCATGATATAAAAAGCCCAGTATCGCTTTTAAAATCAGTTGTTGATGTACTTAAGAATGAAGAAATTGATTTAAAAAGACAAAGTCATTATATTAACCACTTAGAAAGACAGCTTGATTCATTGGATAATCTAGTTGTAAATATACTAAGTTGGATAAAAAGTAGTGATAGCCAAGTAAAATTGAACTTTCAAGAACTAAATTTACTTAACCTTATACAAAATAACTTGGAGCTTTTAGACAAAGTAATTATTGAAAAAGAATTGACTATCAATATGCAAGTTGAAAGCAATGCCAATATTAAATATGATATAAATTCTTTTGAAATAATCTTAAATAATTTGCTTAGAAATGCTTTGAAATTCGCAGAAGAGAAATCTGTTATTGAGATAAGATTTGTAAATGATTCAATTCTTGAAATCACAAACTTTGGATTAGAGATAGATGACCAGCAAATAGAGAATTTTAATAATTCCTTATCCGTTTATCCAAAGAATGGAGTTAATGGTGAGAAAGGTCATGGACTGGGACTAGAGATAGTTAAAAATCTAACATCATTAAATAATTCTACCTTCACACTTGATAAAGATGGCAGAAAAACTATAGTTAGGGTCGAATTTCACTAAAAATCCCTATTTATGGTGATAAGCTTTGCTAAAGTAATACCGTAACATTGTATTATTCTAAATTACAAAAGGAATACAATGATAAAAGTCTTAGCTTTATTACTGCTTATGCTGGCATGCTCTTGCTCTACAATTTTAAATAGTAGGGTACAAAAAATAGAAATAGTTACCTATCCAAATGGTGCTACTGTTCTTGTGAATAACAAAGAAATGGGCAAAACACCAATAAAAATAATACTAAAAAAAGGTCAGGATTATTATATTTCAATTAATAAAGCTGGCTATGAACCATTCGGATTTAAGACTCAAAAAGAAATTAGTACTAGTTACTACCTAAATTTTCACCCAACAATATTTGGTTTGTGGGGCTCATTACTTGATTTAAGTAATGGTACTGCATATAACATCTTACCTTATGAAGTAGAAGCATACCTTATAGAAACAAAGGTAACAAAATGAAATTATTCTTGCTTCTCATTATAATCACAAATTATTTATTATTATCAGATGAAGATGATTATAATATAAAATTTAAAGATACTACAAGCACTATTGGTAAGTTTGTAAGCACTGGAGCTTACTCTATGGTAATTGATTATCAAAATAAAGCGTTAATAGTAGATTCTAGCTTGATTGTTAGTAAAGAGTTATTCTTAAATAACTTTAAAAATAGGGAAATAGGATTTTCATTTTTAGGACCAAGTCTGTATAATGTATTTGTAGGTTATCAAAGAAATAGATATAAAATTAGAGCAACACTCGGGATATCACTAGTAGGAGGAAAGATTAATGGTGTAAAGGAAGCTGGATTTTTCACTTTTGATTTATTCCCAGAACTTGCAGCTCAGCTAGAATTTGCTTATCAATTTAATAATAGTTACAATAGTAAGAATTATATAACTGCTTATTTTGGTGTAGGAAGAGATATTTTGCTTGAAGAAAAATTTAGAAAAGATACTTACTACTTTGGTATTGGGTATAGCCATAATTATAAATATGTTGATTATACCGCATATTTAAACTATAGATTTCTTTCAACTGGTAGTCATTCACATGGATTGAATAGCTTAAGTGGGAAGAATATTGGGTTTGGGTTAAGGGTTGGTTTCTTCGTTGATATATTCTAATAATTTTTGAAACAAATTTACAATTCCTCTTATTACAAAATAAAAAAGCTACCTTTTTGAGGTAGCTTTTCCAAATTAATTTATTTACTTAATGAGTAAAGGTTATCTACGCCATGTAGTTTGGAAGGGAAGTACTTCTGTTGTGGTGTTGGACTGACATCATTACCCAAGTTTAACACTGCTGGCTTGTATTCTCTTGAAGCTACCTTATCTTGCAATGTCATTATGGCTTTAATTACTGCCTCTGGACGAGGAGGGCAACCCGATACATACACATCAACAGGCAAGAATTGGTCAATACCCTGTACTACAGAATAGCTTCTGAACATTCCACCAGTAGATGCACATACACCCATTGAAATAACCCATTTAGGGTCTGGCATTTGGTCATATATTTTGCGAACTACCCATGCCATTTTGTAAGTAACAGTACCTGCTACTAAAAGAATATCAGCTTGGCGAGGAGTCATACGCATTACCTCCGAGCCAAAACGAGATACATCATGGCGAGAAGCTCCCATAGCCATCATCTCAATAGCACAGCATGATATGCCAAGGGGCATTGGCCACAAAGCATTCTTCTGTCCCCATTTTACTACTTCATCTATTGTGGTTGTGAAAAAACCATCTCTTTCAATTGATTCCATTAATCCCATTGGATTCCACCTTTTTTAATTTCATAATAAAGACCAGCAAGCAATATCACAATAAAGATGCTCATTGCTCCGAAAGGTCCCCAACCGAGCTGCTTCATTTGCACAGCCCATGGATACATAAACACAACTTCAATATCGAATACAATGAAGCTAACCGCAACCATGTAGAACTTTATTGAAAACCGCTCTTTAGCACTCCCCACAGGTATCATACCTGATTCATAAGTTGTTCCTTTCTCTTTGGTCTTACGTCTTGCTCCTAAAAATTCAGAAAGCAAAATGAATTGTACCCCAAAGAACACACCAACTAATACCATGACTATTATGGGAAGATAGGTGCTAAGTGTTTGTAATGATTCCATTTTCTATTTAATGTAACGTTAAGTATACCAAATTATTTAGAAAAACCGAGAAAACAAAATGAAATTAACTTCTATTCAAATTAGCAAGAAAATGAAGTCAAAGTTGCATTCAATCGCTAATTAAAACTTATTTCTTCAATTTCTCTTTAAACTCTTTTTTGAACTTATTTAGCTTTGGTGTTATCACAAATGCACAGTAGGATTGACTGCTATTCTGTGCATAATAATTCTGATGATAATCCTCAGCTTCATAAAAAGTTGGCAAAGCAGAAACTTCAGTTACAATCTTTCCATCATAAACTTCTTTATTCAGTTTATCAATCATCGAGTTAATTTTTGATTTTTCTTCCTCATTTGCATAATAGACTACACTTCTATACTGAGTGCCTACATCATTTCCTTGTCTATTAAGTTGAGTTGGGTCATGAGCAGAAAAGAATGCTAAAAGTACTTCTTCATAGCTAATTTTTGTACTATCATAGCTTATTTCACAGACTTCAGCATGACCTGTTGTACCTGTACACACTTCTTTATATGTAGGATTAGCATTTTTGCCACCTGCATAACCCGATACTACTTTCTCTACACCTTCTAATTCTAAAAATTGTGCTTCAACACACCAAAAACAACCACCGCCAAGTAATATCTTGCTTGTTGCAGTTCCCATTGCTTGCTTCTCCTTGTTTGATTGTCCTTTATCGCTGGCATTACAAGCCATTAGTAGGACACAAATTAATATCAATGAATGTTTTATCATATCAATTAGACGTTAGAATTTCTATATGATTACAAGTACCAAAATGAAAAAGGGGTTTTAGTAAACCTATTTCATCAATTCATAAAGTGGTGGGATTGTTTGGAGGCTGTGATTTACTAATTTTGATTTAACAAAACTTAATCTAAGTAGTCCGCATTTATCTTTTGTATCAAAAATAAAGTTTCCTAAGCTATAATATACAGGTTTACTGTCAATCAGCTCATAATCTTGAATTACATGTGGGTGAGAACCAACTATCATATCAGCACCCTCCTTTAGTAATTCTGTAGCTTGACTTCGTTGCCAACTATCTATTTTATTTTTATTTTCTACTCCCCAATGAAGGAAAAGTATTAAATATTTGTCGGGATTTTTAAGTTTAAACTTCTTTATTTCATTAATTAGCTCTTGAAAATTCGGGTTGTATATCTTAATATCTTTACAAGTATCAGTGCTATAGTAAGGTAATTTCAGTAATACTGCTGCCAATACTGCTACTCTATTTAAGTTGTCACTTATTTCAGTATAAAACTGATTATTAGACTTGTTGATATAACCAAAAGGGACTAAACTTTTAGACCTTATATTCTCTACAGTTTCTTCTAAACCACAGCTCCCATAATCTATTGTGTGATTATTTGCTAATGATAAATGAGTAAACCCTATTTCTTTCAGATAATTTAAGCTCTCTTTGGAAGAGTTAAAATTGTACTTTTTAATTATAATTGATTTTTGATTGGATACAGCTGTTTCTAAATTTGCTATATTAATACTTGAACTATCAAAATATTTTTTATATATATTAATAAACTTGCTTTTAGTTATGAAATCTTTTACTCCTCTTGTAAGCATTATATCACCAACAAAAGTAAACCTCAAAGTATCATCAGCATAGAGGTTAATAGCTAATAGTATTAACAAAAGTAATTTATTCACTATCTGTGATTTTGATAAAACTTGTTGGATAATAATTTAAGAACACATCATTAACATAAATGCCAGCCGGTAATACATATTTCTCAAACCAACTTTGAAGTGGATACGGATTTCCTTCATTAATTATTTTCTTCCACTCAGTATCTGTTAACCTTTCACCGCTTTTGTTTACAAATTCATAATATGAATAAACAGCTCCTTGTGTTAAGTAATTTGCTCCATTTATATTGACAACTACATAAATAGAATTTGCTTTACCAATACCAATTTGTAAGTATCTATCATTTGTGGTAAATATGTCTGTTATTGTGGGCATTTCCTCATTTTCCTTATTCCAATAACTAAAATCAGAATCTTCTTCACTACTATTTAGTTTTTTAGGTATTCTAAAAGTAGAATACACTATATCTTCAGCAAGCTTCCCAATTCCAATTATTGTATCATGTTCTTCCCTACTTAGTTTTAATCCTTTTAGTTCTTTATTGCTTATTCTTTTGCAGAAGCTACCAATATACTCTAAATCTTTTATAATTTTATTTATGGTATCATTATTATAATTACTTAGCATCATTTCTTTCATATTGATTATAAACTCTGTACTTTTATTCCAAAAATCTACATTTGGCTCCACATATCCATAAGTAATTGGTTCGTCTGGCAAATCAAAATCGTACTCAATCCCATCGCCTTGCTCTGCGCCAGATGCTTGCTCGGCATATAATATAGTATTATGTTTTAGTTCAGAGTAAGATGCTAAAGAGGTATTCAAATTCTTATCTTTCCAAGAATCTTTTTGCATAACTAAAGGGTAATCTTTCCTTTGTTTATCTAAAGATATTAGCATTTGTATCCATTTATCATAGAGAGTTGTATTATCTATATAGTTCTTAAATTCAGATTTTAATTTATCTAACCTGTCTTTATACCCTGCCCATTTTTCTACTTCTTTATAATGTTCTATTAAAATCTTCTCTGAAGATTTATTGCCAAATACTGCGAAAACATCTAAAGCTTTTGGAAATTCTCTTCTATCAGAATCCCTTGCTAAATTTACCATTTTAGAGAAAATGTAAGCATCAGGAGTAAATAATTGAGTAGTAAAGTAAGCCTTCGGAGTATTATCAGCCAAACCTCCTTTTTGCATAATTCTTTTGTCAAATGATTTCACACCATTTGAAATATCCATTATTGAAAGATTATCCGGTTTTCCAAACAAATATGATATAGTCGTGAGGAATTGCTTATATTTTTTTTCAAGTAATTCATTTTTCTTTACAAGTTTTCCTATATACTCTGCATAACCCCAATACTCTTTATTATTTACTGGAAAAGGACATTTATTGAGCCACATTACAGTTCTGAAATACTTCTTTAGTTTTTCTGTTTTCTCGTAAGTGCCTCTTGGTTTGAACAAAGTGAAATCTATTTCTGTGTCATCTGTTTTACCAATTTCTAATTTACTATTAGTAGATTTGATTTGTTTTTCGATTGCTTGAGCAAGTAGTTTATACTCTTTTGGATAATTTAACTTATTATTAGCAATTTGATTAAGCCCAATTGCAAAGTAGAATTGAGCATACTTTGCTTCTTTATTCTTAGGATTCCTTTTTACATCAAGGCTAGCTTCATTATATCCTAATATTAGTATATCTTGTATTAAATTAGTAAGTAGTTCCTCTTCTAGCTTTGAAAGAATAAAAGTAAAAGACTGACTTATCAAATTCAAATATAAATCAGTTGTTACAAAACTTGGTACCATTCGATATTTATTTCTTTCATACAGACTATGCATTTGAGGATAATTAGTTCGCTCAATTGCATAACCATATTTCAAAATTCTTTCATATAAGTGTTCATTTTTTTGTCCAAATTGATACATATTTACAATAGTAGAGGTATCTATTAGAGTTTTATAATCATCACTATTTAGAAATACACTTTCCTTAGCCTTAATTAACTTGTAAAGTTCATTATCTGTACTATCTAACTGGAATTTCAAATTTTCAATCCAATAGATTGGTTGATACCATTCAAATTGATTGAAGTAATCTCTTAATACTGCATCTTCAAATAAATAGCCATTTTTTGCCATTAATTCAAATTTTAGTAATCTTAACTCTTTATAACTTAATGTTTCAAGTTTTTTGAAGTTTGGATTATTTGGTTTACTTTTTCTACTTTTATATCTAATTTTAAATTCTTCACTTTCATAAATATCATTACTTAAGGATTTGGTATTTTTGTAAGTATCAAAAAACTTAATTTCATCAATCTCTTCAAGCATCCGTTCTTTAGAGCTACATATGCCAACTATAAACAATAACAACAGTTTTACTTTCATTTATTCAACTCCTTAATTGCTTTTAATGAATCTAGATTTTGCTTTTCTATCTTGAACAAATTTAATCCAAATACATTCCATTTATACAAACAAATTCTAAATGAATCATTTTTTAATTGGTCTAAAACTTTCACATAGCTTTTGTCATCTATAGAGAGAGTTGAAAAATCTACTAGCTTATTACCAATTTTAGATGCTTTCCACAAGGCATAAAATCCATATTTATTATATGAATATAAGTACAATGTTAATTCTTCATTTACTGAATATCGTGACTTTTTCTTAATTAAGAAAATAAAATCCATTGTACCGTCTTCATTAATATCTATTAATTCATACTTTAAGACTTTGTATTTGAATTGTACTTCTGCAATTAAGGAATCACTCCCTCCTTGAAAAGCTAAGAGTCTTATTTTAGTTCCAATGTTGTTATTAAAAAGTCTTAGCTTATAACTAAGACCATTATTCTCAAAGTGTTTTTCCTGATAATTATTGGATTCTAAACTAAGAATTGAAAATATAAAGACCAAGACAATCCAAAGTATAAATCTCAATTTCAATCTCACTCTTTCACAAATTTGCTTACTTTGCCATTTATACTTACAAAGTAAATACCTTTAGGTAACTCAGTTACATTTAACTTGCCGTTAAAACTCTCACCAGTACTTATTTTTTCTCCAATCATGCTATATATTTCGTATCTTCCTACTCCAACTATTTTTATATAATCAGGAGCAGGGTTTGGGAATAGCATACTAATATCATCATCTTGCTCGTATATAGATGAGCTTGGGCTAAGCCGCGTATAGTAATTTTCTGTACCGTAAATCCCATTTTCTTTTCTACTATTAAATATGAACAGCACTCCATTACTTGAAAGAAAACTTTCGTAACTACCTACAACACCAGCTACTACTCCGTCAGGTAATGTCTCAAAATTACTCCAAGACTTACCTAAATCATTACTCCATATAAACCTATTGTTAAAAATATCCAAAAGTACAATAAAATTCCCTTTGTGCAAATAACTTATATTAGTTTCATCATGATCAATAACATTAGAAATTGTTTGATTTGATACTACTGCTAATGTTTTTTTGTTAACTATAGTAAGCATCAAGTGAGCTTTTAAAGAAGTATCTAAGTTGCTGTTTTTATTCCCAAAAATAAATAAACTATCTCCTTTAGAAAAACAATATCTATATTTTTGCAAATTAACTAATTCATTCTCTGGATTCTTTTTCTTAATTTCATTACTCAAACTTTTAACTTCATTTTTATTGGCGCTCGCAGTTAAAAGTCCATTCAAACCTAAATCATCACAAATATAAAGTAATTCTTCATCTTTATCAAAGTAGTAGGAAAATAATACTCTATCATCTGTAAATATGATTAAAGAATCTTTGATATTCTTAGGATTATTAAATTTTATTATTTTTGTATATCCCCAATTTATATTCTCGTCTTGGTTTATTAAAAGTATTGAACCATCTTTTAATAAAATAGGATAATCATTATATAGATTTAATCTCTTAAATTCATATCCAATTTCATTTACTCTATTATTCTCAATATCAATTTTAAATACCTTATATGAATAATTTTTTTCCTCAGGAATAGGGTCAAATAGCATGACAACTGAACTATTATTCTGAAATATTGAGCCACCCTCTGCAAAAAAATAACCTTCTGGATAAAGTATTGTATTATTGTTATTAATATCTTCATCTTTATTATTGAATTGCAATCCATAATAACCATGATGAATTATGTATTTGTCTGTTTCGTTAGCTCTTTTATAATAAGGGGTAACATACTCAATTGTTTTCCATTCTCTAGAAAAGCATTGACTGTAAACAACAAATATAAAGAGTAATTTTACAAGAACTCTATAATTAGATTGTTTCATTTATTTAATCCCTCGGTGTGTTAATTTGCGGTTGATTATTGCTATCTATGTATTTGATGTTTTTATTTCAATTCCCAGCTTTATAGTTAGCTTCTAACTTTCTATAAATGTACTCCCTTACTACAACTAAATGGTCGTAACCACTAGAAGCAATTCGCTTTTCTACTTCTTTTGCTATTGCCCCAAACTCACCAGGTCCTCCATAAATCCCTACTGGGCTTCCATTTGGTGCATACATTTTAATATAATAGGTACAAACTCTTAGTTCATTACCATTATCTGCTAAAAAAGCAATTACATTTGATTGATTCTTATATTCATATATCAAACTGTCATTGTTTAATTTATAAGGATAGGGCTCCTCTTTTGTATTTAAAAGTACGCTGTTCTGCAATGTCAAATAACTATTAGGGCTATAGTAATTATCCATTATACTATCGTTTTTGTCTAGCTCATTTATTACCCAACTAAGGAGTTCACTCTCGGGAATAACTTTGCGGTCTCCGTAAAACGCCCTTATCGTCCTACCAATCTTTTCATATTTGTACTTACCTTCATCTTTCCTTGTTACTACATTGTCATCAGCACAGCTATTTACAATTAAGATTAAGCAAGTAAAAAGTATAACTTTTAAAATAGAAATTTTCATAGAAATTCTCCAAGAATTTAATCTCACACACTCAATATAGCAAATAAATTGTAACATAAAATAAAAAAAGCCCTCATTTGAGGGCTTTTGATTCCTACATATCGAAACATTCATTGAGGGGGCATAGGATAATCCACTACCTACTACCTTATGCCCTTTTGCCTCAATGAAATTATGGAGGAGGAATCATCAGAAGAAGTGTGTGTCGTGAAGCTTATTTTGAAATCTTTATAACTTTTTGCCAAGTTACTCCGACTTCACTTACTATTTCTAAACTGTAAATTCCATTAGCATATTGTTGCATATCTATCGTTTGTCCCCTTTCAAT
>VYMC01000230.1_pt1 | contig 12420 bp, 12 predicted proteins | sample 5115301 | NCBI WGS metagenome assembly VYMC01 (sample SAMN12291802, study PRJNA351875) | freshwater metagenome | isolation source: freshwater lake | place: USA: Michigan, Wintergreen Lake | collected 2013-08-08 | reverse complement strand
GATGAGAAAGTCGCTTTAGCGAAAGCTGCATTTCGTATGGCTCAACAGGTTCAAACTGTAGTAGATTCTACAGTATTCGGCGGTCGTCAGCTTATTGATGGTACTTACTCTGCTAATTTCTTTATCGGTACCAATAATGTATCGAATTTAATTACTATGAGTGTCGATTTATCTACCTCAAATGCAGATTTTAACGTTGTAAGCAATAATTTTAGCATCAATTCTTTAACTACTAGCTCGTTTGCTGGTGTTACTAATTTAGATTTGAATTTCTTGAATACTGTTAGTGCAAATGACTTAGGGATTTTCTCTGAATCTGTTATTGGTACTACTCTTTACAGTTTAGCTGAAGCTTTAAATAACGTTAACAAAGTTGCTACTTATCTTGGTGGTATTTCTAATCGTTTAGATTCGCAAGAAAGTCTTCTTGGTATTCAAATTACTAATTACAATGCTGCTATCTCAAGATTAGAAGATGCAGATGTAGCTCAAGAACAGCTTGCATTAATTAAAGCACAGTTCTTACAGCAATCTTCGCTTACTTCACTTGCTCAAGCGAACCAGAATCCTAATGGATTCTTACAATTAATAAGAGGTTAGTAAATAATACTAATAGTAATATTTATTGACCTCTAATTGAATAAAATTAGATTAAGTTTACATCAATGTAAACCGATATCCAATTTATCTTTCTTAGATTATGAAAATAATCTACAAAGGATAATTATTTTATTTCAAATAACTTATTGCTGATGATTTTTTATCGGCTATTCGTGGTTTGTAGTAATTACAAACCTATCTAAACAAAAGCTAAACTATGTGCTTTTTAAGAATTTCTAAAAGCTAATATTACTTTCGTTCCAAGACCTGCTTTACTCTCAAGATTAAATTCAACATTATTTAACTTAGAATATTCTTTAATCAATATCAATCCCAAGCCAGTACCTCTTTCATTTTCTGTTCCCTCAGTACTACCGGATTTAGTATCATTTAATATTGCATTTAGTTGTTTTTCAGTCATTCCAACTCCTTCATCTTCTATAATGATTATCATTTCATCTTGTTTAACTTCATATTCTAACTTGATAGATTTACCTCTTGGTGTAAATTTCAATGCATTAGAGATAACATTTCTAATTACTACAAGAATGGTATCTATATCTGCTAATACAAATAGTTCATTATTAAGTTTATTATCTATTAATATCTCTTTCTCAATTATTTTTGCGTTATATATTTTCAAACACTGTTTTACTATTTTAGAAATATTAACCGGCTCTAATTCGATTTTATTCAAGTTGTTTTGAGTACTAGCCCACAATAACAAATCTTCAAGTAGATTATATACATCATTACTAGTAGTAAGTAATGAATTTTGTAGCTCATCAATATCTTCTTTATTTAAATTGCTTTCGTCATTCTTGATAATATTCAGTACATTATTTATTGATGAAATTGGTCCTCTCAAGTCGTGAGATACAATTGAGAAAAAGTTATTCAAGAATTTATTCTTACTTTCAATATTATCTTTATAACCCTCTATTTCTTTTTTGAGGTTTATTTCTTTCTTTAAATTACTTCTAAGTATGTATATAAATATCATGACTGTAATTAAAAGCACAGAAAGTACAACTGTAACCCCTATAAAGTAATTATTACTTTTCTTCTCTAATTCTATTATCTTATTCTTATCCTCTAATAACTTACTGAATTTATAGGATGTTAGTTGTCCAAACAGCTTTGTTCTTTTGCTTACTTCTTCTGAATAATTATAGTAATGGTCGTAGTATTTTATACTTTTTTCTTTATTACCTATATAGTTGAACAAGCGACCTAATACGAAATATGCATCTCTTGTCTGGCTTATGAATTCACCCTTCTGAGTTGCTTTCAATACATTTAATGCTACCTCAATAGCTTTTTTATATTGTTTTTTGTACTCTAATACTTTTACTTTCAAGAACAAAGTATATATATAATAGTTTACATTAGTTGAAAATGAACTATTAGAAAATACTGCCTCAATCAATGAATCTGCTTTATCATATTCCTTTAATTCAAAACAGTATTCAATATACTTGTTGTAAACATTATTTGCATCAGGATATGCTTTTATTAGAATAAAGTTGTTTATTGAATTTTCATAATAGTATATTGCTGAATCTTTTTTTCCTTCTAATTGATAAATATTACCTATAAACTTATATGTTCCAGCAATCGAAAGTTGTAGCTTATACTTATTTGCGATTTCATTACTTTTTAGAAATACAGCTTTGGCTTTACCTATATCATTTAGTTTCATATAGCACAAGCCAATATTATTCATAAGCACTATGTATGCTTGTTTTGAGAAATTATCTTTAGAATTAATACTAGTAAATTCTGTACCTTTCATATAGTATTTTATTGCTTCTTTATAATCCATAGTGGTGTAGAATAGATTCCCCATATCAGAATATGCATAAGCAGACCCAACACTATCATTCATTTCAATTGCCATTTGAAGTACTTGTTTATAGTTTTCAAATGCATTCAAATAATCATTTTTATATGAGTAGAAATTTCCTAAGTAGTGGTAAGCTGTTTGTTGAAGTTTGCGATTCTCTATCTCTTTACTGAATTTTAATAACTCATTAGCTTTCTTTATACCTACAAAATTATCTTTAGAGTATTCTTCTATTAGATAGTCTTTATATAGTGTTAAGAGTGAATCATCATAAATCCGAGCATTTTTCCTTGCCTGAATTAATTTGTACAAATCCTCTTTTGCTTCTATTACATAGCTTGATATTATTATTAATACTGCTAAAAGAAGTAGCCGATTTAGTCCATATTTCCATTTCACCATATGGCAAATATAAACAAATTCTCTTAATAGAAAATAAAGTTTGAACTATGAAACATATAGCCCATTTTATAGAAAAGGTCCCCCCCTCCTATCTCCTGTCTCTTATTGCTTGTACGTCTATACCATAGCGGCGTATCTTATTATGCAAAGTCTCACGGCTTACTCCCAACCTTGCAGCAGCTTTGCTCACATTTCCATTTACAAGCTCTAATGTAGATTCTACCTTCAGTTTATCCACTTTAGCAACATCTTCTTTTAGCGTTCCATCACTTGAAAGCAACTCAGTTGCCATTTTTGGCTCTATACTAAATGTTGCCCCAGCAGATTTCATTACCTTATGCAAATCCTTTGTTTCAATCTCATTGCCCTTTACAGTCTGTAATATCACTTTTAAAGTTGAAGTAAGTTCCCTAATATTTCCATTCCATCTCTGCTCCATCAGGAACTCTATAGCTGATGGTGAAAATAGCTTAGACTCATCATACTGCTCATTATGATACTTAGTGTAGTGATTCACTATCTCTGGTATATCTTCTTTTCTTTCTCTTAGTGGTGGAAGATAAATCTCGCACTCTCTCAATCTGTGATATAATGGCTCTCTAAATTTATTCTCTTCTATGTACTTTAGCAAATCCTTATCCGTAGCTGATATAAACCTTATATCTACTGGCTCTGCCTCAATAGCTCCTACCTTACGTACTATTCTTTCTTCAATTGGTATAAGTAAATTTGATTGCACATCGTGGGACATATCACCTATTTCATCTAAAAAAAGTGTCCCTCTATTCGCTTTCTGAAAAAGCCCCGACTTAGTATCAGTCGCACCACTAAATGAACCTTTAGTATGTCCAAATAATTCACTTTGGAATAGCTCTCTCGGAATATTTGGAATATCAACAGTTACAAACGGATTCTTTATTCTCCTTGAAACTGAATGAATTGCCTTAGCCACTAGTCGTTTACCTGTACCAGTTTCTCCTGTTATAAGTATATTCAGGTCTGTTCTTCCAAATCTAATTATACTATCCCCCACCTCAAGCAATGCTTTCGATTTGCCTACTAAGCCATTTGCAGTAAGCATATTGAATATCTCTTGCGATTCACCATCACTTCCCAAATTCTCTAGCGATGACTCAAGCACTTGCTTAATCCTATCTCTATTTACTACCGATTTCTCTATAAAGTTAATCGCTCCAAGTTTTGTAGCTTTTACAGCCGTCTCTATAGAACCCTTCCCTGAAATCATAACCACAGGTATATGAGGGAATCTTCTTCTACTATGCTCCAATATATCCAATCCTGTTAGCTTTACACCCGGACCAAATTCAATATCTAGCATAATTAAGCTAATACCAGTATAATTTCTATCTATATAGCCAATCGCATCTGTTGGATTATAAACTGTGTGAGTCTCATATCCAACACTTGCAACTATCTCTGCAATAGTGTTGCAAAAATCTTGATTGTCATCAGCAATTAGAATCTTCATTTATACCTCTTAATTTTCTTTTATTTTGAATAAATCCTTTGCAGCTTCCAAACTCAAATAAAAGAATTTAAAATCTCTTACCAAAGGATTTTTATAGTTATCATTCCAAATGGCATTGTTCCAAAGGGATTGATGTTTTAAGTTGTTTTTTGTACTCTCAAATATGATGTAAGTCAAAGTATCGCCTGGCACATTCACCGTCTTGTTAGATGAAATTAACTTTAAGTAATCCGGTATCATCTTACAAAATACAGTGTCCGGTAATACCGCAGTAAGCACTCCAGAAGTATCATTCAAGGATTCTACTTTGTACATATTTGCATTAACTTTCAGTACATAGCTTTCTATCGTTACATTCTTTTTATTATCGTACTTCCCCCACTTTATCAATACATCATCATAAAGCTTTGGTACACAAGTTCTAGTTGGATACTGCATACTTGCTCCACATGAAAGCAGTAAAAATACACTCAATATGTAAAGAAAATTACGAAGCAAAATAGCCCTCTGAATGTAATTTCTTGAATTCCTCATATCGCACACTACATTCTTCTTTTCCCAATAATGCCATTGTCTCATACAAACTCGAACCCACCGATTTACCTGTCATTATTAAGCGTACTGGATTCATTATTTCACCAAACTTCAACTTCGCTTCATTGATATATCCTTTCACAGTTTCTTCCAATGGGTCATGGCTGAAATCATCTAATGAGAAAATCCTTTCCAGCAATTTATCTACTTGCTCTAAAGTGCTTTCTTTCCAACATTTGTTATAATATTCCCTATCGTAAGTTGGTTTACCAAACATATAATCCGCAAACCCTTCCACCTCATTTAGTAGATGTATTCTTTCTTTTATTAACTTAATTACTTTTGATAGATATGCAACATCTGGCTTATTTTCAAAATAATCTATTGCCATACTTGCCAAATAATTTTCATCTAATGAACGTAAATACTGTGCATTCATCCAAAGCAGTTTCTCTCTATCGAATACTGCCCCACCTTTATTTACTTTCTCTAAGTTAAAGCTATCTACAAGCTCTTGCAATGAAAACACCTCTTGGCTTCCACTTGGATTCCAACCCAAAAGAGATACAAAATTCACAAATGCTTCTTTTATATATCCATTCGATTTGAACTCCTCCACCGCCACTGAGCCAGTTCTTTTAGAAAGTTTTGTTTTATCATTATTTAGTAATAGTGGTAGATGTGCAAACTTCGGTGCTTCCCATCCAAATGCTTGATAAAGTAACACATGCTTTGGAGTAGATGGCAACCACTCCTCACCTCTAATCACATGAGTTATAGCCATAGTATGGTCATCTACTACATTAGCCAAATGGTAAGTTGGAAACCCATCAGATTTCAATAATATTTGGTCATCTATATCTTTTCCCTGCACACTTACCTCACCTCGAATTATATCGCTGAATGATACCGTTGCATGGTAATCTACTTTCATTCTTATTACATAAGGAGTATTAGCATCAAGCAAAGCTTTAGTCTCATTTTCACCCAATGTATATTGGTTACGCATTGTAGTTCTATCATACTTAGGTGCTATACCAGCATTTTCCTGTCTTTTACGCATTGCTTCTATATCTTCAGGAGTGTCAAAGGCATAGTAAGCACTACCATTATCAATCAATTGATATGCATATTTCTTGTATAAATCAAACCTCTCAGATTGTATATATGGTCCGTAATCACCACCTACATGCGGTCCCTCATCAAATTCCAAACCTGCCCATCTTAGCGATTCTATCAAGTTTTCCTGTGCATTCTCTACAAATCTTGTCCTATCTGTATCCTCTATTCTCAATATAAACTTACCGCCCTTATTGCGTGCAAATAAGTAATTGTATAGAGCCGTTCTTAGACCTCCCACATGCAAAAATCCTGTTGGACTCGGTGCAAACCTTACTCTGACTGACATTAAATTACCTTCTTAATTAATTGACAAAATGAAATCTTTGGCTTCATTTCATTTCTTGTAACTTAGTCAAAGAAATTCAAAATCCACCAATAGAATAGCTACAAATTTACCAATTTTAATGCTTATTTGCCTTATTAAGCATTAATAGGGTCTGCATTGTCAGATTTAACTTACACTTGCCCTTACTTGTTCCTTTTTTGCAACTTCTTTGATTTGCTTTATCCTTTTTCGGATATTTACTTCTGAGCAATTTAGCTCGTGAGCAATCTGCTTAGGTGGTTTACTCATATTTTCTATGATATATCTATCCAAGAAGCTATCCAACCGCTTCAAACTTGGAATGTAGAAATTCATTCCATTCATATTTTGCACCAATTTTTGTGCTACTTCAATACCACAAAGGTCTGCTATAAAGCGTAATTCCTTCGTCAGGTCGCTATATTGTATATTCTGATAAATGTTCATCACGGAACCTATTTTTAATTTGTTGGATGTAATACAAACGCAATATATGTAAATTTTACATATCTACAAGTAATTTTTACATTATTTGTTGTTTTTTTGTATATTTGTATTGCATTTCAATTACTTAAATGGAAATCATGCACGATTTGGCAAAAGAGATAGGCATCCGTTTACGCAATATTAGACAAATTGCCGCCGGTGGTCAAGGTCTTACTAGCGACGAGTTCGGTTTGCTTTTGGAAGAAACTGGTGAAAGAATTCGCAATTACGAAACCGGTAGGACTTTGCTCAACGTTAAGCTACTCATCAAACTGTATGACATTGGTTATAATCCGATTTACATTCTAAAAGGAGAAGGCAGTATCTTCGCCGATAATGAGCAAGGCAAACTCATAAAAGATAATATCTTCAAAAGTGAACACCGAGAAATCGCCGAAGTAAAACTCTTCGTAGCAGCAGCCGGCGAAATCAAACCAAAAAGGTAGATTTTCACGACACCACATTTTTTGTAGATTTGTATAACTGATAAGTTTTAGAAAATAAAGTTATTTACTGATAACTTTACCTTGAATATTGTTTAATTTTGTTTTTTTAATGAATAGACCAAATTACTTTAATGTTATTGAAGAACGCCTCAATCTTCTTGCAGAGCGAATAGAGTCCCGTGGAAGATTGAATATGCTTGAGTTGAACATTCACGCAGAAAGTTTCTATCAACACTTTTTAAACGAGTTATTCGGTTGGGCTGTTTTGAATGAGAACGAAATCAAACAAAACGCAGAAGCAATTGACCTAGTTGACCATACTAACAAATTAATTATACAGGTTTCTTCTACTGCAAGCAAACAAAAAATTGAATCTTCACTTTTGAAAGACACGTTAAAAAAATATAACGGATATACATTCAAATTCATCTTGATTGCTCGTGACGCTGACAAACTAAGAAATAAGACATTCGAAAATCCTCATGGAATTGCATTTAGCCCTGCAATTGATATAATTGACAAAAACTCAATTCTATCTAAAATAAGAGGATTGAACATTGATGACCTAGAGCGTATTTACAAATTCGTAAAAAAAGAATTGGTAAATGAAATTGATCCACTCAAATTGGAATCCAATTTAGCAACAGTTATCAATATCCTATCGAAAGAGGATTGGGATAAAAGCGAGCCGATTTCAGAGATAAATAGTTTTGAAATTGATAGAAAAATAAGCTTCAATAAATTATCAAAGTCAAAAGAGTGGATAGATGAGTATTATAACTATTACAAAAGGATAAATGATATTTATTCAGAGTTTGATAAACTAGGCTCAAACAAAAGTAAAACGGTTCTTGCAGCATTTAAGAATGTTTACCTGAAAGCTAAAAACGAGTATTTGGCAGATGAACTATTTGATGAAATTATCAATAAAATTACCGAGAGAGTTCTAAATAGTTCTAATTATGAGCCAATTCCAATTGAGGAGTTAGAACAGAGTATTAGAATTATAACTGTCGATGCATTCATAAGATGTAAAATTTTTGAAAACCCTGAATCTTACAATTATGCTACTACCTGACAACATACACCCAGAGAATAGCATCTATTATAATGGTGCATTTGTAATTGACTCATTGAAACAGAATCAAGGATTTAATCTAATTGATTTGTATCAAGAGGTTAAATCCAAAAAAACAATGTCGTTTTCGGTCTTTATCCTTTGTTTGGATTGGTTGTATTTAATTGACGTGGCGAGAATTAACACCTTAGGAGAGATAGAATTATGTTCTTAAAATCATTAACCATAACAAGCGGGGCAAAAGTCATTCGTGAAATAGAGTTTCACAAAGGGTTGAACTTGATTGTTGATGAAAGCGAAAATCAAATAACAGGCAACAGCGTTGGAAAAACAACAGTTCTGAAACTAGTGGATTTTTGTTTGGGTGCAAATTCAGGTAATATTTATACAGACACCGAATCAAAAAAAATAGATGAAACCGTTAAAGGATATCTTATTAAGAAAAAGGTGTTAATTACACTTATACTCACTAACGACTTAGATTCAAGTGTTGATGAAATTATAATTGAAAGAAATTTTATAGGTAGAGGAAAAGAACTAATAAGAAAAATAAATGGGAACCAATTAACGGAGGAAGAATTCGAAACAAATCTTTCTAATTTGATTTTTCCTAATCATTTGGCAGACACTCCAAGTTTTAGACAAATCATTTCACATAATATTCGATATAGAGATGAAAGTTTAAGTAACACATTAAATACATTGCCTTTCGGAAAACCAGAACAGTATGAAGCTCTTTATCTTTTTCTTTTTGGATGCGATTTTACCAAAGGCACAAGTAAGCAGGAAGTGATAACTAAAATTAATCAAGAGGTAACGTTCAAAAAGCGTCTTGAAAAAAATGAAACAAAAACTGCATATGAAACTGCTTTATCTCTCATTAACAATGACATTGAAGCACTGAATAAAAGAAAAAGCAGTTTTAATCTAAACGAAAATTTGGAATCAGACCTGGATAAACTTAACAAAGTTAAGTATGAAATCAACAAAACAAGTTCATCAATTGGAAAATTAAACATTAGAAAAGACCTCATAAAGGAAGCAGAAGCGGAACTTCAATCTAGTAAGTCTGAAATTGATTTACGACAATTAGAAATAATATATGAACAAGCAACATCCAAAATAACGTCAATTCAAAAATCTTTCACTGACCTTGTCTCATTTCACAACGCAATGATTGGTGAAAAAGTTAAGTTTATAACAAAAGAACTACCATCATTAGAAAAAGCAATTCTAGAAAACAATAATGCTCTTAAGAGACTTCTTGAGGAGGAGAAAACCTTATCTTCCCTTGTTTCTAAAAGTGATTCTTTTGAAGAACTTGAAAGAATTATTGCCGAACTAACTGAAAAATACAGAAAAAAGGGTGAGTATGAAAGTATCATTGAACAACTAAATGAAGTCGATACTAATTTAAAAGATTTCAATAGACAATTGAATGAAATAGACAACGAACTTTTCAGTGAAAGCTTTGAACAAATTGTAAAAACTCAACTTAATAAATTCAACGTTCATTTTGCTTCAATCTCTAATGAGTTATATGGTGAACAATATGCTATAAAGTATGACATAAAAACCAATAGAAAAGGACAAAGACTATATAAGTTTAGTGCGTTTAATGCAAATATGAGTTCAGGTAAGAAGCAAGGTGAAATTTCTTGTTTTGATCTTGCATACACATTGTTTGCAGATGAAGAAAATATACCTTGCCTTCATTTTTTACTAAATGACAAGAAGGAGTTAATGGACGACAAGCAGTTAGTTAAAATTGCAGACTTCGTTAATAGAAACAACATTCAATTTGTTGCTTCAATTCTAAAAGACAAACTTCCACTTGAGATAAACCAAGAAGAATATTTTGCAGTAAAATTATCACAAGACGACAAATTATTTAGAATTGAGCGTAAAGTTATGTAATCTATTAGTTTAATTTTTATCCTTTTCTAAATATTTACTTTATCTTTATCATCCTTATTTTTATCTTTGTACTACAGAATAATATATGGTAGCATAGACGTCCTCGTCTGTGAATTATCCCCTCACCTTGGGGAGTGCTAGGGTGGGGTTGAAATAAATGTCGCATTTTTTTGAAATATGTCGTTCCAAACGATAATCCATTACTTGGATTCACTCCAAGTTGTGGAAGCTTAGCTTCGCATTTTACGACATCGCGACATCGAAGTTAAAACACAAACCTTTGATATTATAGCTACTTACTCGTTCCTTGAAATCTATCATAAAAATTGAAGAATGTCGTACCAAACGATAATTTTCAAGCGGATCGCATTCGCTTGAAAAAGCTTAGCTTCGTTTTTGCGACATCGCGACATTGTAACCCCCTACTTTGGTGGGGGGGGGTAAGAAAACAATAAACAACATTGGACTTTAGTCCTTACTTTATAAGCTGCTCCCCTCAGGGAGAAAAGGCTCCCAAAGAGTCGCAACAAAGTAAAGACTTTTTGGGACAAAAGATAGGGCTCCCAAAGAGTCGCAACGAAGTAAAGACTTTTTGGGACAAAAGATAGGGCTCCCAAAATCCGAACTTGAGAGGATTTAGGGACAACAGGGTAAGGGTGGGGTTGATGTACAACATTGCTAGGATGGGTAAAAAGATAAACAAAGCCATTCCTACGACACTTATTCTTTATTATCTTGCTTAAAATTGTCTTATTAATTCAAAAATGATTGAACCTTGGGAAATAAAACTACTCGAAGCTACCGATATTGATTTCGATACGCCAAACTCGAAAAATCTCTCACTAATTAAAATCATTGGGGATTCTATGAATACTAATATTAATTACAATGGTAAGCAACTATATTTGAATACTGATATACAACATAAACCACTTTTCGGAGAAGTCGTATTAGTAAGAATAAATGGACATTATTATACTAAACAAATACTCCTATACGAAGGCAGAATTATGCTACATTCTTTTAATCCTAAGTTCAAAGATTATATTGTTGATGATAGTGATGATTTCAAAATTATAGGTATTGTAGAGGGGCTGATGTAAGCTATTATTCATTCCAAATCTGCTCATACAGGAAATATGAGACTGTACTCATCACCCCAAAGTATGATATAAAAAGACCAAAGTTGGATTGAAAGTCTGCAAATTCCCAACCCTCTAAGCCCATTTTAGTGGACTCTATACCAAGCAGTAGATTCGGTAGTAAAATAGGAAATGATAATACTACCAACAATATACTTCTTGAGTTAGATTTTGATACAATTGCAGATATTATAGTAGAAGCCGATGCAAATGATAATGAACTTAATAGTACTGTCAGCCAAAATATTCCAGCATTACGTATTATTATTGAGGAGTTAAATATTAGTAGTAATACTATTGATACAAATGATATTAATAACGATATTATTATATTATAAAATAGTTTACCGAGATATACAGAATGTGCATCACTTGTTATGCGAAGTAGTAGCATTGTGCCACGCTCCTCCTCACTTACAAAGGATTTGCCCAATCCCGTTACTGAGCCAAAAAATACTATCACCCATATAAATGCTGAGGCAACTGCTTCTGAGAACTTAGTATCTGCTACTGAAAATACAACGATAGATACTGTAGTAAGAGCAAATAGAAATACCGTTGAAATTGTATATCTATTTCTTAGTTCTAGTTTGACTTCTTTTGCTAATACTGCTAATAGTCTTTTCATATCTACATTGTAAATCTAAGACCAAGCAAGATGTTTGTCTGCCTTATATGCCAATTCCCATCACTAATTACGCTATTTAGCCAAAAGCGTTCGTTCAGTTCAAAGAATGGTGCAAATCTAGTGGTTATAGGGTATATAAACCCAAACCCAAAAGACCCACCAAATCTCATACTATTAAGAGATGAAAGTGAATGAGATGTATTTGAAAACTCCCTACTTCCATTGCCATATAGATAATCAACAGGATATAGTATTTGTGTTTTATATTCCACACTCTTAGTCATTAGCAAGCCAGTCTCTAATGCGGCAGTCAAATAGAAATTCTTAGTTAGGTAATACTCACAAGTTACATTCAAATTCATAAATTGACCGTTTATTTCAAGAGTTCTTCCTTCTTGAAATGTCTCTATCTGGTTAGTAATTGGA
>VYMC01000229.1_pt1 | contig 12484 bp, 13 predicted proteins | sample 5115301 | NCBI WGS metagenome assembly VYMC01 (sample SAMN12291802, study PRJNA351875) | freshwater metagenome | isolation source: freshwater lake | place: USA: Michigan, Wintergreen Lake | collected 2013-08-08 | reverse complement strand
CCCTCAATAATGATATTGCATTTAGTATGGTCTATTACCCAAGCGTTGTGGCCTCTTTCTTTAGCTGCTTCAATCAATCTGCGTGTAGAATAAAGCTTCGTATTTCTTGAAAGTACTACGATATTCATTTTGAATTTCCTTTTATTATTTTCTTACTTGGAATTTAGCAAAAATTTCTTTGATACATCTACTAAGAATTTCTTCTTAATGAATTTTCTGCCAATTAATACCGGATAGCGCATCTTACTTCGATTATTGAAAGTGAATTCAGTATTGTAAGTTTTATTACCAAGCTTAATCTTTAGTTTAACCATAAATCTATTTTGTACTTTTCCATTTGAAGAACGCACTTTTACTTTATAGTAATTTTCAAAATAGAATATTTTGTGGTCTTCTTTGGGATTGTAATGTGCATCAATTGAGACTTTGAGCTTTTTTGCTCCATCAATCTCTACTTCTTCAATCTCATAGCAATGAAGTACAGAGCGATAAGCACCTGTATCAATCTTAGCGGTTAATTCTATTATGCCAATTTCAGGAAAGCTGATATGTTCTCTTCTACCTATGTATTCCATGTTATTGAGCCACATCTAATGCTTTAGAATTAAGAACCTTAAATGCAGTTTTAGTATTTACTTTAATGATGTAGCCACGTTTGCCACCATTTATGTAAATTGAATCTAATTCTTCTAATTCAATTTGATGATATATCGGTATTTTTTTGAGTGTTCCAAAGGGTGAAGTACCACCAAATTGATACCCAGTAATTTTTAATGCCAAGTCTTGTGGGCATAAGTGAATTTCTTTTCTACCTAATTGCCTTGCCATGCTTTTAAGAGAAACTTCTTTATCACCACTTATTAGTATTATAGAAGGGGATTTACTTTCATCAATTACCACTATGGTTTTAACAATTAGATTTTCCTCAACTCCAAGTTCAATACTAGTTTGCTTAGTACCACCTTTATCTATGTATTCATAAAGGAAACTTTCGAACTTAATTGTTTGTGAAGTTAAAAATCTAGTAGCAGGAGTAACAGGAAATTTCTCTTTTGCCATATTAGTCTAATATTTTTACAACAACTCTTCTATTTTGTTTGCGACCATCTTCAGTTTTATTAGAAACAATTGGTTTTGTACTACCAAAACCTGTAGCCAATAAACGTGATTTAGCAAATCCTTTTTCTAAAAGATACTGTCTTACAGCTTCGGCTCTATTTGTTGATAGCTTCCTATTAGCTCCTGAATTTCCGACATTATCAGTATGTCCTTCAATCAAGATTTTAAAGTCCGAATATTTAGTAAGCAAATCAACTAGTTTATCTAATTCTAACTTACTATCATCATTTAGTTCAGCACTAGCAGTCTCAAAGAATAGGTTATTTAAACTTAGTGTTGCACCTTTCTCGATAGGAGTGAGTAGCAAATCCTCAATAACTTCTTTGTAGCCATCGATTTTGGGTAAATCGAAATTCTTACTTTTAGCATAGAAACCTTCTTGCTTAGCTTCAAAAGCATACTTTTTACCAGCAGGAAGTACGATTTGATAAGAGCCATCTTTAGGGTTGCTAATTGCTTTTCCTATTAGCTTTTTGGTTTTTATATCTTTAATTTCGATAGGAGCCGAAATAATTTCATTCGTTTTTGAATTTCTGACAACACCTTTTACAAGTATAACAGATTCTGGTTTCAATGCTTTAGGTAAATTAATCTTGACAATATCAGTACCACCTAAGCTATTTTCATCAGTTACCATATATGCAAATTCGCCAGAGGCAGGAATAGAAAATCCATATTCTATGCCTTTAGTATTTATTTCATCACCAAGATTGATTGGTTTAGTCCAATTAGTCCAAGAATCATCTAATCTTTTGGACATAAATAAATCAAATTTACCATAACCGGGATGACCTTCAGATGCAAAGTAAAGAGTTTTACCATCAGCGGCGAGGAATGGGTAAATTTCATCTGTATGAGTATTAACAATATTACTTAAGTTAATTGGCGAACCCCAAGAGTCATCATCTTGCAATAAGCAAACATATAAATCATTACCACCATAATTTTCTAAACACTTCGAAGAAATAATTAGAGCCCTTCTATCTGATGAAAGGCATTGTTGCCAGAATGGTGAATTGCAACTAAAGTTATTAAATACCATAGATTTTGGGATTTCCCAACCATTTGAAGTACGATTAGTACGAGAAATACCACTTTTATTATCATTACTTCCATCTGGCTTATAAGTATTTGATAAGAGTAGTGTATTATTATCAGGAGTTACAGAAATCACCCAGTTAGGTCCAATATTATTTAATGGCTTACCAGCATTTTTTCTTGGTTGCCACTTACCTAAAGAATCTAATTCTGAAATGAAAATATCATTTCCATCATTTGGACCACCAGTATTATATTTACAACCCTCTGTTGTTAGATAAAGTGTGTTGCCATCATAGCTTACAACAGGTAGGGTTTCATTACATTCAGAGTTAACATTGCTACCAAGATTCTCCTTCTTAATACCTCTTGGTTTGTAAGCAATAGTATTAATGCCTTCAACTTCTTGAAATGCTTTAATGTTTTCAAACTCTACTAAACTTGGATTTGAAACGAAATAACCTATTAATCTACCAAAGAATTTGAATTTAGGAACTGTTGCAATTAGTTCTTCATTTAATATGAATCTAACAACTTCACCTTTTTTAACAATTTGAATTGTATTCCAATTCCCATCAAGTTTAAAGCTTTGTATCACGCCAGGTAGAGCTATATTTTCTTCATTATTCTGCTCTTTCTTAATAATACTTACATCTTTATTGCTTCTTATAAAGAACTGATAGCAATTACTAAAATCATTTGCTCCAAAAATTAGACCTACAAATGAATTCTCAGAGCTTCTAACAACACGCACTTTAGTTTCAATTGAGAAATCTGATTCTGGATTGAGTTTAGAATTTTCCCAAAATGCTGAGGAATTGAATGATTTAAAATCAATTCGCATTAGATTATTGTTAACTGTCAGATTGTAATTGTTGTCCGAATAAGATTGATAATATTTTCTAACACCTAAATCTGTATTATAGACTTCCTTCCAATCTGCTTTTGAAGCAAAAGAGCATATTAGCAATGCTATTAAGTATTTTCTTATCATGATTAACGAAAATTAATTTATAGAATTTAAACCTTTTGTTTGGAATTTTGTCTTAATTTTAGGTTGAACTTCAACATTTTTTAAAAACCATGCTAAATTACTTTTTGAAAATAAATTTCTTGGTGTTAATCCTAACTTCGATTACTGTTAATTCATTATTTGCAAATGAAAAGCTAAGACTTATTGTGTTTTTCTCTGAAGAATGCCCAATAAGTCAGTATTACACAAAAGAACTAAATTCAATAGCATTTGATTATAATGCATATCTTAATACTATAGTTTACTTTCCAATGTTATCATCTACACAAGAAAAAATGAAGGTATTTAAAGAAAGTTATAAACTTAATATACCTTGTAGGTTAGATGAAAAACAAAGTTTAGCTATCAAGTACAATGTAACAACTACACCAGAGGTAATTTTATTAATTGGTGATTCTATACTTTATCAAGGTAGAATTGATGATGCTTTTTTGACTGTTGGTTCTCGAAGAAAAGTAGTAAAAGAAAGAAATCTAAGAGAAGCCATTGATAGTTACAAAGAAAAGTTACCACAAAAAGTAAAATACGTAAAACCTGTAGGGTGTTTAATTACATTCGAACCTAAAGAAGAAAAAAAGGATAAATAATGAAAAGCATTCTAAATTGTTTTATAATCGCTATTGTTTCGATACTAAATCTCTCTGCAAATGAAGTAAATTATAGCGAACACATTTCACCTATAATATATAAAAATTGTACCGGTTGCCATAGACCGAACGAAATAGGACCAATGCCATTTACCAAATATAGTGAGGTAAAAGCATTTGGAAATATGATAAAATATGTAACTTCAGATAAGAGTATGCCACCTTGGAAGGCAGATAATAATTTCAATAAATATGTTGGACAACGTGGGCTTACTCAGGAAGAAATTAATTTAATCAAAACTTGGGTTGATAATGGTATGGTTCAAGGAGACCCGAATAAAGAAGCCCCAAAGCCAGAATTTCCTGACGGCTCTCAATTAGGTAAGCCAGATTTAACAATATCAATGGCTAAAAGTCATATTCAAAAAGGTACTAATAAGGATGATTACATAATTTTTGTATTACCAACAAATTTAACAGAGGATAAAGAGATTTCTGCTATTGAATTTAGACCGGGAAATAAAAGAGTAGTTCATCATGTACTTATTGCAGTGGATTCAACTGGTCGTGCAAGAGAGGAAGATGCTAAAAGTATAGATTATGGCTATCGTTCTTTAGGATTTGGTGTTTCAGGAGTAAAACCATTTGTTGGATATGTACCTGGTGCAGCTCCAACATCATATCCTGAAGGTATTGGCTTTAAACTACCAAAAGGTTCTGATTTACTACTTCAAATGCACTACGGTCCGACACCCATAGATGAAGCAGATAGTTCACATGTTAATATTTATTTTGCTAAGAAGCCCCTTGAAAGACTAATGTATGATAAAGTAATCTTACCAACCAATTTGGTAAATGGACCTTTTGTAATACCTGCTAATAAAGTAGTTACTTTTCAAGCTGAATTTAGAATTCCATTTGATATAACTATGTTTGGCATTGCACCTCATTCTCATTTGCTTAGTAAGTCTTGGAAGGCAGTTGCAGTGAATCCAAATGGTGACACTATTAATTTAATCAAGATTGATAACTGGGATTTTAATTGGCAAGGTGCTTACAATTTTGAAAAACCAGTTGTTCTAAAAAGGAATTCTAAGATTATCTCATGGGGTACTTATGATAATACTGTAGATAACCCTAATAATCCTTCTTCCCCACCACAAGAAAGTCGCTGGGGAGAAAAAACTACTGATGAAATGTATTATCTACCAGTTTACTATTCAGTTTACAAAAAAGGTGATGAAAATTTAATTATTACAAATGTCGAAAATAAGTTAGTTCCCGAGCTTGCAACAGAATTACAACTACTTCAAAATCCTACTAATTCAATGTGTTCATTTAACTTGGATATAAAGAATCCAACAAAAGCAATACTGTACGATAATTTAGGAAGAATTGTAAATCAAATAGAATTATTACCTAATCAATCTTTGCATAGTTTTGACGTTTCTAATTTATCGAATGGCCAATATCAACTTATTTTAAAAGAAAATGGAAAAACTGCTTTCGCAAATCTTGTAATTCAAAAGTAAAATTTATGGCTTCAAAAAAACTGCAAAATGCTTGTTCTATTGCAATAAGAGATTTTCTAAATTATAAACCAAGTGAATCAATCCTTATAGTAAGCGACTTTAATAAAAGAAAAATTGGAATGGCACTATATGAAGTTGCTTATAGCATGAACTCTGATGCAGTTTATCTTGAAATAAAGCCCCAGGATATAAACGGTGAAGAACCTAATCCACTTATTGCAAATTTGTTTTCAGAGTTTGATGTAGTTATTACAGCTACTACGAAATCTTTCACTCATACTGATGCAAGGCGTAATGCCTCAGCTCGTGGAGTTAGGTTTGCTACTATGCCTGGAATTACTGAAGATATGTTAGTTCGCTGTCTTAATATTGATATAGTAAAACATGAAGATATAACAGCAAGAGTAGAAAATGCTATGCAAAATGTAAATTATGCAAGAATTACATCTAAACTTGGAACAGATATATTACTTCCAATTACAGGAAGAAAAATAATGCCTTCTCTTGGAATTCTAAAAACAAATGGTGCTTCTGGAAACTTGCCTTCTGGTGAAGTTTACTGTGCACCTTTAGAGAGAAAATCTAATGGAGTGATAGTGTTTGATGGATCAGTAGCTGGTATTGGGATTTTACAAGAACCAATAAAGGTAACGATAAAAGATGGCAAAGCTGTTAAATTTGAAGGCGGAAAACAAGCACAAGAATTTGAGAAAATGCTTACAACAGTTGGTGAAGACGCACTTCAAATTGCTGAACTAGGTATTGGGACTAATTATAAAGCTAAAATTACAGGAGTTATATTAGAGGATGAAAAAGTGCTTGGAACAGTTCATATAGCTTTTGGTAATAATAAATCTATGGGAGGGATAATTGATGTCCCAATACATATTGATGGTTTGATTAGAAACCCTAGCATTTATTTTGATGATGTGAAAGTAATGAATAATGGTAAGCTTTTAGTTTAGGATTTGTTATTGAAATCTATTTGTTTTTTTCAATAATACCACTAACTGAAATACCTATACAAAAATTCTTAGGTAAATGAGAAACTCCAAAAATTGCTCTTGTATGTTCTCCTTTAGTTCCAAGAACATTTACAAATAAATCAGAAGCACCATTTGCAATATGTGGTATCAAATCGGTTGATTTTGAAACATTATAATAATAATCAATATGAGTAATACCAACTAAATCTTTAAAATCAATACTATTTTCTATATGTAAAAGTGAATTAACTCCGCATAATTGTGAAGCATAGTATGCATCTTCTACTAAAACTTCATTGCCAATTAAACCTTGAAATCTATCTTCAGAACCAAACTTTGGCATTTGAATAGCCACAGAAAAATGATTACTTCTAACTATTATTGACTTATAGTTACCACCAGGTATTGAAAGCTGAGGAATTTCAATTTTTAGTTCTTTGAGTTTTGAAGAGATATACATATTTAGAAAGTAAAGATTAGAAATAAAAAAAGCCATTCCAATACTGGAATGGCTTTTTATAACTCTTTCCAGAGTTGGTAATTTTAGTGAGCTTTTTCTTCTTTTTTAGCTTTTTTATCAGCTTTTTTTTCTTTTTTAGCTTCTTTTTTGTCTTCTTTTTTCTCTTTTTTCATTTCTTTTTTAGCTTCTTTTTTCTCAGCTTTTTTGTGATCGTCAGCTAAAGTTACTGTAGAAGTAGCGAAAAATACTACCATTAATAAAGCGATAATTGCTTTGAATTTGTTCATGATGAACTCCTTTTTTGTAAAAAATGTAAAACAAATGTTTTGTGAATGTAACTTAACAAGTCTATTTGAAATATAAAAGAACAATTTGAAATTCTAATTTGTTTCTAATTGTCTTATAACTTTAAAATTAAAAATTACAATTTGATTTGTAACATTGTTTTCAGTCATTTGCTTAAATTAACATCAAAAAATGAACAAAGCATCAATTATATTTGTACTACACACCCATTTACCATGGGTACTATCCCATGATACTTGGCCACATGGCGAAGAATGGCTATATGAAGCTATGGCAGAATGTTATATCCCATTACTAAATGCATCAAATAGACTTTATAATCAATGTATCCCTATTAACTTAAATATTGATATTTCTCCGATTCTTTGTGAGCAACTGGCTAATGACAGAACAAAAGTAAAGTTTGTTGAATATTGTAAAGCAAAGATAAGTTCAGCTGAATTTGACTTTTTTAGGTTTACAAGACAAAACGAGCATCCTCATAAAATTTTTTTGAGTAATTATTGGAAGGAGTATTACCAGAATGCTCTAAATGACTTTACTCTTAATTATGATTGTGATATAGTTGGGGCATTACGTAGCTTACAAGATAAAAATGCAATAGAAATAATGACTTGTGGGTTAACGCATGGATACCTTCCATTGCTTGGATTTGATGCAAGTATAAATACACAGATTGAAGCAGCTGTAGAAAACTACAATAAATATTTCGGTAGAAATCCCAAAGGTATATGGCTACCTGAATGTGCATACAGAAAAAGCTATGAATGGAAATCTGAAATACCTGTTAAACCTTTTAATCACAAGCATTTAAGACCGGGAATAGAGCAATTTCTATCAAAGTATGGAATTGAGTATTTCATAAGTGATGAGTTAAACTTATTTGAAAGTGAATTTCTTGGTCTTAAAAATTCTAAGCATGATAATTACTTTCTAAATAAAAGTGATATAGATTATAGTTACAAACCTTCTACTTTTAAGAGCTATGTTGCTGCTTCAAGCGGAGAGCTTAGTTATGGCAGTAGCAATGTATTCTTCAGAAATAAAGATTTAGCAATGAAAGTTTGGAGTGGTCAAAGTGGATACCCAGCAGATGGAGCATTTCTTGATTTTCATAAAAAACAAGACACATCTATGCTAAAATATTGGAAAGTAACAGGTACCAAAGTAGATATGGGTGATAAAGAGCTTTACTATCCTGAAGATATAAAATCAATTCTTTTTAAACAAGCCAAAGACTTTACTTCTCAAATTGAAAATTCAATAAAAGATTATGATAAATCTAAAGTAACAATTTGCTTACCATTCGATACAGAGCTTTTTGGTCATTGGTGGTTCGAGGGGATAGATTTCTTAGAGGAATTTATTAAATCAGTCAATGGCTCTGAATTGATTGAAATGCAAAAAGCAAGTATTGCCTTAGAAAGTAAGTGGAATAATGAAGTAATAGTGCTTAAAGAAAGCTCTTGGGGTGAAAATAACAATCATGATGTTTGGATGAATGAAGATACCAAGTGGTTCTGGGAGGAGATTTATAATTCTGAGCTTAGATTCTCAAAATACATGCTTAGTGATAATTACAAAACTGATAAAATACTGGAAAGGTATCTGTTACAAGCATATAAAGAGTTATTGCTTATGCAAAGCTCTGATTGGGAATTTTTGGTTACAACAAAATCTGCTAGAGATTACGCAGAAAAAAGGTTTAGTTTTCATTTGAGTGATTTCAATAAAGTTTGTAATTATATTGATAACTACTTTATAAATCAAGAATTTACTGAAGAAAGCCAAAAGGAACTTCAGTATTTAGAAACCATAAACTGTATTTTCCCTGAATTGAAATTATCAAGTTGGAAGGGCTTATAATGGAGAATAAAAGAGAAAAAGGAGCTAAAGGAGAGCAATTTGCTTCTAACTTCCTTGAAAAAAATGGCTACAAGGTTATCAAAAAGAATTTTAATTTTTCAAGGTTTGGCGAGATTGACATTGTTTGTGAAAAAGATAACCTTTTAGTATTTGTAGAAGTCCGTAGTAAGCAAAACCCTAATACACCTGACCCAATTAATTCAATTAATTTTGGTAAACAAAAGAATTTCCGAAAAGCGGCTGAAGGTTACATTTATATCAATAAAATTGAAAACAAAGATTGTAGAATTGATGTGATAATTGTAGATTTTACAGTTGAACCTGTCAATTTATTGCATCTTGAAAACGCTTTTTGAATGAAAGTGGTAAGACATTTTATAAGATTCTAATTTATCTCATTATTTTTACATTAATAACTAATCCAATTTCATATAATGAAACAAATCATCGAGTGTGTTCCGAATTTTTCGGAAGGACGAAATCAAGAAACAATTGAAGCAATTGCAAGTGCAATTAGAAATACCCAAGGTGTAAATCTATTAGATGTTGATGCAGGTTATTCGACTAATAGAACAGTTTATACCTTTGTTGGTAATAAAGAAGCAGTAGTGCAAGGTGCTTTAAATGCAGCTAAAGTAGCATATGAATTAATTGATATGACCAAACATAGTGGTGAGCATCCTCGAATGGGGGCTTTAGATGTCTGTCCTTTTATACCTGTTGCCAATGCAACTATGCAGGATTGTATAGATTGCTCATTAGAATTTGCTCGACTTGCCTCATCTGAAATAGGAATTCCTATATATTTATATGAATATTCATCAAGCAAAGATTATAGAAAAAATTTAGCTGATATAAGGAAGGGTGAATACGAAGGACTAAAAGAAAAGATAGTTCAAGAACAGTGGAGACCTGATTACGGAAAAGCAGAATTTTTGCCAAGGTGGGGTGCAACTGTTACTGGAGCAAGGAAATTTTTAATAGCTTATAATGTGAATGTCCTTGGTACTAATAATCAAGCTCATAGAATCGCACTTAATTTACGAGAGGCAGGACGTGGCGAAGGTGATGGAGGCGTTTTAAAAGATGTAAAAGCAATTGGTTGGTATGTTGATGAATATAACATGGCACAAGTATCAATGAACTTGACGGATTATGAAGTAACTCCATTGCATATTGCTTATGAAAGTGCTAAACAAGAAGCTGAAAAGCTAAATGTAGGTATTGCAGGTTCAGAATTAGTAGGATTAATTCCATTAAAAGCTCTACTTGAAGCATCAGATTATTACATTCAAAAAGAAAACTTATTTATAATAGATGAAAGCCAAAAGATAAGATTGGCAGCTGAAAGGATGGGTTTAAACTCAATTACTAGTTTTAATCCTAAGAAAAGAATTATTGAATATCTTATTCAAGAAGAAAGGGTAGAACCGCTTGCTTCTTCTACATTACGTAGTTTTATAGAGCAAGTAGCTGCTAGAACTACAGCCCCTGGGGGTGGTTCTGTATCTGCGGCAATAGCTTCAATGGGGGTTGCTCTTAATGCTATGGTTGCTTGGCTGACTTATGGAGTAAGAAAGTTTGAACACCTCGATTCGAATATGCGAGAGATAATTCCAAACTTGGTTGAAACTACACAAGCTCTTATACCCAAGATAGATGAAGATACTAATGCTTTTAATGATTATATAGATGCAGTAAGATTACCTAAAGAAAATGCACTACAATCTGAATTCCGAGAAAATGCTATGCAGGAAGGGCTTAAAAAAGCTGTATTAACACCTTTATCTGTTATGGAAACTGCTTCAAAAGTTTGGAATGAAGTAGAGAAAGTTGCACAATATGGTAATCCAGCTTCAAAATCAGATGTTATGGTTGGAGCTAGAGCTTTAGAATTAGGTATTTGGGGAGCATATCAAAATGTTTTGATTAACCTCGAGCAAATTACTGATGAGGATTTTGTAAATGATGTTAAGACGAAATCTGAAAAAATATACTTATCAACTAAAGAGAGATTAGATATCGTTTTAGATATTTTAAGTAAAGTTTAAGATGTAGTGTTACACATTTCTGTAAACCTATATTTTACATTTCCTTACACTAATGTAAAATTAATTTTACAGTAAAAATACTTAGTATTATAATGCTATTTAATTTATGTAAAACTATAACACATTGATTTGTAAGCATTTAAGTAAACAGGTGTAGCTTGGAAATCATTTTGGCACGACTTATGTCTTATTCCTTTTATCATATTTAAAAGGAGAGTATCAAAATGAAAACAGCACTTGCACACAACTTAATCAATAGATTAATACTTGCACTCTTGACTATACTTTTATTTAGTATTGTAGAAGTAAAAGCATCACTTACAAACCCTAACGTAGCATTATCTGGTGTTGTAAAAGATAAAGAAGCTAAAAATCTTGCTTTACAAATTCAATTAGTGGATAAGGACGGTAACATCATTGCACGCACAAAATCAAACACTATTGATGGTAAATTTTATTTCTCCGGACTTAAAGCAGACTCAAAATATACTCTTAAAGTATTGAATAAAGGAAAAGAATTGGAAGTAGTAAATATCATTACGCCACAAACTTTGACTTTTAAAGAGATGAATGTTGAGGTTAAGCTTACTAAAGATATTACCTTAAACTAAATTTCTTCTTAAATAATTAAGTAGTCTTTTGAATTGGAAAGACTACTTTTTTTATGTTGAATATAACATTAGGTTTAAATAATCGTAAATTTGTGAAGTATAAGAGTAGGTAAAAATGCAATACTTCAATGATGAGTTTATTAAATTCTTCAAAACCTTAGAAAAAAATAATAACAAAGAGTGGTTCGATAATAATCGAAAAACTTATGAGCAAGAAGTAAAAAAGAAATTTGAACTTTTGGTATCAGATTTAATTTTAGAAATGCAGTCATTAGAAGTTGGAATAATGATGAAACCTAAGGATGCGATATTTAGAATAAATAGAGATATAAGGTTCTCAAATGATAAAAGACCTTATAAGACCAATGTTTCCTGTTTAATTAGTGCAGGTGGAAAAAAAGATACTGTTAGTCCAGGTTTGTATTTAGAAGTTTCAAGCATAGATGTGAATATTTATGGTGGAGCATATTTGCCAGATAAAGAGCAATTATATAAGATAAGGGAAAGTATAGCTCTGAATGTAGATGATTTTAAGAAAGCTATAAACGATAAAACTTTTAAGAAATATTATCCAGATGGAATACTTGGAGAATCAAATAAAGTAATACCTAAAGAATTTAAGGAGTTAGCAAATGAAGAGCCGTTAATTGCAAATAAACAATTCTATTATATAAGCTCACTTGGTAAATCCTTTATTACATCTGATAAGCTAAAAGATGAAGTAATTTTAAGATATAAAGCATCAAAGCTAATTAGGGAGTTTCTTAAAAATGCAATTAACTAAGCTCTTTTTCATTACTTTATTATTAGTTATTGAGATTATCCCAGCTTTTGCAAGTGAAAAGATACCTTTATGTGCAGTAGATAAGGGTCAAAATTGGATAATTTTAGATAA
>VYMC01000228.1_pt1 | contig 12575 bp, 4 predicted proteins | sample 5115301 | NCBI WGS metagenome assembly VYMC01 (sample SAMN12291802, study PRJNA351875) | freshwater metagenome | isolation source: freshwater lake | place: USA: Michigan, Wintergreen Lake | collected 2013-08-08 | reverse complement strand
TGTATGAATTCCATTTGTGATTGACCCAATTGGTACTTCTTCTATTGGGAATCCACGCCAAACATTCTGCCACATTCTTCTCGATACAACACCATGCAAAGCACTTACCCCATTGTGATAAGAACTTAGCTTAAGCCCAAGTACAGTCATAGAGAAATCCTCTACTTCGTTGAAGTGTTCTTGCTGACCAAGTCTTATGAATTCTTCTCTACTAAGTCCTAATTCTTTCCAATAGGATTTAAAATACTCGCTAATCCTGTCTATTTTAAATGCTTCATTTCCAGCTGGTACTGGTGTGTGAGTTGTAAATACTGATGATGACTTTACTATTTCTTTTGCAGCCCAAAAGTTTAAACTATGCTTGAGCATCATTTCTTTTGTTCTTTCAAGTAAAGCAAAAGCAGCGTGACCTTCATTTATATGCAAACAATATGGATTATAACCTAATAGAGATAATGCTCTCATCCCTCCTATTCCGAGTAATATCTCTTGTTGAATTCTAGTTTCTCGAGTACCACCATAAAGTCTAAAAGTTACCTCTTTTTGCTCTTGATTAGGATTATCAGGTATATTAGTATCTAGAAGATACAATGCAACTCTTCCTATTTGAGCTTTCCAGATTTGAGCAAAAAGTGGTGTTCCTAATATATCTACATTTACTTTTAATGTATTTCCATTATTATCTTTAAGCAGTTCAAGTGGCATCGAATTAAAGTTATTAAACTTATATAGTTCTGATTGCCAACCATTGGGAAGTAATCTTTGTCTAAAGTAACCTTCTTGGTACAATAATCCCACACCTACTAAAGGGATCCCCAAATCTGATGCACTTTTTAAGTGATCCCCCGATAATACTCCTAATCCACCTGAGTAATTAGGAAATGATTCATTAATCCCATACTCAGTAGAAAAATAAGCTATTACATTCTTTTGTTCTTGATAGTTTTGACTATGCCAACTTATATTATTCAGATATTTATCAAGTTTGTTATAAACAAAGTCTAAAGTATTCAAGAAATTCTTATCTCTGCTTAATTCTGTTAGCTTTTCTGTTCCTACTTTATTTATTAATTCAATAGGATTATGATTTACTTTCTTCCATATTGTAGGTGAAATACTATAGAACAAGTCCTTTGCATCACTATCCCAGCACCACCAGTAATTTCTTGCTATTTTTTCTAATTTTTCTAATTCTTGAGGAATTTTCGCTTTTACGATATAACTCTTAAGTGGCTTCATTTTCGATTTTGATTGTGATTACTACTCAAAATTAAAAATAATTCGCAAGTAATAGCGAAAGGATTTGAATGGTGTACTTCCAGCATTTTGATTATAGAATTTATAAGTTACATTAAAACGAACTATACATATACAACTACTTATTTTATAATAGAGGATTTTATAAAGTTGTATCACTACTACAAAAAAACATTTTGTATTTTCTTCTACTTCATGACTTACTTTGTATAAAGATTAGCTTTTACTCTCTTATTTCTTTAGTATTTCTCTAAATACTTTTACAGCATATTCAGTTTGCTCAATCGTGCCTGTAGAAATGCGTATTGCATTTGGTATTTTAAATCCTTTTAGGTTACGAGTAACTATTTTTTGTTCTAATGCTTTAGCTGCAAAATCTTTAGCTGTTTCTTCATCTTGTAATAATATCATTACGAAATTAGCAGCTGGTTTAGCATATTCTACTTCGTACTCATCAAAGAGGTCAGTGAGCATTTTTAAGCTTTTCTTGTTAGTATCTCTTGTTAATTCTAAAAACTCAATATCATCAATAGCAGCAAGTGCTGCAGCTTGTGCAAGTATATTTGGGTCAAACGGCAATTTTACTTTCACTAAGTACTGCATAAGTTCCACAGGACCACAAGCGTAGCCAATTCTTAATCCTGCCAAACCATGTGATTTAGAAAAAGTCTGTAAAACTATCATATTCGGATAGTCAAGTGTAAGTCCGTCTGTATAACCTGGAATATCATAAGAATAAACGTGATATGCCTCATCAAGAACTACCAATATATTCGATGGTATTTGCTTCATAAAGTTTACAAAGTCTTCTTTTGTAAACATGGTACCAGTAGGGTTATTAGCATTTGCTAAATATATAATTTTTGTAGTGGAAGTGATATTCTCAGCAATTGCATCTAAATCATAAGTGTAATCTTTTAATGGAACTGTTTTTACAATTCTACCAAGCTTATTTGCATTTACATAAATACCAATGAATGTACCTTCAGCGGTAAGTATTTCTTCTCCTTCTTGTGAAAAAGTAAGAATTACATACTGAATCAAAGCATCACTACCATGTCCAAATACTAATTGGTCGGGATGTTTATTCAGTTTTTTAGCTAATGCAATTTGTAACTCTTCAGAGCGAACATCGGGATAAATAGCTAATTCATGTATAGCGTTTTTCATTGCCTCTACTGCCTTTGGAGAAGGTCCGAGTTGATTTTCATTAGAAGCAAGATTTATCAATTTCTTAAATGATTCTCTATCAGTATTTGCTGATTGATTGCCCGATTTATAAGGCATTAAGTTCACTACGTAGTCTGCTATTTTTATACTCATTTCACTTTTTGCATTAGTGTATATTCAAAATTAACAATTAGGTTTCACACAAAGACGATGAAACAAGATTTTTAGATTTTCGTTTCATAATTTATAATTTGTTAGTAATTATCCTAAAAAGTAGTCAATAGCATTGGTTTAAAATTTGGTAAATTGCGAATCTAAATTTAATCAATTTATAAAATCAAAAGAGGTAAGCATAGAATGTGTGGTATCGTAGGTTACATAGGCAATCAAAAGGCGTCACGTTTACTTGTAAATGGCTTAAAAAGAATGGAATATCGCGGATATGATTCCGCAGGTATTGCTTTTTTGGAAAATGGTATTCTGAATATCATGAAAAAGCAAGGAAAAGTTGATGGACTAGATACCCTTGTTCCTCACGATTTGATTTCTACCAATATTGGTATTGCTCATACTCGTTGGGCTACACATGGCTTTCCTAATGATAATAATGCTCACCCTCATACTGATAATTCTGGCAATATATCAGTAGTTCATAATGGAATTATAGAAAATTATACTTCAATCCGAACTAAGCTTATCAAAGATGGATACAAATTTTCTACTGATACAGATACTGAAGTTCTCGCTATTTTCATTGGAGCTTTATACGAGAAAGTAAAAAATCTTGAAGAAGCAGTTAGAATGGCACTCTCTGAGGTAGATGGCACTTATGGTATTGCCGTTTTATCTTCTTATGAACCAGATAAAATAATTGCTGCAAGGATGGGAAGCCCTATGGTGCTCGGTATAGGTGATAACGAATTTATCATTGCCTCTGATGCTGCCGCTATAATCAGCCACACAAATAGAGCTATTTACCTCAATGATGGTGAAATGGCTATAGTTACTCGAGAAGGCTATGTTACTAAAACAGTTCAAAACGAAAATACTAATACTGCAGTTGAAGATATTGAGCTTGACTTAGAGCAAATTGAAAAAGGTGGGTACGACCACTTCATGCTAAAAGAGATATTTGAACAGCCAGAGACTGTAAGAAACGCTTTAAGGGGCAGATTACTTGTTGAAAAAGGTAACGTGCGTTTAGGTGGCTTAAATGCTGTAATTGATAAACTACGTACTGCCAAAAGAATAGTAATTACAGCATGTGGTACTTCATGGCATGCAGCTTTAGTTGCTGAATATATGATAGAGCAGTTAGCTCAAATACCTGTTGAAGTAGAGTATGCTTCAGAATTTAGATACCGAAATCCTATTATAACTCCTGATGATGTAATTTTTGCAATTTCACAAAGTGGTGAAACTGCTGATACTTTAGCCGCAGTAAAAGAGGCAAGACAAAAGGGTGCTACTGTACTTGGATTCGTTAATGTTGTTGGTAGCTCGATAGCTCGTGAGACTGAAGCGGGAATCTATCTTCATGCAGGACCTGAAATTGGTGTAGCTTCTACTAAAGCATTTACTTCTCAACTAACTGTAATGTCTCTTGTTGCTCTTATGATGGGTAGAATGAGGAATCTTTCTCAATTAGATGGTAAAAGAATTGCTTCCGAAATAGCTGCTTTGCCTGAGAAAATAGAAAAAGTACTTGAATCTACTAAGCTAATTAGAGAAATTGCACATGAATATGTAAATAGTAAAAATTTCCTTTATCTTGGTAGAGGTTACAATTTCCCACTTGCACTTGAAGGTGCTTTGAAGCTGAAAGAGATTTCTTATATCCACGCCGAAGGTTACCCTGCCGCTGAAATGAAGCACGGTCCTATTGCTTTGATTGATGAAAATATGCCTGTAGTATTTATTGCCACTCAAGATGAAATCTATGATAAAGTTCTTTCTAATATGGAAGAAGTACGTGCTAGAAAAGGTAGAATAATTGCTATTGCCAATGAAGGTGATGAAAGAATTCATGTTCATGCAGACCACGTTATTTATATCCCTCAAACATTGCCAATGCTTAATCCAATTCTTGCAGTTGTGCCATTGCAACTAATAGCTTATTATATTGCTTTAGAACTTGAATGTAATGTTGACCAACCTAGGAATTTAGCAAAATCTGTTACAGTAGAATAGATATTTAGAGTATTTCAAAATTATTCAATATATTGAGACTGATTTTTAATTAATCTTAATATAAATATGTTAAGTATCAGACTTTTAACTCTAATCTTTTCACTTTTAATTATAAGCTCAATAAGAGCAAAAGATGAAAATGTAAAACTCAGTGATGTTTGGAAAAACTACACTGAAAATAAGTATCAAATAGCTTTTAATCAAATAAATGAGTATTTAAAGACTAATAAGTCGGACTTAGAAGGTCATTTGTTAGGATTAGAATTAGCTACTCTTGATGGAAATATTAATATTGGAATTGACCATTTAGAAAGTTTAATTAATATTGTTGATGATCCCAATCCATACATACACTTTTATACAAATATACTCTATCCGGCAGTTTATAGTAATAATAGTGTTAACAAAGTTTTAAAGTTCTTATTAAAACAATCAACTAATCCTAAGTTAAATGAAGATATAAAAGGAGAAATAAATGTATTAATTGCAAGGTCATATTTCTTTAAGAAAGATATAAAGAAAGCTGCTGAATATGCATCCAAGACAAAAGCTATTACTAATTGGCAATTATTAGGTTCCTTTAACAATATAAAAAATTGCGCTTATGAGTATGACGAACCGTTAAATCACCCTGAAGAATATGTATTCCAAGGCAAGTATGGCTCTCAAATTTCATGGTATCCAATGGTTAATTTTATTGAAGGTGATTGGATAGACTTAGTTAATTATAATGGAGATAAAACAAGTTCCTGCTTTGCACAATCTTTTGTTAATAGTGCTACTGATCAAGAATGTTATATTTCAATAGGTATTTCAGGATTTATGAAGTTATATTTGAATGATAATCTTATTGTCGAAGAACCTAAAGAAAGAAACAATGGCATTGATTCATACAAAGTAAAAGTAAAACTTAATGCAGGATATAATAGAATATTAGTTCATTTAGGTAAGTACAATAATAATAGTATGAATTTCTTACTAAGATTCCTTGATTTGAATGGTAAGCCTATTGACAATTTGACAAGTACCAATGAAATACAAAAGTATAAAAAGGATAATTCAAAAGTAGTAAAAGGTACATATCAAAGACCTTATAGGAGCTTTTTTGAAAAATTGGCTTCTGAAAAATCTGAATTTCCTGACTTAAGAAGGATTCTTTATATCAAAAATAGAATAGATACTGAATCTTATGAGAACTGTATAGAAGAAATTGAAGAAATGGATTTAAAATATACTCAGTGGACTAGACCATTGATATTACTAAATGAATTATATCAAAGAATTGACAATTTCACACTTGCTCAAGAAGTAGCAAGAAGAATAGAAGCAAAAGATGAAACCTCTGTATTTAACTTTAATTATATGTATAGTGAGCTAATTAATAAGGAAGATTATAAAGGTGCGGAAGCATTATTAGAGTCAAAGAAAAATCTAATGAAAGAAGAAGAATACCTTATGAACTTGATTGATGTGAAAGCTAAAAATAGAAACGAAGAAGGTGTATATGAAACAATTGAGTATGCTTATAAAAAATATCCTAATAATGTAGGATTTATTAATTTCAAAATATTGGTTTGTTTTCAACAAAGAGACAAAATTTCTACTGGTTTAGAATTACTTGAATCATATTTAGATGAATACAGAAATACTGACTTCTTTAGGATGTATGTAAGAGCATTAATAAGTCTTCAAAAAACTAATGAAGCTAATAAATATTTAGATAAAAATATTCAATATTACTTCAATGATGCAAATATCTATTATTCATTTGCTGAGTTGTTTAAAGAGACTACTGACTATAAAAGAGCAGAAGATTTCTACAAGAAAGTATTAGAGTTTAATCCTTACTTGAGTGGTATAAATGCTGATTTAGGTGAATTAAATGAATCTAAAAAGATAAATGAAGCAATTGTATGGTATAAAAAAGCAATTGCTTCTTACCCTTATGCGTACACTTCAATAAGGAAGCTAAGAGATTTAACTGATCAAAAAAATCCATTCGATATAGTAGAAGAGCAAGATTACTATAAATTAGCAAAGGAAGCAGTTCAAAAAGAAAAGGAACATAATATTAGTATATTGGTAGATGAAGAAACTATAGTCATTAATGCTGATGGTGGATGTGAGAAGAGAATAGTATTCCTGCAAAAAGTTCACAATGAAGAGGGTATAGATAAAGCAAAGCATTATACGATAGGTTATTATGGAAATGAAGAACTCAATGTTGAGAAAGTTGAAATAATTAAAGCAAATGGTAATAAAAGTAAAGCTGAAATTAGTGGTAATAGAGTTGTATTCCCTAATCTTCAAATAGGTGATGCTACTTTAGTAGTATATAAGCTAAAGTATTATAGTCTTCCACTATTAGATAAAGAAATTACTCATACAAGATATGTGGATAATAGTAGTTGGACAAAATCTTCTAAGCTAACAATAATAATAGATACAGCATATAAAAATCTAAATTACAAAGTTCTTCATCAACAATCAAAAGAAGATAAAAAGACAAAAGGGCAATATAATATAATAACTTTTGAGAAAAATGATATTCCAGAGTTAGTTAGAGAATATGATATGCCAAATTATTTAGATTATGGTGAATCTATACTAATATCAACCTTTAAAGATTGGGCTCAAATTAATAATTGGTACCAAAAGCTAAGCAATACAAGCTATGAAGTAGATATTTTAATAGATAGAACAATAAAAGAAATATTTCCAAAAGGAACTGCAAATATTACAACTTTAGATAAAGCTAAGTCAATTTATAAGTACATAGTAAAGAACATAAGGTACAGCTCAGTTGATTTCAGAAATAGTGGCTTAATTCCTCAAGAACCATCAGACGTAATAGCAACGAAATTAGGCGATTGCAAAGATTTATCCTTGCTTTTCAAAAGATTAGGAGAAAAAGTTGGAATTTCTTCAAATCTAATTTTGGTATCAACTAAAGAAAATGGTAGAAAACAGTTTGCTATACCTTCTATTGATTTTGATCACTGTATGATATTACTTAAAGATTCCGATAAAAAGTACTTTGTAGAGCTAACAACTGATTTAAGGGGATTTTATACTATTTTCCCTGGCTCATTAAACTCAGCTTATCTAGAAATTGGCAAAGATGCTTCTAACAAAATAGAATATATACAAAGTGATTTAAGGGTAAGTAATTCAATAAAAACTACAATTGATTTGAGATTTATTGATGACAAACTAACTGCAAGTGCAAGCCAAGTCTATTTCGGCTCGGAAGCAACAAATAGAAAGTCAAGTTTGAAAGCTCAAACTAAAAAGGAAATAGATGAGTACTTTGAAAATAAACTACCCAACATTTATCCTAATGCTTCGATTATAAATTATGACTACTCCAAAGATTTCGAAATTTTAGAAGACACATTTTCACTGAGGTATAATTATGAAACTACTAATGTATTGACTCAACTTGGTGATATGTTTGTCTTCTCAATTCCCCATACTTTGATAAAAGAGAACTTTACTTATATTCAGAATAAAACTCGTCAAACGCCTGTATGTCTATGGAAGACATTTTTAGACTTTGATGAAGAAAGTGAAGAAATTATCATAAACTATCCTATTGGTAAAATAATTAAAGATTTACCTAAAAATGTAAATATTAACAACTCAATATTTGATTATTCAATTGAATACAAAGTTGAGAAAGATAAATGTATAGTAACAAGAAAATCAAAAATAAAACAAACTGAAGTAGAGGTAGCAGACTATAAACTACTAGTTGACTCATTTAAACAGATGGTAACAGCTGAAAAAGCGCAACTAGCTTTTGTAAATGCACCAGTTGAAAACACCAGTCCTAATACAAAAGGGAAAAAAGCAAAAAAAGGTTAAATTATATCCACTATACTTTTAGAAGGCACTTTGGAGACATAGTGCCTTTTTTTATACCTATTACACTAGTCTAATATTTTTTGTACCTATGATTAGTATCAGTCTCTGGGTTAAGAAATTTTAATCTTTCTCCTTTCCAATCCACTTTTCCTCCTGATGAATCTAAAAAAGAAAATTCTACTTCAAACGCATGTGCTTTTCTTAAATCAAATGAACCACCACAAGAATTTTGCCCAATTACTATTATCTTCTTATTGTTATCGAATAGATAGAAGGAAGATTCAGTTTGTGTTACTAAATTCCTAACTGTGGCTTTGATTAACACCTCTTTATTTGCATTTATAGGGTTATTAAACATTACAAAATTATCATGCGTACTTGAAAGAGATGTAATATCATTTTTTGTTACTACTTCTTTTTCAAATTCCTTAATTTTATTTGGCTCTTCAGTAAGTACTAATTTCTCTGCATCTTTATTATCAACTACTTTGTAATTTAGATTTATTATCTGACCGTTTATGTTTTGCAATACCTCCTCACTAGGCAAGCTATCAATAAATATTCTATAATCCTGCCCAATGAAAAGCTCAGACTCAGGTACTAAAAGTGCTTGTTTTGTTTGGTAACCAATATTAATCTCTTTTATAATTAACTTTACAGAATGATTACTATTTTGAATATAAATTTGATGCTTTGAATTGAGCCCACTAATTATATTTTGACTTGCTCCAAATCCTTCTATTAAGAAAATTGGATTCTTTGTAATTGAAGTACTACTTGGAAAAATAGTTAAACTTCTATCAATACAGCAGGCATTACTAGAAATTTGTAATACCAAGCTAATTAATACCAAGATTAGAATTTTCATATAAACCTACTATTTTGAATTTCTTTAGTTTTTATTGCACAATCTACTATAAAAAAACTCAAAGTAGAGACATTGTAATTAATATATTATTTCAAATTAGAGTACAGAATTTATCCCTACTAAAGTGGGCTCATAATGTCGTGATGTCGCAAAATGGAGCTAAGCTTCCTTACGCGGAAGTGAATTCTGCTTCAGGATTATCGTTTGGAGTAGCTAAGCTTCCATAACTTGGAGTGAATCCATGTTGTGGATTATCGTTTCCATTACTTCTCCACTCTAATTACTTTATTTTCTATGTAGGTGGCGGTGCGGAGTTGGAGATAGTATATGCCTGTAGATAGTTGGTCTGTATTTACTGATTTGGTGTGTTTGCCTGTGTCTGTGGTGGATAGGATTGTCATTACTTGCTGACCAAGGGAGTTTAGAAGTATTAGTTCACTTGGGGCTGCTTCTATGAGAGATACTTCTACATTGAAATTATCATTTGTTGGATTTGGTGAGATGGACATAATTCCTGCTTGCAGTTCAGGGTTGATTAGTCTTGCTCCGCCATCTTCGCAGATACCAAGTAAAGTAAATGAGCCACTCTTAGCATATATAACTGCATTATTATCATTTGATTTAGGATTTAATAGAGTTAATTCACAACCTTGTGCACTACCAAGTGCTACTTCAAAGTCTATAGTTGTGAGGGTTTCTCCTGCTTTTTTGTTGGCTTGTATATTATTTACTGTAATTACATCAATATCTTGTTTACCTGTTCTTCGAGGAGCATAACCTTTAGGAAATAGCAGAGTTCGGTTGTATTCAAGGTCGAGAGAGAGGGTGGTGATATTGGAGTAGGATAAAGAAGATTCCCCAATTAAAGTTATAGGTAACTTAACAATTTCTCCAACATAAGCTTCTACATTTTGAGTCCCTATTGTAGCTGATATTGAACCTATATCAACTCCCTTCCCAAATAATTGAACAATAAGAGGACTCCCAACTCCATCATATTCAAAGACAATTCTTCCTGACTCTCTACCTTCATCAATGGGAGAAAATCGTAAAGTCATAGAGTGAGAAGTATTTGCTTGAAAGTCAAAGGGACTAACTCCTCCTAGAATGCTGAATTCAGAGGTATTTGGTCCTATACTTTTGATAGATTTTATCTTTAAAGAAGTATTGCCAATATTCTTGATAGTAGCTGTAATTGTGTCTTTAGATTTATTTACAAATACTTCACCGAAGTTTATAATATTATTTACTAAAGCAAGTTGTGGCTGAACACCAACACCTGTAATATTTTGTATTAGTGTATCAGTAGGTGTAATTATAACTACTTTCGCGTTATGAATACCTGCTCTTTTGGGTTTGAATCTTACTTCGGCTGTTTTTGATGAATTGGCTAAAACAGTGTATTTTGGAAAACCTGAAACTAAACTAAATGAATTTGCATCTACACCTGTAAAATAAACACTATCAACTCTAAATTGATAAGAACCAATATTGGTAACAAAGTCTGTAATTAAAGAATCTTTCACACTACCAACTAATTCCTCTTTCATATCAATATCTTTACTTGAAGGACTTGGAGCTACAATAGAGAATACTGCATCTGAAGTGTCTGATTGGAGAATTGGTTCACTTATGTTCCATATTTTGGCAGTATTGTCAGCACTTGCAGTTGCAACTTGATTTCCATAAGGGCTAAAGGCAATACTACTTATAGCTTCTTTATGTATAGTCAAGTTTCTCAAAAGAATTCCTTTATTAGTATCAAAGATACTAGCTATACCGCGACTTGTCCCAGTTGCCACACGGCTACCATTAGGGTCAAATGCAATTCCATTGACAAAACTGTTATCAGCGTTCAAACTAAGCAGTAGTGAGCCACTAAAAGAATCCCATATTCTAGCAAAATAATCTGCACTTGCAGTTGCCAACTTACTCCCATCAAGATTATAGCTTATAGAATTTACTACATAATCATGACCAGTTAAGTTAAATAGAAGAGTTCCACTATTTGCATCCCAAATTCGAGCTGTAAAGTCATAACTAGCAGTTGCTATTCGGCTTCCATCAGGATTAAATGTGATATTTCTAACATCACCATTATGACCATTAAGGGTTTGTAATAGAGATCCAGTATTAGCATCCAAAATTCTAGCGGTATTGTCTGAACAAGCGATTGCCAACTTGTTCCCATCAGGGCTATAGCAAATAGAATTTATTATATAAGAATTCCCAGTTAGTGTTCTTATTAGAGTTCCGTTATTTGCGTCCCATATTCTTATACTTTTATCATATTCAGCGCTAGCTGTTGCAACTTGGCTTTCTTCAGGGTTAAAACTGATGCACATAACAACAAAGTCGTGTCTTAAAGTAAATAATAACTTTCCAGTATTGGCATCCCAAATGCGTCCAGTGCTATCTAAACTAGCTGTTGCAACTAGACTTCCATCTGAACTATAAGCGATGCCAATTACTTCTTGAGTATGTCCTATTAAAGAAATTACTGAATCTATTGGAGATAAACTTTTTTCAAATTGACTAACTCTTAATAAGCATCTAGAACTTGTTGGTAGCGGTATATTTTTCCAAACATATTTTAAATTAGTAGCTTGGTCTGTTATATTTTTCCAAGTTTTCCCACTATCTGTGCTGTAATCTAAACTAACTGTGTCTGAAGGAGCTACGCCCTCCCAAGTAATAAGTGTATCGCTACCTGCAATAAATACTTCATAACCATTTGGTTTTGTTAACTTTAGAGTTTTAACTTTTGCTTTTATTTTTGGAAAACCACCATAAACACTAAAATATCCAGAACAATTATTAGTAAGAATATCAAAATTAGCATATTTTAAACCTGAATCTTGTGGGTTAAAGCGAATTGTAAAATTAGTGCTAGTATTTTTAGGTATAGTAATTGGAAAACTGGTATTTACTATTGAAAAATCTGAAGAGCCGTATTTTCTATTGATTCCAGTAATTATAAAATCAGAATTTCGAGCCGTGATAGTAATTGTAGTATCATTTGTACTCGATGGTAATTTTTTACCAAAAGAAAAAAAGCTTGGCTTTACTTCTAACGAAGCAACTATTGTTTGTTTTTTTTGGTAAATAAAATTGCTTTGTTGATTTTGTAATTGAAGTTTCAAATTTACTAATCCTTCTTTACAAGGAATGTCACTTGTCCACTCAATTAAGCAAGGGTCCATTTTTTGAGTAATACTTAGTA
>VYMC01000345.1_pt1 | contig 12582 bp, 11 predicted proteins | sample 5115301 | NCBI WGS metagenome assembly VYMC01 (sample SAMN12291802, study PRJNA351875) | freshwater metagenome | isolation source: freshwater lake | place: USA: Michigan, Wintergreen Lake | collected 2013-08-08 | reverse complement strand
GGACGTGCCAACCCTCTCTACGTACTGGTTTAGTTCGGCTAGGAGGGGTGGGGGAATTCGGACGGCTATTTGTGGTTTGCCCATAACAATTACTTTTCTTATCCCGCCATGCTATCAAACGTATGGCTAAATGTCACCCTTTTGTTCATTTTTCTTAACCAACGAGGCTCTCTTGGACTTGGTGGGTCTAAGATACATTCCTCCTACTAGGGGGTGTAACTAACCACAAATGCACAAGGGACACAAACTTGGGATTTTGACCTAGATTTACCAAAAAAAGAATTATAGTTTGTCATAATCTTCTGGCTCTCTGTCTGAAACTTTAGCTAATGTTTGTTCAAGCTTATGCTAACTGTCTTGACATCAAGACATCTTGACATCAAGACTTTAAAAATCTTTCCTGCATCGTCTTAGCTCGTTTGTAGTCAGCGATCGTCTTGCGTCGTTGTAAACGTTGCCGTGCTGTTTGTACCACCTCCTCTAATTCGGTGGGATGAGCCTCTAGGTAAAGATAGGCTGCCTCCAGCAGGGTTTCTTTGGTAATTCTCTCGTCGTGGCACAACTGCCGCAGGGAATCGTCGATCGCCTGCTCGAGACGAATAGAAGAGCGAACTGTCTCAAAATCCTCTTCTTGACGTAGCTCGGAGACGAGAGATGTTTCAGTATTAATGTCTTGACTCAAAGATGTCTTGCTGTCTTGACTCAAAGATGTCTTGCTGTCTTGACTTAAATTTTTTATAACATCTTGAGTCAATTGAGCAATTTCTTCTTTTGGTTCTGAAGGAATTGGTAGGATTTCTTCGACCACATCAAGGCGGGGGGGAACCGTAGGCTTTTTCTTGTTGACCAATCGATCGAGGGCGTTGCTCATCTTTTCTCCTTGATTTGAGTACCCAGTAATTCGATAACGGCTCGAAAAGAAGTTTCCATATCTTCGTGGCCGATCTCGCTCAATAGTTTGCCTTGGTTGAGTGCCTGTTTAAAGCGTTCGCTTTCCAAGATAGAGGGGAAAATTTTCACGCCGGGGGCAACCTCGGCCATAGCGGCAATCGCCGCCGCGCTATCCTTCGAGTGAGAACGACCGAACCAGCGATCTCGAAAAGGGATGATGCCGAGGAGCGTTCCGGTGAAAGCGCCTAATTTCGAGAGACTGTCAGCTAGTTCTAGGGTGCGAACCAGAGAATTGACCCCTTTAGTAGAAGCTTCGACGGGGATCAGCAAATAGTCGGCTGCACCGATGGTAGCAATAGATATCTGCGTCCTGGCTGGGGGGGAGTCGATAATGCAGTAATCAAAATAGTCCGCCTGGAGTTTGAGCCGCGTCCGGAGAATTAGCGCACCCATCCCACTATTCGCCAGATACTCTTGGGCATTGCTCAAACCGTCGTCTGCGGGGATAAGAAATCTGGAATCGTTGAGGGCATAAACTGCATCCGTCACCGCTACCGTCCCCTTGATTACCTCCAAAAGCGTCGGCGCGTTCGGTTCCACCTCATGACCCGAAAAAAAAGTCAAATTCGCCTGCGGGTCGGCATCAACCAATAAAACCCTCGCTGTTCGTCCCAGCATTTTACCCAAAAAGAAAGCGGTGGTGGTTTTGCCCTGCCCTCCCGATAAAGATGAGATCACAATAGTTTTCATACCATTAAGTCTTGACGCTATTAAGTCTTGATGTCAAGACATATTGATAGAATAGCACAAGTTAGTCATTTAACTGATACCAAGGTTGGCGATTCCCTGTTCGGCTCTTCTAGGTTCTGTGCGATCAGCTTAACTTACAGAGGATCGATCCTTGTGTTCTCTGTGTCTGGTGTGGTTCCTTCCACTTCCTCGCCAGAAAAAAATGCTCCTTTAACCATAAGTTAACCACTGAAATAATCTCTAAAATCCCTATATTGTGGGAAAAAATTAAAACCCAATAATATAACCCACATTCAGCACTTGATGATGTGAGTATATATACTTAACGAGCTACTCCCAGCAGATTATTTTGCCAAACTTTTATTTATTGAAAAACAATATCTCCCCCATGAGAGATTTAGACAAAAATACTTAAATAGCTGTAAGCCTTTCTATGACTGGGTTAGGTTAAATAAAAAATATTCAAAATAACCTGCTGGATGTGGGATATAATAAAGTCAACCCTCGTCACCCCGATTTTATCTATGGACCCTCTTACAGCAGCAGCGATCGCAGTTAGTTCAATTATCGCTACTAAAGCGTTAGAGAAAACAGGTGAAAAAGTGGGAGAAAAGGTTTGGCAACAAACAGAAAAATTTCTTACTTCCCTGAAACAAGTTTCTCCCGATACTGTCACCGCAATTGAAAAAGCACCGGAGCAAACTTTAGATTATGGACAAGCGATTCTGGAAGTGGAATCTGTTGCTAAAACCAGTCCCGAATTAAGCCAAATTATAACCGAGTTGGTTAAAGCGATAGAAGCGGAACCTTCCCTTAAAGAATTGGTTAATAATACTCTTAAATCTCAATCTCAACAAGCCAGCGTTATCAATAATCACAAGTTAGCTGATTTGATAAAAAATGTTTTTCAAGGTAATACAATCATTGGTGGTAATTTCTGACTGGAGCCGCCTGTTAAGGAACAGGTTAAAGAACATCCTCACAATTTATCTAATAGTAATATCCCTAAATTTGTTGGTAGGGATAAGGAATTAATTGACTTAAAAACTCAATTACAACAATCTCAAAAGCTTGCTATATCTACCTTAACAGGAATGGGAGGCATAGGTAAAACTGAATTAGCCAGACAATTTGGTTGGCAACAATGGCGTGAAAAAGCCTATTCAGGGGGTATATGTTGGTTAAATGTGGCAGAGAGTGATGGCGGTTTTATCGGTACTTCTATTTTAGATTTTGCGCGGTTATATCTCAAATTAACTCTACCAGATGAGGGAGAATTAGAGGAAAAAATTCGTTATTGTTGGCAAAACTGGTTAGCGGGAAATGTCTTAATTATTTTTGATGATGTACGGGATTATCAGCAAATTAGGGATTATTTACCACCGCAAGAGGAGAAACGCTTTCAGGTTTTAATTACCACTCGTAAGGAATATTTATCAGCGACAATTGCAACTTTTCGGGTAGAAGTTTTAAAAGAAGAAGATGCACTTGATTTATTGCGTTCCTACCTCGGAGATAACAGAATTGGCACACAAATCGAAGAAGCTAAATTATTGTGTCAGGATTTGGGTTATTTGCCCTTAGGGTTAGAATTGGTGGCAAGGTTGCTGGTACGACGACAGGATTGGAAAATTAGCAAAATACGGCAGAAGTTAGCAGAAAACGGCTTAGAGGAGCAAATTTTAGAGAAAAATCCCAAGTTTCATGGGGAAATGACAGCAGAAAGAGGGTTGAAAGCTGCCTTTAATCTCAGTTGGGAGGAGTTGAATAGCGAACCAGATGCCCAAATTTTGGCACTTTACCTCAGTTTATTCGCTCTTGCGCCCTTTTTCAAGGAGATGATTCTGGATTTATTTCCCGATGAGGATGGGGATACAGTAGAGGAATGGTTAACCGATAGCTTAGTCCATCTGAGCTTAGTTCAGGATAAGGGTGATGGTTGGTATGAAATTCATCCCCTGTTGCGTCGCTATTTTCGGGATAAGTTAGAAGCATCACCCCACGCAGAACCAGCAAAGCGCCGCTATTGCGGGATTATGGCCAAAAAATCGGCAGAAATGCCACAGAGTCCCACTGTAGAAATCGTTGAAGAATTTAAACCTTTCCTTCTCCATCTGCAAGCATCTGTCGGGGAATATCCAGAATATATCGCTGATGAGGATTTATTTTGGTCCTATACGGGTTTAGCTCGTTATTATGATGGACAAGGATTGTATGCTATTGCTGAACCTTACCGTCAAGCTTGTTTAACCGCAACTCGAACCCGTTTAGGAGACAATCATCCCCTTGTGGCACAATCCCTCAACAATTTAGCACTATTGTACTACTCCCAAGGCAGATACCCAGAAGCAGAACCTCTCTATCTAGAAGCATTAGATTTGATAAAACAACTCTTAGGAGACAATCATCCCCTTGTGGCAGCTTCCCTCAACAATTTAGCACTATTGTACTACTCCCAAGGCAGATACCCAGAAGCAGAACCTCTCTATCTAGAAGCATTAGATTTGTATAAACGACTCTTAGGAGACAATCATCCCCTTGTGGCACAATCCCTCAACAATTTAGCAGGATTGTACGAATCCCAAGGCAGATACCCAGAAGCGGAACCTCTCTATCTAGAAGCTTTAGATTTGAGAAAACGACTCTTAGGAGACAATCATCCGGATGTGGCACAATCCCTCAACAATTTAGCAGCATTGTACCGTTCCCAAGGCAGATACACAGAAGCGGAGCCTCTCTATCTAGAAGCATTAGATTTGAGAAAGCGACTCTTAGGAGACAATCATCCCTCTGTGGCAACTTCCCTCAACAATTTAGCATATTTGTACCAATACCAAGGCAGATACCCAGAAGCGGAACCTCTCTATCTAGAAGCATTAGATTTGATAAAACGACTCTTAGGAGACAATCATCCCTATGTGGCAAGTTCCCTCAACAATTTAGCAGGATTGTACGATTCCCAAGGCAGATACACAGAAGCGGAACCTCTCCTTCTAGAAGCATTAGATTTGAGAAAGCGACTCTTAGGAGACAATCATCCGGATGTGGCAGGTTCCCTCAACAATTTAGCAGCATTGTACAAATCCCAAGGCAGATACGCAGAAGCGGAACCTCTCTATCTAGAAGCATTAGATTTGATAAAACGACTCTTAGGAGACAATCATCCGGATGTGGCAACTTCCCTCAACAATTTAGCAGGATTGTACCGTTCCCAAGGCAGATACCCAGAAGCGGAACCTCTCTATCTAGAAGCTTTAGATTTGTGTAAACGACTCTTAGGAGACAATCATCCGGATATGGCAGGTTCCCTCAACAACCTCTTTATTCTAAAGCATTACAAATTTGTGAGCAATCATTAGGAATAGCGCATCCAACAACAATGACGGTTCGAGGAAATTATGCTATCTGTCTTCGTCGTGGGGGATAGCGTCTTAGCTGTGATTGGTGTGTGGGATGGGCTATGATTGATAATTATTTTAGCAAGCCCTTTTATTTATGGATTTAGGGCGGATCGCTATACATAGTGTTAGGGAAGCTGTGGTGATGCGCTATATATAGTGTTAGGGAAGCTGTAGTCAGGCACTATATATGGATTATCTGCAATCATTAATCTGGTATTCGATCGATCCATCGGGATTAATCTTCTTGATTGCCTTTACCCCATAGAAAAGCTCCCAGATGGTGATTAATGCTAGGGAATAAATGATCAGGCTCAACAGAGCGATTGCTAAATTTTTCCGATTTATTTCAATTGTTGATCGCATTTTGCATGGTGGCTGTAGCAGCTGATTTGATTGGCCAATTTTAGATAATTAGCTACAAAGAAAAAATAGCTAATCGTAACGGCGATCGATAAGATTGCTATTATTACATCTAAGCTCTTAGTTAAGCTATCATCTAAGTTTTTATCTGAGCTATCATCTAAGCTATTATCTAAGCTATTATCTAAGTTTTTATCTAAGCTATTATCTAAGCTTTTATTTAAACTATCATCTAGGTTTTTATCTAAACTATCATCTAAGCTATTATCTAAGCTATTATCTAAGCTTTTCATTTTGCCTCCATTTCCAGGGTTCGATCACTTGCCGATCTGCGAATAAGCCGATTTTTTTTGATTGGGCGGCTTGAAATTCCCTATTGATCGAATGCCAGATTGGGCAATTTCTTTTAAATCGATCAAATGCCCAAGCTGTGCCTGCTTTGATTTGTAGTGATTGCACTGGTTGCCATTTGCCACCATCACTATAGCGGTATGCAGTCGAATGAGGTATACTGTAACAAGCTATAAGTCAGTCTAGGCAAGACAATGGTCTGTATCTCACTCAAGCGAATACCGCTATAACCCGAACTGGGGTTAAATGGATAGCCGAAAATTCCTATCAGGGATTGAAAAAATATGGCAATCAAGGCTGTCTCCTTTTAAGCCCTATTAGGGATTGAAACAAAATTCAACAATATCCCAATGCCTTGTACACGGCATTGAGTTTTGTGTACCGCAAAAATAGCTTATTTTCGCCTAAACTGGTAATTTTAGGGCAAAAATGACCAGAATACCCGCTAAATTGATTAGCGCGGTCTATTAGGCGAGTGATTCGCCTAACGAACTGATTTTCGTGAAATTATCTTTATTTTTGCCTCTTTTCTCGAAATTTCTGGCTTGAGAAAAGATCAAAAGCTTTCCTGATGTCAGGGTATGGCCTTTTTCCTAACTGAGAAACATCGAGGGGACGCTGCCGCAGGGGTAGCTCATAAATGCGATCAAATTCAGATTCGAGATAGTGATAGTCCATAATTTTTGGGGATTGCTAGGGGTTAACCCCTAGCAAAAGGTCAAGGTTTTTTGGTTTTCCCGCGCGATCGGCCAGGCGTATCGAAAAGGATATCTGAGAGGAGAACGGTGAACGGGGGATTTTCGCTGTAATAATCCTGAATAGTTGCCACATCATTATCTATGGCGATCACCTTATGTGGTCGTCCGTTTTTCTTGTAAATGCAGTCGTCCCCGGTTTTTAGGCTTTCATCACCAAAGGTGACAGAGGTGACTAAAGGTGACTGGGTATTTTCAGGGTTGTCACCTTTGGTAAAGTCGCTCTGAGACTGAGTTTCACTATTGTGGGGTGACAAAGGTGACGGGTTATTTAGTGAAGTTTTATTTTCCGTATCTCGATCAAGACAGCCAATATTTTCTAAAAAGAAGTGATTTTTTGAGTCACCTTTGTCACCTTTTAAGTCAGAATCTATATCTGGCAAGGGTTTTACTGGGGTGACACTATTGTCACCTTTAGTCACTTTTGAGTCACCTTTGTCACCTTTTAGCGCTCTAAATTCGATTGATCGAGATGTAGCTCTCACTTCCCCATATCCTTTAGTAGCTAATTCGTGACATATCTCGGATATGCGAGCGATTGGGTAATCCTTCCGGGTTTTGGTGGTAAAAGCCCGTTTTCTGATATTATTAGGGGTTATCCAGTCCGTAGCAACCGATAGCAGCCGCGCGTATTGTGACGGTAGATCATCGGATAGCCGGACATACATCCCGCTCACCTGACTTATGTAAAAGCTGGCTAACTCGATCGCATCCTCGATAGTTTTTTCCCCAATTTCTAGGCTTGGAGTAATGCCGATAAACAAGGAATTGAGTAAATGTAGGTTAAGTGCTAACCGTCCGATCAGTCCTCTCGCTTTTATGAGTACATTTCTCATTGCCTGGCGCTGTTCGCTCTGAGACTCTGTTTTTAGCCGGTTGGCGGCCGCTAAGAATTTCTCACGCGCCTGGCGGGATAACTGATAAAAAGCAGCGGGTAGGCGATCGAACTGCTGGTACAGATCGGTGAGCATTGGTGATAGGTCAACCGTTCCTGCGTCTATGTCGAGGGGTACGTTAGATGGTGGTAACTGACAAAAAATAAACCTTGACCATTGACCGCTAGAGTCTTCTTTATCACCCAAAAGCTTCTCTAATACGCCGGGCTGTATAGTACCGTAGATCGATAGCAGTATTTTGCGACATACTACCGTTTTCTCAGTGTCGGCCCGGAGCGTGATCGGAGGGGTCCCGTCGTAATATTCCAGAATATCCTCGCTATCGGAGCCACGGCCGCCGCGGTACTGGTTAGCACTTTTAAACATCCCTGCTAACTCGTCTTTATAAAGAAGCATTCCTTTATCAGGGTTGCTCGCTGCATATCTGGCAATCCCCTCACCCGTAGCACTGCTAAAGTATCTGATCCGCCGGGTAGGTTTCGATGGTGGGCCATCGGGGTATGCTTGGCTCAATGCTTCGCTGTTCTTAGATTTTTTGAGCATCTCGTAATCAGCAAGCTTGGCTTTATATTCCCCGATTTTTCTCTCATAATCGAGATCATCCGATTCATTTAAAGCCTTGAGAGGATCGGTAATCATAGCGCGGCCTATGATTGATTTTCCTTCTCCTGAGAGGGACACGATCGCACTATAAAGATTGGGGGGAACCTTCCAGTCGGTTTGAGGGTATAGGCTTAATGCAGTGTCCGGGTGAAGGGTTGACGATAGACCAGTAAGAAGCGCGGTTAGGTACGCTTCTGGTCTTAATCCTGTTAACCGCGCATGGTGATTAATGCCATTAGCTAATTTTTCTGGGAGTATTTTTAGGAGATTGACCCGGGCATGATCAGAGATAGCAAGCTTTTCCAGTTCCTCGATCGCGTCATCATACCCTTCACTGCGATCGCTTTCCTCGATCCTTTTGTGGTAAATAGAGGTGACTTGCTGCTGTGACAGCCCATACTCGCGTGCGATCGAAGCGAGCGCGATCTCAAGCCTTGAGCCAGTGAGATTCTCGCTGATCAGATCATTTATTTTTTGCTCTAACTGATTGTTTTCGAGGGTTTTAGAGGAAAATCTGGGATGATTGACTACATTGCTAGTTTTGTCTGCTTTTTGCGGCTTCAGAGCCTTTTTAGCACCAATTGCATTGATAATATCTTCTTTACTGGCCCCTTCGCCTATCCAATCAGCAATATCGGCCCCTCTTGAGTCTGGTAGATGATTCCATAGGGGGGAAGTGGGAAAAGCATAAAGCCATAGGGCATCAGGGAAGTCTTTGGCTATGGACTCCATGTGAGCGATGCCTGGTACATCGCGATCGGGACATAGAATTACCTCGGCCCCTTCCAAGTCGTTGGTATCGGAGGGTTTCCACTTACCAGACCCTGCAATATTGCAAGTGGCGGGTAAACCCAATGACCATAGAAGATTGACTTTTCCTTCCCCTTCAACTATGAAGATAGCTTCACCGCGTGCGATCGCTTCCTTAATTTCTGAATATCGGTAAATAGGAATATTTTCCCGTTTAACTTCACCTAACCCCTTAATCCACTGCTTACCGTCGTAGCGTTCCTGATAGATAGTTTTTTTGCCGTTACCGTCGTCTTTCCTCACTACTCTTACTAAAGGATTGCCAGCGCGATCGGGGTAATTATAATAAGTAGTTTTGGCTGGGCGTGGTTTTTTTTGCCATGGCTCTGGTTTCACGGGTGCGTAATAGAAGCTTCCCTCGCTATCGCATTTACTGGTTTTTTCCCACCCTGGTGCGGGTTCATGCGATCGCTTGCATACTGATAATTCGCCTACTGAGTAGCACCAGTCTGTTTTCCCGCAGTGAGGACAGGGGTTATTTTTGGTCGCGCGAACTAGACTTTTTTCTGTGGATACGTTAAGATCGTGATGCATAAAAATCATCCTTCTTTATTTAGGAGCGATATGGCCACGGCAAGTTCTGGTTGCTGTGGTTTTTTACTTTCGTCTTGGCAGATAGCGGCGATCGCCGTTTCCAGTTCGCCGATGATTTCCGCAAGTTGCCAGAGTCGGGGGTTATTTTGGGTCATGGTTTTTTCTCCTGAATGGGGGAGAGGATCAACCTCTCCCGTGGTTTTTATCGATTAAGCTGCGGGTAGGGCGCGCTGATTTTGGGCTTTTTCTAGCTCGCGACGTTGGCTGGTGAGTGCCTGTAATTGTTGCGCCGTCTAGCCATCTACGCAGATCAGATCGCGGGTTGCTTCTAAGTCGATCAGCTGATTGCCGCAAGCGATCACGAAGTCGCTAATAAGTCCTAGTTGCTGCTTTTCTTCTTCCGATTGCCGTTCACGCCAGTCGAAACTAACGCTGTAATAGGGTCCTTTTTCTCCTATTTCCCGATTGAAGCCAATCGTAAAGATGCCCATACCTGGTTCGCCGTGGTTCATCGCTTCCTGCACTTTATTAAAAAGATTGGAAATCGACTGCTTTTTAATGTAGGAAATGCAGACCGTATTTTTAGGCAGAATTTCGGGGGCAACATTCGGAGCTGGGATGTAGAATAATTGAATCCAGGGGACATTTTCGGTCTTGCCCAAACTGCCGAAGAATTTGGAAACTTTGATGATGCCGATATCTATCTTTTGGTCGGGGTTGGTTTTGCGGTGCTTCGCTTCCGATCCACCGATAAAAAGCCCGCCATCTTTGCAATTGATCCGCACCGAGTAGGGGATATCGGGCAAGCAAATAGCATTATCTGGCCGCGTGCCAAAGACGGAAAATTGATTAGATTTTTTAGTAGCCATTGCGATATTTTCTCCTTGCATTTTTTTGAACTAAAATTGTTTGAGAATCCCCCAAAGGTGGGGGAATAAGTTCTACCACTTGGGCATATAGCCCGTCGTGTGGTAGTTGTACTCATCGAACTCTATTTCATCGAAATGAATGATCTGGCCGTGCTTGCCAGCTTGAGATTCGATTAAGTAATCGAGGCCGAAAGCGTGGGAATCGACATAGTGATGCATTCCCCGAATCTTGATCTCGGCTTCAAATTCTTTTAAGTATTTCGGTTTGCGGACTTCGCACCAGTAGCAGCGATAAAAAGCATTGAAAGTTCGGATGTGGCCCTCGACTTCCTCTTTCGATTTCTGCTCTATCTCAAATTTATTTAGCCACCGCCGGAGTTGATGCTCCGAAGGGATGAAAGGTAAATCCTCAAAAGATTTTTCTAAAGCCAGTTTCACTTGCCGTGGCGACCATCGCCCTCGCCCCGCCGCAAGGCAAATCTCGATCGCCTCCTGCAACCCAGGATAGGACTCGATCGCTCCAATGCGTCGGCTATTCCGTCCTAAAGCATCAAGTCCCTGCAATTGATACTCCCGCAGCCGCTTGCAGAGCGTAGATCGAGAGATTTGCGGAATGATCGCCACACACTCAGAAGATACAGTGGAGAGTTCACGCTGATTATACAGCTTGCAAAAATTTAACTCCAATTCTTCTCTCAAAGCATTGCCCCCATACTCAGCCTCAAACCGAGCGTAAGCATCCAGTATCTGCAAATTAGCCCAAGCCTTTCTCTGATCAATTTCACGCCCTACCGTGATCGGCTGCTCCTCAATCGCCGGAGTTAATTTGGCAACCAAAGCCACTTGAGTATAGTGTGGAAGTGATTCCACACTATACTCCCAGCCACCCCCGCGGCCTTCTTTCGCACGGCACTTCCAATCCTCTTTCCGAGCCTTTTTTCTAAGCCCCGCAAAGGTACTAGGCAGTCCAATCAGATCAAATTTTAACAATTCTTGTAAGGTGTACCAATTACTCATCGCCCCACTCCGCCAAAAATCTTCGAGTCCGCGATAGATACAATTCCGATAATTCTGCTAAATTGTAAAAAGCAGGTGATCGCTCGCGAACTGCTAACCCAATTACAAGCAAATAATCAGCCCCATCCGAAGCCGGCATTCTCTCCTCGATCGCAATTCGTCGAACTTGTTCCAAAAGCTCCGGGTGAAGCCTCATATGCGATTTCTGCCGTACCCTCAACTCCTTAAGAGGGTAATCAGGTAATACACACTCCCCCCCAAGGCTGAAATTTCGTCTCTGAACAATTTGGTGTAGTGGAAGGTATCGGCGCATAATCCTCTCGAATCACTTTACACAAACTATAGCACAGTTTGTGTAAGGTATTCCACAATCTTTTAATATTTTTTTACAAAATAGTGCAAACCATAAAAAAGCCTATAGAATACTGATCAAGATAAAAGGCAAATTTTATGGCGGCTACAACACTCACCCCACCGGTGCGACAAGCGGAACTATGGACAAAAAAAGGATTAGGAAGACTGGGCTTTCTAATCCGACAAGCCAGACTAGACCTCGGCTGGTCAATGGATCGTCTAGCGTTGTCCGTGTACCACAAGACCGGAGAACAAATCGCCAAGAAAACAATCGGAAACATAGAAAATAATGTCGGCTTCCCCCAGTACAACTCTCTAGCGGCAATCGCCGCCCTCCGAATCGTCAAAAGCTCCACAGGCAGGCCTCTCGATCACCACGATTTTATCGACATTGCCACGGAGAATTACAAGATCACTCCTATGAACATTCGCCAAATGATCGGCTGCGCCATGCTGATCAACAAACTTAGCGAGGGGGAAATTTGGAGAAAACTAGACGCAATGCAAAATACGCTTCCAACTCCCTTTACCCTCGATCGCCTCGAAAAAATCAAAGAAAGACAGATCAGCCCCACTGATACAGATATTCGGATTATTAGAGAACTGGTAGATCCCAATGGAGAAGCCTTCGACGAAGCAGAATGGCTTCAATCGGCTAACCTGCTTTAACCCCTAAGGGACCTGCGTAGGAATAATATCCCAGCCAGACAGTCGCTCTGTAGAAGAATCAGACAAGCCATAAATGGTACATTATCAAAGCGCAAGTCCCTTAGCTCCCGTTCCCACTGCTGTAGAATCTTTTTGGTGGGGGGATGATACCAAAAGGAAGCATTAACGGCCACATCGAGAGCGTAGCGCCGGTGTAACTTGATATAGCTGAGAACGTAATCTTTGCAATCGTGGGAACCCAGCCAACGCTGGCGGGCGCTTAATTTCGTCTCTCCGACATACAGTACGATGTTACTGGCATGATCGATCTGAAAATAGAGAC
>VYMC01000227.1_pt1 | contig 12639 bp, 8 predicted proteins | sample 5115301 | NCBI WGS metagenome assembly VYMC01 (sample SAMN12291802, study PRJNA351875) | freshwater metagenome | isolation source: freshwater lake | place: USA: Michigan, Wintergreen Lake | collected 2013-08-08 | reverse complement strand
GTAAATTCTCATAGCTTCTATATTGTTAGTTTTGAAGATTAATGGATTATTTGTTTTTGTACCTATAAAATTCAAATCAGAAACATTTGTATTACCGTTTATAGTCCAATAACATTCATCAGAGCAAGGTCCGTTGGAAGCTCCATAAGTTACATATTGATTTAGTAAATCAGGTACATTACATGCATAGTAACAATTTTGATTAGTACCACAATTTTGAGGATTGTAGATTATAGGATTAACTTCTATAATTTTTACTCCATCTGGAAGGATTCCATCACTATCATCTGTTAAAGTATAATCATAAAAACAACAATTCTCTGTTGAACAAAACTCCATTCCATAAACCATTATCATACCTATTTGAACGCAACTAGGTATTTGTATTCTAACTTTCCAAGTATTATTATTTTTTTTAATACCAAAATTGTTAGCTGATTTATCTAATATAGCTTTAATAGCGTCTCTGTATAAAGTATTATCTAATAGCAGTTTACCATTAGAACTTTTTGAATAAATAGAAGTTATTTTCGCTCTATAAATGACACCATTTCCATTAGTTTGAACTAGTCTTGAGAGTTGAGTATTGACTTCATAGTTTGCTAATCCTGTAGGTGGTGGACTTTGATTATTGTTAAATGCTTCAGAAAGAAATTTTTCTTCTTGGAAAGTGTATCCATAACTTGCGTCGAATTGATAACCTGGCACATTTTCCTCACAAGCACTTTGCCCGTAAGTATTTGAAAATGCTAAACTTAGCATGGCTACAATTAACCAAATTAGGTTAGAGAGAGAGAGAGAGAGAGAGAGAGAGAACATAAAAACCCTTAGTTATTAAATGAAACTTACAAAATTTTTGTCGAAGAAAAAAACTTATTTAAAAATTGTCCTTCTCTTAGATAGACACATGAATGTACCAAACGTTACAAAATGAAATAAAATAAAAAAGCCCCAATATTTTTTATGTATTGGGGCTTTAAGTTTAGTAAATTACTAGTTTATATCTCAGCATTCGGAGTATGTTCAGCAGTATCATCTACTACTTGGAAATCATCAGCATCTACCTTGATAGCTCCACCGATAACTTGTTTGTACTCTTCTTCTTCGTCTCTTCGTCCGAAAATATTACCCACATGCGAAGTAACTAACATTTCTTGATATTTACGAAGTCCAGTACCTGCTGGAATTAATTGACCTAATATAATATTCTCTTTCAATCCTATTAAGTGGTCAGTTTTACCAGATACTGATGCCTCAGAAAGCACTTTTGTAGTTTCTTGGAAAGAAGCAGCAGAAAGCCAACTTTCAGTAGTTAGTGATGCTTGAGTGATACCAAGTAGGATTGGCTCCATGATTGCTGGCTCGCAAGAACGAGTTTCAATCTGACGTTTATCCTTCTTCTTAAGCTCGTTGTTCATCTCACGGATTTTCTTTTTAGGATAAGGATGTCCTTCTTTATATTTAGAATCACCTTTATCAACAACCACAATAAGATTTTTCAATCTATTATTTTCATCCATGAATCTAACTTTATCTACATGATCGTTTTCAAGTAGGTTAGAGTCACCAGAATCTACGATTTTAACTTTTTGAAGCATTTGTCTTACGATAGTCTCTATGTGCTTATCATTCAACTTCACACCTTGCAAACGGTAAACCTCTTGGATTTCATTCACAAGATATTCTTGAACAGCATTTGGACCTTTGATATTCAAGATGTCATGCGGGTCAATAGAGCCTTCAGTCAACCTATCACCAGCACGAACAAAATCACCTTCTTGTACAAGAATATGCTTACCAACCTGTACTAAATATTCAATTGTAGTCTTCTCATCTTGTGAAGTAACAGTCATCACTCTTTGACCACGCTTTGGTTTCTCAAACTTGATATAACCATCAATTTCAGAAATTACAGCAGTGTTTTGAGGACGGCGTGCTTCAAATAGCTCAGTTACCCTTGGAAGACCACCTGTGATATCTCTTGTACGAGACATATCACGTGCTATTTTTACAAGGTCTGTACCAACACCTACGAAATCATCATTGTCAACTCTAAGTTGTGCTCGAGAAGGTATGTTGTATGTTTTTAGTACATTTCCGTTATCATCTACTATTTCTAATGCAGGAGATTTAGTTTTATCTCTTGTATCAATTACAACTTTAGAGATGTGACCAGTTTGTTCATCATTTACTTCACGGTAAGTGATGTTAAGTAAAAGGTCTCTGTATCGCACTTTACCCGCAAACTCAGTAATGATAGTAGAGTTGTAAGGGTCCCATTCAAATATTAATTCGCCTTTTCCAACTTTTTGTCCATCTTTTACTTTTAATACCGCACCATACATAGTATCATAATGAGCAAGTTTTCTATTAGAATCTGCATCAATTACGTTTATCACACCCGAACGAGAAACTACAATATTTGTATCGAAACCATTTTCATCTTCAAATGATATTGTTTTGATATTTTCAAACTCAATAATACCAGGGAATTTTGCCTGCACAGTAGATTGAGAAGCTATTAATGATGCAGTACCACCTGTGTGGAAAGTACGAAGTGTAAGCTGAGTACCTGGTTCACCAATTGATTGAGAAGCTATTGTACCTACTGCCTCACCTACGTCAACCATTTTCGAAGTAGCTAAATTTCTTCCATAACATTTAGCACATACACCTTGTCTTGATTCGCATGTTAATACTGAACGAATCCATACAGTTTCAACAGCTGAACCGTCAACCAATGCTGCTTTTGCTTCATCAACTAAATCACCAGCTTTAATAATCATAGTATTAGTGAAAGGGTCAATTACATCTTTAAGAGCAACACGACCTAAAATTCTTTCACTTAATGCTTCTTTTACATCTTCACCATCTTTTAATGCTGCCATCTCTACACCACGGACAGTTCCGCAATCTATACTTGAGATAATAACATCTTGAGCAACATCATGTAATCTTCTTGTCAAGTAACCTGCATCGGCTGTTTTTAAAGCTGTATCGGCAAGACCTTTACGAGCACCGTGTGTTGAAATGAAATACTCTAATATTGAAAGACCTTCTTTGAAGTTCGCAATAATAGGATTTTCAATTAACTCGCCAGTTGAACCTGAAATTGATTTCTTTGGCTTAGCCATCAAACCACGCATACCTGCAAGCTGACGAATCTGCTCTTTAGAACCACGGGCTTGTGAATCCAACATCATCCAGAATGTGTTAAATCCTTGTTTATCTGTAGAAATTTCAGAGTATAGCTTATCAGCTACTCTATTTGTAGCAGTTGACCAAGTATCAATTATCTTGTTATATCTTTCACCAGCTGAGATTACACCTGATTCATAAGCATCTTCAAAGTTATCAATTTTCTCTTGAGCAGCTTCAATTATTTTTACTTTCTCATCAGGAATTACCACATCATGGATAGAAACTGATAGACCACCACGAGTTGCGTATGTAAATCCTGCTTCTTTAAGGTCATCAAGGAATTTTACTGTCTTATCAAGTCCAGCTTGTCTAAAGCAAGTACCAATGATTTGACGTAATCTTTTCTTAGTTAGCAACTCATTGATATAGCCAAGCTCAGTAGGTACTATTTTATTAAATAATACTCTACCTGTTGAAGTTTCAATTAATTGACCATTTACTTTAATTTTTATCTTAGCATGTAAATCTAATTTACCAGCATCATAAGCAATACGTACTTCTTCAAAGCCACCATAGAGCTTTCCTTCACCAAGTACACCACCTTTTATTTTTGTTAGGTAATATACTCCAAGAACCATGTCCTGAGAAGGTACCGCAATCGGATCACCATTCTGAGTGTGCATGATATTGTGTGGTGCAAGCATTAATAGCATTGCTTCAAGTTGAGCTTCATAGCTGATTGGTAAGTGAACCGCCATTTGGTCACCATCGAAATCGGCGTTGAATGCTGTACATACAAGTGGGTGAAGTTGGATTGCTTTACCCTCAATTAAACGAGGTTGGAAAGCCTGAATACCAAGTCTGTGAAGAGTTGGAGCACGGTTTAACATTACCGGGTGTCCTTCAATCACTCGCTCTAATATATCATAAACTTCATTTGTTTTTCTTTCAACTAATTTTTTCGCTGACTTAACAGTTTTAACGTGTCCACGCTCAATTAACTTACGAATAATGAATGGCTTGAATAGTTCTACAGCCATCTCTTTTGGCATACCACATTCGTGGATTTTAAGCTCAGGTCCAACTACGATTACCGAACGTCCAGAATAATCTACACGTTTACCAAGTAAGTTCTGACGGAAACGACCTGTTTTACCTTTTAGAGTATCAGCTAATGACTTTAATGCTCTTTGAGATTCAGAACGAACTGCTCTACGGCTATTATCAAATAAAGCATCAACTGCCTCTTGAAGCATTCTTTTTTCATTACGAAGAATTACTTCCGGTGCTTTGATATCAATTAATCTTTTTAATCTGTTATTACGGATAATAACTCGGCGATACAAGTCATTCAAATCAGAAGTTGCAAATCTACCGCCCTCAAGAGGTACAAGTGGACGCAAATCTGGAGGTGTTACCGGTACTACATCTAATACCATCCAATCTGGACTATTAGGAGCATCTACTCCATCAATCGGAAGGAATGATGATAATATTCTTAATCTTTTTAAGTAATCTTCTTTTTTAGTTTTCGAACCTTCAGTACGAAGTTCTTCTTTTAAATCTAAGTAATCTTTAACAGGATCTATACGGCGAAGCATTTCTTTCAGAGCTTCACCACCTATCAAGGCGATGAATTTATCCGGGTCTTCATCATCTAAATCTAATTCTTCAGCAGGAAGTGATTCAAGAATATCAAGATATTGGTCTTCAGTTAGTAAATCTTTACGTTGTAAGCCCGTTTTACCTGGTTGAACAACGACATAAGACTCATAATAAACGATACGTTCTACATCTTTTGTAGCCATACCGAGTACACCACTTATTTTAGAAGGCAAAGAACGTAAGAACCAAATGTGTACCACTGGTACAGCAAGCATTATATGCCCCATTCTTTCTCTACGAACCGACTTCTGAGTTACCTCTACACCACATCTATCGCATACAATACCTTTATATCGAATACGCTTGTATTTACCACAAGCACATTCCCAATCTCTGATTGGACCAAAGATTTTCTCACAGAATAATCCATCTTTCTCTGGTCTAAAAGAGCGGTAATTGATTGTCTCTGGCTTTGTTACCTCACCTTTTGAGCGGTTTAGTATCTCATCAGGAGAAGCAATCTTAATTGATATACTTGAATAACCTTTTTTAGGGATTGATTTCGATTGCATTTGGGAAACCCCTACTATTTTTAATTAATTAAAAATTACTGTTTAAATTAACATCTAAGCATAAGCCCTGAAGCTCGCGTATTAATACGTTGAAAGACTCAGGAATACTTGGATCAGGCATATTTTCGCCTTTCACGATTGACTCGTACATTTTTGCACGACCCTGTACATCATCAGATTTTAATGTAATCATCTCTTGTAAAGTATGTGCTGCACCGTAAGCTTCTAATGCCCATACCTCCATCTCTCCTAATCTCTGACCACCAAATTGTGCTTTACCACCCAATGGTTGTTGAGTAATTAGTGAGTATGGTCCTATCGAACGTGCGTGAAGTTTATCAGCTACTAAGTGTGATAATTTCAGCATGTAAATGTAGCCAATTGTTACTTTTTCATGGAAAGGTTCTCCTGTTCTTCCATCATGAAGTGTGATTTTACCTTCTCTTGGAAGACCAGCTTTCTCTAAATAATCACCTACTTCATTCCAGCTTGCACCATCAAAAATAGGAGTAGCAAAGTGAACACCTAATTTACTTCCAGCCCAACCCAATGCAGTTTCATAAAGTTGTCCAAGGTTCATCCTTGAAGGTACACCAAGTGGGTTAAGAACTATATCTACAGGAGTTCCATCAGGTAAGAAAGGCATATCTTCAGCTTTTACTATCTTCGATACAATACCTTTATTACCATGGCGACCCGCCATTTTATCACCTACTTGTAGTTTACGTTTTTTTGCTACATAAACTTTTGACATCTGAAGGATACCCGGTTGTAACTCATCACCAGCAGCGAGTTTATTTTTCTCACTACGGAAATCAGTTTTAACACCTTCGCGAACTCGATTGTAATTATTAAACATTTCGCGTAATAAGTCAAGCTTATCAGTATCCGCTACTATTTCTTTTACTACATCTAGTAACTCAGGTTTTAAAGTACCATTAGTATATTTTTCTCTTACGTCTTTAGCTTCAATTTGAGTTCCTGCTCTAAATACGTTTACATTGTTAGTCAATACCATTGAAAGTATTGTTTCACCATCAAGTAAAGTAGCAAGACGACCTACAAATTCATCATCAATTAATTTTAATGCTCTACGCTCTCTATTATTTAACTGCTCTTGGCGTTTTTTCTCATCACTACGAACATCTTTATCAGAAGTAACAAGGCGGCGAGTAAATAATTTAGTATTTATTACAATACCCTTTAAACCAGGAGTTGCCTTAAGTGATACATCTTTTACATCACCAGCTTTATCACCAAAGATTGCACGAAGTAATTTTTCTTCTGGTGTTGGGTCAGTTTCTCCTTTAGGAGTGATTTTACCAATTAGAATATCACCTTCTTCGATTTTAGCACCAATTCTAACGATACCATATTCATCTAAGTCTTTAGTTGCCTCTTCTGATACGTTAGGAATTTCACGAGTAAACTCTTCTTCTCCACGTTTAGTATCTCTTACTTGTAAAGTAAATTCTTCAATGTGGATTGAAGTAAATACATCTTCTGCAACCATTCTTTCGTTTATAATGATTGCATCCTCAAAGTTGTAACCTCTCCAAGGCATGAATGCAACTAAGATATTCTGTCCTAATGCTAATTCACCTTCTTCGGTAGCTGCACCATCACAGAGTGGTTGACCTTTTACAACTCTATCACCTGACTTAACAAGTGGTTTTTGATTTATACAAGTGTCTTGGTTAGTACGGAAGAATTTCAGTAGTTTGTAAGTTTTAGTATTAGAGTAATCAAAACCTGTTACTTTTTCTCTTTCAGAGCGGATATCTTCATAATTAACTCTTATGTAGTCAGCAGATACATATTCTACTACACCATCAGCTTCTGCTAATATCAATGTACGAGAATCTTTTGCAGCACGAGCTTCCATACCTGTACCTACAAAAGGAGCATGTGGTCTTAAAAGCGGCACAGCTTGGCGTTGCATGTTCGAACCCATCAATGCACGGTTCGCATCATCATGCTCAAGGAATGGAATTAGTGAAGAAGCCACAGAGGTAATCTGGTCTGTAGATACATCCATATAGTGTACCTCATTTGGAGACACCAATACGAAATCACCAGAAGAACGTGCCTTAACTTTAGGTCCTAATATATTTCCATCTTTATCTATTGGAGTATTTGCAGGAACTATAAAGCAATCATCTTCTTTCTCAGCAGTAATGTAAACTATCTCACCACCAATTCTACCATTTTCTACTTTGAAATATGGAGTTTCAATAAATCCTAAATGATTTATTTTAGAGTGAATTGCAAGCGAAGAGATTAGACCGATATTCGGACCCTCTGGAGTTTCAATTGGGCAAAGACGTCCATAATGTGTATAGTGAACGTCACGAACCTCGAAACCAGCTCTTTCTCTTGTTAGACCACCAGGACCTAATGCCGAAGTACGTCTTTTATGAGTCAATTCACTTAGTGGATTTGTTTGATCCATGAATTGAGAAAGCTGATTAGTTCCAAAGAATTGATTAACAACAGAAGTAATAGTTCGTGCATTTACCAATTCAGATGGAGTGATATTTTCACCATCATGAATACTTAATCTTTCTTTAATTGTTCTTGCCATACGAGAAAGACCAACTTGGAACTGAGCTGCAAGTTGCTCTCCAACTGTTCTTACTCTTCTATTACCAAGGTGGTCAATATCATCACCAGCAAGTTTATTACTATGCAAATGAATCAAATGTTTTATAATTGCAACTATATCTTCTTTAGTAAGTGTTGTTGTCTCTAAAGGAATACCAAGTTTCAATTTATCGTTAATTCTAAAACGACCAACTTCACCTAAATCATATCTTTTATCATTAAAGAATAGTTTGTCAAGTAAAGCTTCAGCTGTTTCGATATCTGGTGGCTCAGAGCTACGAAGTTGTCTATAAATTACTTCAAGCGCATCTTCTCTAGTTTTTGATGTATCTTTAGTTAATGTACGAGCAATTAGTGGTTCATCTGCTGCTTCTTTATAGTTATAAACTTTAAATGTTGAAACTTCAGTTGCTTTCATTACCTCAAGAAGTGCTTCATCAATTACCATATCGCGAGAACCAATAATCTCACCGGTATTCATATCAACTAAATCACTTGCAATCTTTCTGCCTAATAGGTCATCATTTACTTCGCTTGGCTGAACTTCCTTAGCTAATTCAAATAAACCTAATATATCATCATCAGAAGAAAAACCTAATGCTCTTAGCAAAGTTGTAACAGGGAATTTCTTTTTTCTATCAATATAAGCGAACATTACATCATTAATGTCCGTTGTGAATTCAATCCAAGAACCGCGGAAAGGAATGATACGAGCAGTATAAATTCTCATACCATTTGGGTGAAGTGCATCATCAAAGAAAACTCCAGGTGAACGGTGAATTTGACTTACGATAACACGTTCAGCACCATTTATAATGAATGTACCACGAGCAGTCATAGCTGGTATATTACCCAGATAAACTTCTTGCTCTGTAGCTTCCATATAATCTTCTGACTCTTTATCAGCTTTACTTGAAAGACGTAATTTAGCTTTAAGTGGCTTAGAGAAAGTAAGCTCTCTTTCGCGACATTCCTCTTCAGAGTATTTCGGCTTTTCGATTACATATTCTAAAAATTCTAATTGGAAGATATTTGAATTATCTTCAATTGGGAAATTCACTACAAATGCAGCTTGAAGACCAGTACTCTTTCTTTTAGCCGCAGGTATTTCTTCTTGTAAGAAAGATTTATATGCGTCAATTTGAATACCAAGCAAATCTGGATAAATACCTGAGTCATCGCTCTCAGCAAAGCTGATACGATTTCTTAAACGTATTATACCATTACCTGATTCTAATAGCTTTACATTCGCAGAAGTGCCAGATGTAAGACTAGCAAATCTTTCCTTATTTAATATTTTGGAATCCACCGAGACCCCTCCTTAAAACGAGTTTAATGAAAAAAGGATTTTATGAATGGCTTTCGTAGTTTGAAAACCAATCATAAAATCCTTTACTTTTATTTTTGAATTAGAGATAGAAATGTCTTTTTCTTAGAAAATTGTATAAAAAAACAGTGGAGAAACCACTTTTTCAAGTGATTTCCCCTCAGATTTAATGCTTAAATTACTTAAGTGTAACTTTAGCTCCAGCTTCTTCAAGTTTTTTCTTGATGTCATCAGCTTCAGCTTTTTGAGCTGCTTCTTTAACGATTTTTGGAGCGCCATCTACTAAATCTTTAGCTTCTTTTAAGCCAAGACCTGTGATTTCTCTTACCGCTTTGATAACGTTAAGTTTGTTTGCACCAGCTTCAGTTAATTCTACATCGAAGTCAGTTTTTTCTTCAGCTGCAGGAGCAGCATCACCAGCTGCAGCAACACCAGCCATCATTACTGGAGCAGCAGCAGTTACACCAAACTTATCTTCTAATGCTTTTTTCAATTCAGCAGCTTCACCTAAAGTTAGGTTAGATATTTCTTCTACTAGTTTTTCTACTTTATCAGACATTTTATTTTTCCTTTTTAAAATTTAATTAATTAATTAATTAGTTATGCAGCAGATTGCTTTTTAGCAACTTCTTCAATTACGTTAGCCAAATCTCTCATCACTGCATTAACAGAGCCAACGATTCCAGATATAGGTGCATGGATTGAACCTATGATACCTGCAATCATATCTTCTCTTGTTGGTAGTGTAGATAACTCTTTTAGTTTTGTATTATCATACACAACACCTTCTACAACTGCTGCTTTTAGAGCTGGGCGTTCGATTTTATCAAAGTATTCTTTGATTATCTTTGCCGGCTCAGATGGGCTACCATCAGAGAAAAGTATAGCAGTTTGACCGAAATATAAATCGTTTGGAATGTCAAATCCACCAACTTCCTTAGCAGCAATCTTAACAAGAGTATTCTTTGCAACAATCATCTCGATTTCTTTCGCTTTTAATTTGCGTCTGAATTCAGTAGTTTCAGCAACAGTTAATCTTTCAAAATTGATAAGATATACTACTGATGAAGCTTTAAACTTTTCGACAAGTGTTGCAACTTTTTCTTGTTTTTGTTGCTTAGTTATCATTATTACCTGTATTAAAAAACAATTCTACTTTGATTTGCAAGATTCTAAAAATCAGGAGAAGCCAAATCTAAAGTGGAGTGCGTAATCTATTTGTTATTCGCTTTTGAAAGACTGCTCATTTACAGCAACAGAAGGACCCATAGTAGAAGTTACATATACACTTCTTACGTATTTACCTTTTGAAGTAGCTGGTTTAGCTCTCAAAATTGAGTTATAAAATGAGTTGGCATTATCTTTCAATTGATTTACATCAAATGAACATTTACCAACTGCGCCAGCGATATTTCCGACTTTATCTACACGGAATTCTATCTTACCAGCTTTTAATTCTTTTACTGCCTTCGCAACATCGAAAGTAACGGTGCCTATTTTGGGATTTGGCATTAAGCCGCGAGGTCCTAAGATTCGACCAAGCTTACCCACTTCACCCATGACATCAGGGGTTGCAACCACTACATCTACATCAGCCCAGCCACCCTTGATTTTCTCTACATACTCATCAAGTCCTGCATAATCTGCACCGGCATCAAGAGCTTCTTGATCCTTAGGGGCTTTTGCAAATACTAAGACACGAACTGTCTTACCAGTACCATGTGGTAATGATACTGTACCACGCACCATTTGATCTGCCTTACGAGGGTCAACTCCAAGACGCATCGATATTTCGAAGGATTCATTGAATTTTGCATTAGCGTTTTTCTTCACTAATTCAATAGCTTCATCAAGCGAATATTGCTGTTCTGCATTATAAGCTTTAGCCAAGTTGCGGTATCTTTTACCTCTGAATCTCATCTACTTATTGTGGTTAATTGTTTAAAAAAAATTAGTCTTTGTAGGTTACGCCCATAGCACGAGCAGAACCAGCTATCATAGAGATTGCTGCTTCCATTGTATCGCAGTTAAGGTCGTCCCATTTTAATTTTGCGATTTCTTCGCATTGAGCTCTTGTTATAGTGCCCACTTTTTTCTTGTTTGGTTCTGCAGAGCCGCTCTTCAAATCCAATGCTTTTTTAATTAAAACTGGTGCAGGTGGTGATTTTGTTACGAAAGTAAACGATTTATCTGAATAAAAAGTTACTAACGCTGGTATAATCATACCTGTTTCTTTAGCAGTTTTAGCATTGAATTGTTTCACGAATTCCATACCATTTAAGCCTCTTTGTCCAAATGCTGGACCAACCGGTGGAGACATCGTTGCTTGTCCCGCATTCAGCTGAAGCTTAAAAGAACCCATTACTTTTTTTGCCATTTTAGCGTTGTTTTTTTATTGTGAAAGTAAAAAGAATTAATGATTTTCAAATTCTACTTGTGTGAAATCCAAATCCACTGGTGTTTTACGTCCAAAGATTCCAACTTCTACTTTTAATTTTTGCTTTTCGTTATTGACTTCTTTAACCGAACCCGAGAATCCATTAAAAGGTCCGTCAATAACTTTTACAGGGTCACCAATCTGGAATTGTGTTTCGATAGTTGCGATATCTTTACGTTCTTCAAGGCGACCAATTATTTTTTCAATCTCATGTTGTTGAAGTGGCACTGCCACTCCTCTACGACCAACAAAGCTCACTACAGAAGCAAGGTTCGTTACAACATCAATTACCTTTTTATCTAATATTGCATTAACGATAATGTAACCTGGCAAGAAGTTCTTTACTTTAGTTCTTCTTTTCCCATTTCTTACTTCAAATACAGTTTCTTCAGGTATTACTACTTGCTTAATCCTATCGTCAAGTCCAAGTCTTTTTGATTCGAACTCAATTGATTGCTTTACCTTTTGCTCATGGCTAGTATATACTTTTAGTACATACCACTTAGGTAGGTTATCAATATTGTCATTATTTATTGCTTCACTCATCAGTATTTCAATGCAGGGTGTTAGATTTAGAATATTAATTCGATAGCTTTACCAACCGCTGAATCCATTGCGAACACAACAATTGTAATGATTAAAGTAACTATTAGTACCACTGCAGTAGATTCTTTTAACTGCTCTTTTGTGGGCCAAGTTACTTTTTTCATCTCTAAAGATACATCTGAGGTGAATTTTTTGATTGACTCTACCATTTTAACTTATGTACATTAATGTCTATTAAAGTAATCAATCACTTTTGAAGGATTGAGAAATATTTCTTGCACGGGTGGCAGGAATCGAACCCACAACCTACGGTTTTGGAGACCGCCACTCTACCAATTGAGCTACACCCGTATTTCACTAATTTTTGAGCTAATGAGCGGACTTGAACCGCCGACCTCTTCCTTACC
>VYMC01000226.1_pt1 | contig 12641 bp, 7 predicted proteins | sample 5115301 | NCBI WGS metagenome assembly VYMC01 (sample SAMN12291802, study PRJNA351875) | freshwater metagenome | isolation source: freshwater lake | place: USA: Michigan, Wintergreen Lake | collected 2013-08-08 | reverse complement strand
GAATCACCAACATAGATATACTTTCCTTCGCCAAATTTTTCATTTAAAAAGTTCTTTTTATTTATACCTTTTAAGTTGTTACTAAGACCAGTGCCAAATGACTCTTCAAAAATAGGAATGGCATTTGATATTTGATCCGCTAAGAATTGAACTGAAGCAGTAACTAAATAAATCTTATTACCATTTGATTTTAGTTGCTTAAGATATTCAATTAACTCATAATTGAAAGGTAATAGCTCAACATTTATATTAGCTTTTGTAAATACTTCATTTTTAAAGTTGACAAGACCTTTACTGAACCAAAAAAAAAGAAAAATATATTAACCGGGTTTTCCTTTATTAAAGAAATAATAGCTTCTTGAAGTGTATCAGTTTTAGATAAAGTTTTATCTAAATCAACACAAATAGGTATATCTTTTTCTAAATGAAAATTCATTATTTATTAGCAATTTTCTTTTCAAAAGTTTGTAAAGCTACTCCAATAGTTTGATCCATATTGTAGTACTTATAGTCTGCTAATCTACCTAAGAAAATAATACTATTATGCTTTTCAGACTCAGCTTTATATTTATCATAAATAATTTGATTTTCTTCTCTTGGAATAGGATAGTAAGGTTCATTCTTACCTACAACATGGTCAATTGGATACTCATAAGCAATAGTTGTCTTATTGGATTCTTGCCCTGTGATATGCTTAAACTCAGTAATTCTAGTGTAATCGTTAGTATTAGGATAATTTATTTGAGAAACTTCTTGGAAGTATGCCTTGTCTATTGTTTTAAAGTCAAATTCTAAAGTTCTATAAGGAAGCTCACCATATGTATAATCAAAGAAACTATCAATTGTACCTGTATAAATTAGTTTGTTGAATTTTATAGAATTCATTACTTCTTTATAATCTGTTTTAAGGAGCACTTTGATATTTTTGTTACTAAGTAATTTTTCAAATATCTTTGTATAACCTTGCTTAGGTATAGATTGAAATTTATCTTGGAAATATCTATCATCTCTTGAAAGATAAACTGGTACCCGAGATGATACTGAAGAATCAAGTTCTTCAGGTGTTAAATTCCATTGCTTTTGATTGTATCCAAGAAATACATTTTTATAAATATAATCTGCTAAAAATTTTAACTCAGTATTTTTAGTTTCTTTTAGTTTAAGAATAGGAACTTTAAGACCATAGCCATATTCCGAAAGAAGCAGTTTTTCTAATTTTTCTGCATACTTTTTAGGAAACAACAAATCAATAGTATTGAAATTAAATGGTATAGGTACTTTTTTTCCCTCTACAACAGCGAGTACAGTATGCATGTAAAGTCGCCATTCAGTAAATTGGGATAAATAATCCCAAACTTTTTGCATTTGAGTATGGAAAATATGAGGTCCATACTTATGTACTAGAATCTGATTATCGTTGTAATAGTCATAACAGTTACCACCAATATGCTCTCTTCTATCAACTACTAAAACTTTTTTATTTAATTGTGAGGCAATTCTTTCAGCTAAAACACTACCTGAGAATCCTGCACCAACTATGAGATAATCAAATTCCATTATTCATTATCTCTTATTTCTATTGTTTCATCATCAAGAGCAATTGGGTAATTACCATCAAAGCAAGCTGTACAATAACCGATACCTTCTTCTTGTGGTACAGAAGCAAGTAGCTGATCTAAAGATAAATAACTTAAGCTATCTACTCCTATTGCATTACCTATATCTTCGTGTGATTCATAGTGATTAGCGATTAATTCTTCTTTACTAGGAAAGTCCATTCCGTAATGACAAGGATATTTTACAGGAGGAGAGGTTATCCTCATGTGAAGTTTTTTAGGTTTTGCTTCTCTTATAAGCTTAATCAATGATTTAGATGTTGTACCCCTTACAATAGAGTCATCAACAACTACTACATTTCTACCTTCAATTATCCCTTTGACAGTATTAAATTTAGTTTTTACCTTTAACTCTCTATTATTCTGTCCAGGTGAGATAAAAGTTCTACCCACATAATGACTTCTAATTAGTCCAATTTCATAATCTGAATTACCCACTTTTTCGTTGTTTATTTTTGCAAATCCAAGTGTAGCTGTATTACCACTATCAGGTACGGCAATAACATTTATTTTGTCATTCGGGTTATCTAATTCAACAGGACTTTCTAATGCTAAGTTTTTACCTAACTTTCTTCTAACCTTATCAACAGGAGTACCAAAAATCAAGCTATCAGGTCTAGAAAAATAAACATATTCAAATATACAATGCTTTGATACAGGCTTTTCAGATTCTATTTGATAAGATTTCACAACACCTGTTTTTATTGTATCTTCATCTATATGAATTAGCTCATTATGTTCTATGCTTCTTATGTATTCAGCTGAAAGTATATCAAATGCTGCAGTTTCTGAGGCAACAATATATGATATGTTCCCATCAACATTTAATTTACCTAAACTAAGAGGTCTTACTCCATGAGGGTCACGTGCTGCAAAAAGACCTTTTTCTGTAATAATACAAAGAGAATAAGCTCCTCTTACTGTGCGGAGAGTATCTAATATTTGGTCTTTAATCTCAACTTCTTTACTTTTAGCAAATAGATGCATAAATAATTCAGAATCAGTCGTAGTCTGAAAAATAGCACCTTCAGCTTGAAGTCTTTGCTTTAACTCCTTAGTATTAGTAAGATTACCATTATGAGCTAAAGATAATATACCACTTTGGTAAATCATATTGAAAGGTTGAATATTGGAGCTACTAGCTCCACCGGTAGTAGAATATCTATTATGCCCTACGGCAGAAGTTCCTTTTAGTCTTTCATTAAGGATTTCTGATTTTCCAAATACATCTAATACAAGCCCTTCACCTCTATGAAAAGCGTACTTATTCTTTTTCTTTACTTCATCATAGTAAATTGTAGTAATACCAGATGCTTCTTGACCTCTATGTTGTAATGCATGAAGTGCATAATATGCTGCTATTGATGCTTGTGGATGATTGTAAACACCAATTACTGCACAGTTTGGTCTTGCTTTTTCATCTTCATTTTTTGCTTTATAATTGCAATCAGAACAATTATTCATTTAGTCTTTATTTTTCAATTACGTATTCAAAATTACTAAAATTATTTCAATCAGATTAAGTCAATAAGGAAAATGAAAACAGGTAATTAATTGAAAAATAGTCTTGGTGATTCTAAAAATCCTTATTTGCTACAACATAAGGATAATCCTATTAACTGGTTTGAATGGAGTGAGGAGCCGTTTGAAATTGCTAAAATAGCAAATTTACCAGTATTTTTATCTATAGGATATAGCACTTGCCATTGGTGTCATGTAATGGCACATGAGACTTTTGAAGATGATGAAGTTGCTAATGTGTTGAACAGAAACTTCATTTCAATTAAGCTTGATAGAGAAGAGCGACCAGACATTGACAACATTTATATGACTGTTTGTCAAATGCTTACCGGTAGTGGTGGTTGGCCCCTTACTTTATTCCTAACACCTGATAAAAAACCTTTCTTTGCAGGTACTTATTTCCCAAAAACAAGCAATTACGGTAGAATTGGCTTTTTACAGCTAATTAACAAAATAACAGACTTGTGGAATAATAGTTATTTTGAAGTTATTGAAAGCTCTAACAATATTACTAAAATGTTAGAAGAAGATAGTTTTGTTGAGAATATAGATAGTGAAGAATTGAATTTATCAGCTCTTAAATTATTTAATGGTTTGACTGACAAATTTGATGAATACTATGGTGGTTTTGGTACTCGACCTAAATTTCCAACTCCACAAAATTTAGTATTCCTATATCATTATTATAAAAATACAAACAATACAAAAGCATTTTATATGTTGGAAAAAACAACCTCAGAAATGCTAAAAGGTGGGATTTATGATCAAGTAGGTGGAGGTTTGCATAGGTATTCAACAGATGAAAAGTGGTTACTTCCTCATTTTGAAAAGATGCTTTATGACAATGCTTGTTTTCTAAATATACTTGCACTTGTTTACAAAGAAACCAAAAAAGAAGAGTATTTTATATTCATTAAAAAGACTCTCAATTACTTAGATTCTAAGCTAAGTGATGGAACTAAAAAATATTACTTTTCCTCAGAAGATGCAGATAGTGAAGGTAAAGAAGGGATATTTTATACTTGGACTAAAAGAGAAATTCTCGAATTAGAAATAGAAAATAGCAGCTTGTTTATTAGTTTATACAACATTGTTGAAGAAGGTAACTTTATTCACGAAAATCACAAAGCTCCCGATGGTACAAACATACCTTACCGTACAAAATCATTTAAAGAGTTTGCTGAGTCCAACAATCTCGATTACGAAAAATTCTTTTTCAATATTGAAAATTCATTGTCTATACTTAATCGCAAAAGAGAAGAAAGAGTAAAGCCACAACTTGACATTAAAGTACTTACTGATTGGAACTCAATTCTTATTAAATCGAAAGTAGAGTTATCAATCGCTTTAAGTGATAATGAACTATTAAATGAAGCCATTACGATAGAAAAATTTATTTTTGAAAATATGTATCTAAATGGAAAACTGTTTCATAGATACTTAGATGGTGAAATAGCTGTCACAGGAATCCTAGATGATTATAGCTTTTATTTGACTGCTTTAATTGCACTTTACAAATCTACTTTTGAAATTTCTTACTTGATAAAAGCAATTGAATTAGAGAAAATTATTAATAACGAATTTTATGAGAATGGGAATTACTATACTTCAAGCAAAGAGAATATTGATTTAATTGTACGTTCAAAGGATAATTTTGATAATGCAATACAATCTGGTTCAAACAATATGTTTGATAACTTAATGGAACTTTATTTACTTACTAGTCAATATCATTACAAAGAAAAAGCTGATTCATACATAAGTTTAAATAAGTCTAAAATTGCAAATTATCCAAGTGCTTTTGCTCATTTAATTGCAATGCAAGAGAAATTTAAGTTTGATAATTCAGTATTGGTAATAGCTAATAGAGATATAGACGAAGAAATCTTAGATGTTTTAAAAAAAAGTGGAGTAAATAGGGCAGTAGTAGCAAGTAAGAATTTAAGTGTATATTCAGATTATTTAATTAGTGAGGTACCAACCTATTTTGTTTGTGGTAATTTTACTTGTAGCCAACCTATTTTTGATTTGAACGAACTCATTAATAAACTTTAAAACTCAATATGTGCAACTAAAATATCATCTCTTTGGCTCTCATTCCCTTTCCAGATTTTTGTAAATTCTGTAAGACTATTTGCTCTATCCTCGTGATTAAGTTTTGAGTTTTTTAAAAACTCTTCTATCATATTTTTCTTTAACAACTTTTTATTATCGCTTCCTCCATTTTGATCTTGAAGACCATCTGTTGCAATATAGAATTTATCTCCTTCCTCAATTTCTAATTCGACTAATTCAAATTCTTTCTCAATACCATTTCTATATATTCCAAGACCTCCTTTTGTGGGTTTTATAATTCTAATTTCGTTATTCCTAATAAGATAAATAGGTATATTAGCACCAGAGTAAAATAGTTTCTTTTCACTTTCAATGTAAGTAATTACAGCTATATCCATACCGTCTCTTATATCTTCAATTTCTGAGTTGTTTCTTAAAACACTATTCAATTTGGCATTAAGTTCACCCAATATTCTGTTGGGTTGTAATACAGCAAAATCATTTACTATCTCATCCAAATATGTACAACCTAATAATGTCATAAATGCGCCTGGGACTCCATGACCAGTACAATCAGCAATTATCAGTATTTTGTATCTATCAACTTCAGAAAACCAGTAAAAATCTCCTGCAACAACATCCCTCGGCTTAAACATAATAAAACTTTTAGTAAAGAGGTACTTCAAATTGTTATAATTTTTGAAAACACCCATTTGAATTCTACGAGCATATTGAATGCTATCTTCTAAATTTTGTTTAGCATTTCTAATTATATCATTTTGATTAGTAAGTTCTTCTTCAAAATTCAGATATTGCAATCTTAATATATTTAGCTGATAAAAGCCTATCCAAAAAGACATTAATACATTAGCAAGTTTGATAATAAAAATAGCGAAGTCACTTATTTCAACAACAAGTATATATTCATACTGCATATAGAAATACTTAATGAATAGATATGAAAATACTTGAAACAAATAGTACTTCACTATTTTAGCTTTCTTGAACCCTAAAAAAGGTATCAATGTAGAAATTCCAAATATGAATACCTCTAAGTTGTATTTCTCACCGATAATACAACTTATTACAACAATAACTGAGGTTGAAAGGATAGGATAGATATTAAAAACTACTTCAGATTTATATCTTTTTTGAAGATTAAGTATATAAACAGAAAACAAAATTGGAAATAAACATAGGATTCCCGCAATAGTGTCACCAAAAACAGCTAAGACAATTCCATAAACAACAAATATTGGAATGAAAGAAGAGTAAACAGCATTTAATACTCTTATAATGCTATTTCTAAGAAAGTCATACTCTGGTTTTGTACCATAAGAAAGGACTTTCAAATATTTGTTCATCTTATTTAAATTATCAATTCTCATTAACTGAGTACCATCTCACGTGCTACTTTTTTTTCACTAGTACAACTTAAATCAGGAATATGATGAGAATTACCTATTGGTTCTAACTTATCATTAACCTCAAGAAACTTTAAATAATTGAACAAAATTTCTTCAACTTCTTCAAAGCTATTAGATTTCATTAGTAATTGTCTTGTTGGAGAAGCATTGTAATATCCTTTCAAATATCCAGAATAATGTTTTCTAAATTCAACCATAGCATGACTACCTTTATAATCTAAAGATAATTTCAAATGAAGTAAACAAGTTTCTATTCTTAATTTAATAGGAATTTCAGTGAAAGTACCTGTATTTAGATAATCTTGGATTTGTTTGAAAATAAAAGGATAACCTATACAAGCTCTACCTATCATCATTGCATCACAACCAGTAGAATCGAAAGCTAATTTAGCTTTTTCAGGAGAATCAACATCTCCGTTCAATATAACAGGAATATCAATTAAATTTCTAATAGGATTAATATAACTCCAGTCAGCAGCACCAGTCATTCCCATATCGCGTGTTCTACAGTGAATAGCAAGAGCTTTTGCTCCTGATTGCTCAATTAATTTTGCTACTTTTTCAATGACTATGTCATTTTTACTCCAACCTAATCTAGTTTTGACTGTTACAGGAATTTTAACTGCATTAACTAACTTATTAGTTAAATCTGCCATTTTCTCAGGTTGCTTTAGAAATGCAGCACCAGCTTCCCTAACTACAACCTTCTTTACCCAACATCCAAAATTAATATCTAATATATCAGCTCCAGCTTGTTCTACAATCTTAGCTGACTCTACCATTGCATCTTCATCACCACCAAATATTTGAATCGCTGTTGGTCTTTCAGATGGATCTATTGTCATTTTCCTCTTTGCTTTATGTGCATCTCTTATAATTCCTTCAGAGGATATAAATTCTGAATAAACTATATCTGCACCTAAGTTCTTACAAACAATCCTAAATGGTAAGTCCGATACATCTTCCATAGGAGCTAAAAAAACTCCATTTCCTATTGGTATGCCTGAAATATTGCCTCTTCTTATTGGAAAGTTATTGTTTATTTGCAAATTATTCATGAACAAAATTACTGAATTGTTCTATTGAGTGGAGTTTTAAATCGAACATATAATAAGTTATTTTACTTCCTTTAAAAGTGAATTATTGATACTCTTAGAGAAAAAATAATTAAATTGTTTAAGATAATAATTGAAAATGCTTAATGAAAATATTCACTACGTTGTTTCTTGTTGTTTTTTCTGTCAATTTGTTTTCTCAACAATATGCAGAAGAACCTTATGCTCCAAGGATGAGTTACGGATTATTTGGCGGACTGAGTGCAAATTTACACGCTGGAAGTTTTAAAGGAATACCTAACATACCTAACTGCTGTCCTAACTTTACAACTGGTTTTGGAGTAGGACCATACTTTGGATTTAATACTTCATTTCCTATAGATAACAAACTTGAGCTAAATGTAAGAGTTTTGTATCAAACTTTAAGTGGGGATTTTACCTCTACGGAAGATGAAGTTTTAGCATCAGCTAATGGCGGTGGAGTAACAGGTCAATTTGAACACAGAATGAACTTCGGATTATCTACTGCTGGATTAAACTTGTTGTTAAATTACAGATTAACTGATAAATTTAGAGTTAATGGTGGATTAAGAGTTGGTACTTTAATAAATAAAACTTATGACCAATTAGAAGTAATTACAAATCCATCAAATGGAGTATTTGTTGATTCACAAACTAGAGAAAGAAACAAATCAAATGGAACAATGCCTAATGCTTCCGCTTTAGATTTAGGTTTAACCGGTGGAATTAGTTATGATATTCCATTGAACGATTCATATAGTCTTTTTTTAGTACCTGAGGCAAATGCTGCTCTTTCGCTAATTCCATATATAAGTGGACTTTCTTGGAATACTATATCCCTTTATGGTGGAGTAGGTATCAAATATGCACCAAGAAAAGTAATTATTCCTAAACCTAAAAAACAACCTTCGCCACCACCACCGCCTCCTCCTTTACCACCGCCACCACCACCACCTGCTGCTCCAACTTTGGATGCAACTATTCTTGCAGTAGCAGTTGAGGAAGATGGTACAGAGTCCAACATAAGCAATATAAGAGTAGAAGAGTTCATGACTAATAGAACTCATCCTCTACTTAACTATGTTTTCTTTGATGATAACTCATATGTGTTACCACAAAGGTATATTCGGTTGAATGACAAACAAAAGAAAGCATTTAATTACAAAGAATTTTCACAGCAATCAACTATACAAGTATATTACAATTTCTTAAATATTGTTGGTAAAAGAATGGCACAATATCCACAAGCTGAAATTACTTTAACAGGTTGTATTTCAGATGTTGGGTTAGAAAAAGATAATATAGCTCTTTCTCAACAGCGTGCTGAAACAATTAAAGATTATCTAATTAAAGAATGGGGAATTCAAGAATCAAGAATTAAAATACAAACTCGTGAATTACCTGAAATTGCATCAAATAATGCAGACCCTGCTGGTGTTGAGGAAAATAGAAGAGTTGAAATAACTTCAAATGTTTCTAAAATAATAGAGCCAATTGTTGTAAATGATACTACTCGTACATCAAATCCACCAACTATTAGGTTCAAACCAGAAATAAAAGCTAAAATTGGGATAAAAGAATGGAAAATATTAACCTCACAACTTGATAAAGATTTAAAGGTGTTTTCAGGAGAAAATCAGGTTCCTTCTCAAATAGATTGGGATGTTAAGCAAGAAAAAGAGCAAACTTTTATGCCTAAAATAAATTTACCTTTGCAATACAGATTAAAAGTAAATGATTATGATAACAAAACTTTGGAATCACCAAAGCAATTACTACCAGTTAACACAGTTACTATACAAAAGAAGATAGAAGAATTACTGGAAGACAATGAGATTTTTAAGTTATCAATGATAGGTTTTCCTTACAACAAAGCAGATATAGTTGGTGTAAACGAGATTATCGCAAAAAGTGCTAAGTCTAGAGTTAAGAAAAATTCAGTTGTTAAAGTAACAGGTCACTCAGATAGATTAGGTACTGCTGACTTAAATAAGAAATTATCTCAAAAACGAGCAGAAGAAGTAGCAAAATTCCTAGGGTTAGATCCAAAAATTGCAAAAGGAATTGGTGAAGATGTTGACCTTTATGGAAACGAATCTCCTGAGGGAAGATTCTACAATCGTACTGTTAAAATAGAAATTGTAACTCCATTACAATAATTGTGTTTATAGGAAAAATTAAGGAAATGAAAATGAGAAAGTTAATTTTAATAATAGCTATGACATTGCTTGTAAGCAATGCATACACTCAAACAAGTTTAAGAATAGTAAATGTAGATAAAAGTAAATTTCCACAAATGAAAGTAGAGTTTTACGCAAAAGACGCTGCTAACAAGGATTATAGAACATTTCCACCAGGTGATTTTAAAATCCTTGAAAATGGTAAAGTAAAACCAACTGTGGTAACTTGTAATGATGATTACAAGTTTTCTTTGATTTTGACCATAGATATGTCTGCATCTATGGCAGCAGATCCTAATGGTAGTACTTCATCTCCAACAAGAAAAGAAATTGCTATTAAAGCTGCAAAAGCATTTTTAGATGGAATACCAGGATTCCCAAGCGACCCAAAAGCAGAAATAGCATATACCACTTTTTCTTCTGGACAACCTACTGCTTTTGGTGGAGATGTTTTCTTTCCACATAAAATCAGAAAAGAATTTACTTTTGATAAAGAAGATGTAAAAAAAGAAATTGATAAACTCAATTTATTAGGTGGAACAAATTATAATTGTGCATTTCTAGGTTCGACAACAACAGTTCCTAGAACAGAAGGAATATTTGGTTTAGCAACTAGAGCAAAATATAAACCTGTAATAGTATTTTTGACTGATGGTGAACATGATGATCAAGCTCAACCTAACCCAGCTAAGTTTAGAATTTCAGATGTAATCAACACAGCTAGAACGTTAAATGCATCTATTTATCCTATTGTTTTAGGTAATAATGTTTCGAGTCAGCAATTATCTGATTTACAAGATATTGCTACTCAAACTGGAGGTAGAGCTTATCCAGCAGCTCTTTCAGAATCAGAGATTGAAGCTGTGTTCACAAGTATTCTACAAGAAGTTGCTGCTTCTGGTACAAATAGAAGTCCATGTTTTGCAACTTGGACAGCTGACTGCGATGCAGGGATTAATTCGTTTGCAGGTATAACTGCACCCTTTGCTGCTTCTAGTACATTTACTTATGTACCTGACAAAACTTTACTACCATTTGTAGAGTTTAATCCTCCAACAATTAATTTGATTAATAATAATTCTTTATCTACAGAAAGTAATGGAAGTGTTATAATTACAGCAAGAAATGGAAATATTGAGATAAGTGATACCTCTTTTTCTCAATCAAATTTCTTAGTTACAGACTGGGGAGGAACTTCACCAACGTTTACACTAAATAAAGACCAATCTAGGACTTTAAAAGTTAGATATAGTTCTACTAGCCAAAACTTTCAAAATTCAAAACTTTCTTTTGTATCAACAGATTGCTCAAATAAAACTTTAGATATTAATGCTGGGTTTGCTTTTGCAAGGGACATAAACTGCGGTGCTTCTACAGTCAATGTTGAAAAGAAAGCTATTTATAATCAAAAGTTTGTAAATAGAAGTGGAGGGAAATTAAAGGTAAGTAATCTACAAATATCTGGTGATAATGATGGAGTTTTCAATATTACCCAACTATTACCTCCAAATGATGAAATAGCAGATAATGCTGAGATAAATTTAGAGGTTTCTTTTAAACCTATAGATGTTACCTCAAAGACTGCAACATATACAGTCGTTACAGATAGGGGGAGTTTTAGTGCATTACTATCAGGTGGTGGTTCTGGACTCCCAGACATACAAGCAAATAGTTCAATATCTTTACCCAATACAAACTGTGTAAATACATCAAGTTCAAATACATTAACTATAACAAATCCAGGTGCTTTAGAGTTAGATGTTACAAGTGTAACAATAGACAATAACGCATTTACTGTTCAAGGCGCTACATCATTTAAAGTTGCTGCAAATGGGGGTACATATCCATTGGTATTAAGGTTTAATTCAACTCAAGATGGTAATACAACTGGAAAAGTTACAATAAATAGTAATGCTGATAAGAAAAACAGTATTCAAATTGATATTTCTGCAAAAAGAGATAAAATTAGCTTGAGTACTTCTTCTAATACTATTGTAAATTTTGGTGTTGTTTGTCTAAATGGTAATGATAAGCAAACTATAAATTTTTCAAATACTGGTGATATTTCAACAAGTTATACTATCTCTTCATCCTCTGCTGATGTAATAGTTTCAAAAACATCTGGAAATTTGGCTTTGTTAGGTAGTGAATCTTTTGAAATTACACTAAATCAAACGCAAGAAAAAACTATTAATAGCAACGTTGAAATTACAGATGATTGTGGTAAAAAAATTACTTTTACTGTAAATGCTATTGTTGAGAAGACTGATTTAGTTGGAGGTCCTTTTGTTTACAACGCTACTATTGGTAATCCTGAATCGAAATCTATAAAAATTGATAATAATAAATCTCGTGATATAAATGTTACCTCAGTTAAATTCTTAGATGCAAGTGGCAACACACTAAATGATTTTACTGCTTCAGTTACTCAATTTTCAGTAACAAGTAAGCAAAGCTTTAATTTACCAGTAACTTACAATCCTACTACAACAAATGCATCAATTGGATTTGTAATTTTAGAAGGAACAATACCTTGTCCTTTTTCTTCTACTTTGTCTATAACAGGTGCACCAGGTTTAGCTACTGCTACTTTAGAGGCATCAAAAGGTAATAAAGCATTAGTTGGTGCAACTGTAAAAATCCCTTTCACTGTAAAGGATAAAATAAAGCTATTTGAATCAAATGCAAAATCCATAATTTTTGATTTATCCTTAGACAAGGATATGCTAATACCTTCAGGTAGCACTCCTGTAGGTACAATTAATG
>VYMC01000225.1_pt1 | contig 12744 bp, 9 predicted proteins | sample 5115301 | NCBI WGS metagenome assembly VYMC01 (sample SAMN12291802, study PRJNA351875) | freshwater metagenome | isolation source: freshwater lake | place: USA: Michigan, Wintergreen Lake | collected 2013-08-08 | reverse complement strand
AGCTCCCGCTTCTATTGATTCCTCTCTACTTATTTGTAATCGTTTTACTTGTGAGACAAATCTTCTATATAAAGCACCTATTACTGAAACTATGATGAATAAAGCAAATATATCTGTTAGAATTGTTATTCCTGAAAATCCATAGCCAAGTATATCAAAAAAATTCTTATATCCGAAGCCAGTCAATACAGAATTTACTGCCGAAAAAAGTAATATCAAAAAGCCCCAAAAGATTAGTGCGTGAATTATCCCAGCACCTTTTTCTCTTAGTATTTTCTCCTGAGCTATTGCTACTCTGAAAGTATTTATTAATCTTTCAGGAATATTATCGAATCTATCCTCATATTTGGCTAAACGTAAATAATCAACTAACCTCTTAACACTATTAGCAAATATTGCTAACGCAACGCCAAAAACTATAAGAAAAGCTATATTTTTTGCACCAAATTCCATACTTTTATCTTCTATGCTTTAGAAATGAAAAGTAAATTTAAAAAATTTTTGATTAGTTTTGATAAATCTTTAGAATAAAAGCAAATTCAATTTTTCAAACTTAACTTTAGGATTACTTTTAAGTAATGAAAAAGCTCATTCTGATAATAGAAGATGATGATGAAATAAGAGAGAATATTGAAAATATTCTCGCAAGAAATAGTTATGATGTTATTACTGCAAGTAACGGACTGATTGGACTTGAGTTAGCTATCACAAACAATCCAGATTTGATAATCTGTGATGTTATGATGCCAGGTCTTGATGGCTTTGAAGTATTGCAATCATTACAAAATGATATAAAAACATCTAATATTCCTTTTCTATTTCTAACTGCACGTTCTTCAAAAGAAGATATTAGGCAAGGTATGAACCTTGGTGCTGATGACTACCTTACTAAACCTTTTGAATATTCAGAGCTTATTAATGCAGTAAATTCAAGACTCAAAAAGAATGAATCTAAAGACATAGCATTTAGAGAAAAAGTAGAAGAGCTTGCTAACACTGTTCATCGTTATATTCCACATGAAATTAGGACTCCTATTTTAACTATTATAGGCAATTCTGAACTAATTCAAAAGAATTTTGATAAGTTGAATAAAATCAAAATTATAGAGATGACTCAAGATATTGAAGATGAGGCAAATCGCCTTCTAAGCTTATTCGAGAGGTTTATTCTTTTATCTGAATTACAAATGATTTTAGCAAACCAAGAAGATTTAAATGAAATTAAGTCAAATAAAACTGACTTGAGTGAGTTGATTATAAAAAGTATTGGTGAAAGAAAAGTAAAGAAGTATTCTAGATTTCAGGATTTGAAAATTTATACAAATAACTATAAATTAGCTATATCAGAACCACACTTCGAAAGGGCAATCAGAGAAGTAATGGATAATGCATTTAAATTCTCAAATACTGGCACTATGGTAGAGTTATTTACTACTAAAATGAATAATCAAGTTACTTTTACAATTAAAGATTATGGAATAGGAATATCAAAAGAAGAAATAAAAAAACTTGGAACTTTTTCACAGTTAAAAAGAAATACTATTGAGCAAAAAGGTGTCGGGTTGGGCTTAGCAATTGTCCGACTTATCGTTCAAATCTATGATGGTGAATTAATTATTAAAAGTAATGATAAGTTTACAACTGTAGAATTAACTTTTAACATTGCTTAGATTATTATATATATTTATTATTTTTTCAACATGACTTTTCCATGAATATTTTTCAATAGCTTCTTTTCTAGCTCTAATTCCACATTTTTCTGCTAATTCCGGATTATCATAAATATATTTTACTGAGTCTGCAAGTGCTATTGGGTCATTTTCAGGAATTGCAAATCCATTTTCCTTATCGAATATCACCTCTGCTTGTTGTCCTACTGAACTTGCAATAATTGGTTTTCCCATTGCCATATATTCATATAGCTTGAGAGGGCTATTAAAAAATGCAGAGTTGTCTTCATTATTCTTACAAGGAGTCAGCAGTACATCACAAGCGGACATATAAGAAGGTACATCTTTGAAGGGTACCATACCGGTTAGTATTACATTTTCTCTTGAATTTAACTCATCTATTATATTTTCAATTTTAGGTCTTAAAGGACCATCTCCTACCAATAGAACAATAGAATTTTCAATTCTCTCTCGAATGAAATTTATAGACTCAGCTATACTATCTACACCATGCCAAGAGCCAAATGTGCCAACAAATCCACATACGAATTTTAACTCAATTCCAAGCTGCTTCCTTACTTTATCTCTTTCTGTTTCATCATATTTAAAGAACTTTGGATCTACAGAACTTGTAAGTACAGTTATATTCTCTTCTTTTAATTTTTTAGAGTAGTCTAATATGTTGCTCTTTATTTCTTTAGATGGTGTAATAATATGGTCAAAATTATTAAACTGTATTTGTTCACATTTATAGTGCAAATCACTCAAATAAAGCTTTCCCCAGTTTTTCTTTGCCCAATTCATTACTGCATCTACATGTGCTATTATAGGTATATTGACTTCCTTCTTTATTAAATAAGAAAGTATTTGAAAATCATGATGCTGTAAATAAATAAAGTCTGGCTTTTCTTTTTCTATCAACTTTATAACTTCTCTTGTAGACTTATAGTTGTAAGGTAAATTAAGTACTTCTGGGAAATTTCTTAGCAATTTATTGTGTTTTATTATTACTTCTTTTGTTCCATCAGGAGCTAATATTTCACCGCTTGATACGTAAATTACATCCCAACCCCAATCTAAAAATGCTTTTGCTATACTGTAGTAATAAGTGGCGAATCCACCTGAAGTAATCGCACCATAATATTCAGCTCTCCAAATTAGTACTCTCATTATAATTCCTTATAAATTTTATTAATTATTACTTTAAAAGATAATATTGTTATAATGGTTATAAATATTTCAAAAACCAGCTTTGGAATATCAATAAATATAAATTCCATAAAGTTGAATTCAATTATTTTTTTATTTTCATCAATTATACTGCCATTAAATGCTGTCAAAAGTATGTAAAGCTTCATAAAAAAAATGAACCTCTGATATTCTAAATCATCAGTTGCAAATATTATTGAGTCTGCCTTATTAATAGAATAAATATTTTTAATTAATTTCCAATTAGCTAAATCTTTCTCATCAATTTTCTTTATTATAGAGTTGATGGGAAAATCAAACTTCTCTTTTCTCCCATTTATTAAATAAATTAATGTTGATTCTATCAAAATTTTAACTCCAGTTGTTGATAACCCATTTCAGTATTTTCACCAAAATTTGATAAGTGAATCCCCAAAAGTCTAATTGGTTTTATAGGATAGAATGGCTCTTCTAAAAGTCGAATTAAATTGCTAAAAATCAATTCTCTATCATCTGTAAAGTAATCCAAAGTCTTTGAACGATTCATTATTACAAAATCATTAAATTTAATTTTCAAAGTGATTGTCTTTGCACTTAAAGTTTCTGTTCTAAGCTCAATAATCAATTTATCTAATATATAACTTAGTTTCTCCTCAATTTCCACTTTACTTATCAAGTTATTAGAGAAAGTTCTTTCCTTAGCTAATGACTTTCTATTTCTAAATGGCTTAACTCCATCGTTAATTTTTAAAAGCACTAAATTTTTGAAATAAACTCCAGATTTTCCAAAATTTTTAAATAAATATTCATCATCTAAATCAGCTAAATCTTTACCTTTGTATATACTCTTTTCATTCATTTTTTGCTTTGTTACTTTTCCGATACCAGGTATTTTAGCTATATCTAATTTCATTGTAAATGATAATGCCTCATCCGGCATTATTACTTTTAAACCATTTGGTTTATTATAATCAGAAGCAACTTTTGCTAAAAATTTGTTGATGGATACACCCGCGGAAGAGGTTAGCTTAGTTTCCCTAAATATATCTGATTTTATATTCTTTGCTATCGTAATTGCTTTTTTGTCACTTTCGCTAACGTCTAAGTAAGCTTCATCAAGCCCAACTTGTTCTATCATATTTGTGTATTTTTTAAAAACAGCTAGTATTTGCTCTGATGTTTCCTTGTACACAGAAAATCTTGGCTTAACATATATTAACTCTTTACATAACTTATATGCCTCTGGTCCTGACATAGCACTTCTTACACCAAATACTCTTGCTTCATATGATGCTGTAGATACTACTCCACGTTCTTTTGTACCTCCAACCACAATTGGTTTACCTTTTAACTCAGGATTATCCCTTTGTTCAACAGATGCAAAAAATGCGTCCATATCAACATGAATTATTTTTTGATGCTTTTCCAATACAACAATTTATGTTTGTGCTTTTTAAACCTTTCAACAATAAACTATAATTAGTGTCGGAAACAATAATAGTTAAAAGAATAGAAAAAGAGCCACGAAAGTGGCTCTTAATATTACTAACCTCCATGTCAGTGTTATACAAGAAAAGATATAGTAGGTTTAAAATCGTGGTATTCTTTCCCATAAAGACGAACGTCTCCTAAGGAAACAGTTATATCTCTCTTTATGATTTTACCATCAATATCATAGTAATGATTTCCTACTATTCCTTTTTTTGCAAGTTGATTTACAATTTTTCCAAATTTAGAAATGTCTTCCTTGCTCATTGAATAGAAGTTAATTTTACTTGTATTCAAATCCAAATAATCCTCTACCTTGGAAATTAAACTAAGCTCCGAATTTTTATTATCATTCGGATTAACTTCTATTAGAGCTTTTACTAAATGCTCCGTGCTTTTGGAAATTTTATTAATCATCTTCTTCCTTAATCCAATTATCGACAAGATGATTACTAAAGTTTATAAGTATTAGTACTGATTTTAATGTTGCAATATCTTCAAATATATAGTGAATTAGAGTTCAACTTACAATTAAAAAGCCCCAATCTTAATTTTTTGATTGGGGCTTCACAAAAGTTTTCTTTTTGCATTAAAACTTAGTATATTCGCCAAATAAACTGCAAAGCAACAGACGCTTGAGTTCCACCACCTATAGACATTAAATCAAATGTAGAGAGGTAAAAATCCATGAATGATAAAGTATAGCCAATGCCACCTGAAAATCTCATTTTACCAGTCTGGTCTTGACCAATTCCCAATGCAATTCTTGGTACATATTCAAAAGGGTACATTTCTAATCCAACCGCTATTCTAGGGTCAGAAGAGTTTAAGCCAACATTGTTGAAACCTTGCATATAATCCACATTCAAAGTAAATCCTTTGAGAACATCAACTAGCGAATCTAATGCTATGCTAGCCCCAATTCTTAATGCGGTTGGCATATCTGTTGAGTAAGAAGAAACTTTATTACTTACTACATCTAAGTTAGCTGTAAGTGAGTCAAATTCTGCTTGATTAGTTAAATCATTTACTTTAAAGATTTTCGATACACTACGAGATTTTGCATTCTCAGACCAATTCATAGAGCCTATATCTGTTACAGATAATCCAAATCTTATTCCTTTCTGAAATTCAGCTGCAAAACCAATGTCAAAACCAATTCCACTACCAACTGATGCAGGAGAAATACCTGGGTCTTCTTTTTTTGCATCAGCATCATCAAATGGATTCAAAAACTGAAAGTTATTTGATATCGCCGAATTACCCTTAAGTGAAAAACTACCATTAATTTTATGGTCTGCAGATGTCGAAATAGAAGTATTTTCACTTTTCATATCAATATTTGCAAATCCTTGTACGTACTTAGCTGTTGCACCAACCGACACAAACCTTAATTGCTTTGTATTTTGTTTATAAAGTTGTCTTGCATAGCTTAATCCAATAGTTCTATTTACATTCAATTGACCTGTCAAATCATTGAATGTATAAGTTTGATTAGCTTGATTTCCATTAAGTAACAACTGTACCATTTCTTTTGGTAAAGTTAAATTTGCAGTAATATTATCATTTACAGATAAAGCAAATGCACCTATTTCTCTTGATGCCATAAGCCCAATAGTTAAATGATTAATATTCACTGAACCATTAAACTTTCCATCATTTTCAAAAGCTGAAATTAAGTTCTGCTTATCTAATGATGTTAAATATCTCGAAGCAGTATCTCCAAAATAATACTTAACATCTTTAAGTGATAAGCTATTATTTGAAGCTGAGGCTGCTATATTAAGAGGTAAATTGAATTCTAACCAACTTGTATCAGTTCTTGCTAACATAGAAGCTGGATTTACACCTATTGCAGTAATACGTTGTGAAACTGCTGAGCCACTACCTCCTAATCCCATATACTTTGCATTGGGATATCCATAACTACCAAATTGAGCCAAACTTGTGGTAATACTTAGCACTACTAATGCTAAAACAACTAAAAATTTATTCATAAATTAAATGTTTTGTTTTCAAAAAAGATTAATTAATTAGGGTTCACATTATAGCGTATTTCGCCATAAGTTTTGACTTTTAATTTCATATTCGGACCTATATAAGTCTTAATATTAGAATTTGTGGCTTGTGTTGTACTAGCAATTACTTTTAAGATTGCATTATATGATTTAGCAAGTAGTTTTATGTTGTCTTCTGAAAGTTCTATCTTCAAACCTTTCTCAATATTTGGAGCTATATTAGTTTCACTATTAAATCTACCACCTTTGAACTGAGGTATATTATTAATTGAGAATAAAGGAACTGAATTTTTATCTAGAAATGTCATTGTTGCAGATGCATCAATTGGTAATTCATTAGTAATATCATAAATAACTCTTGCAAATTTTCCTTTTAATATTTCCTTACGAATATCATCATCAAACTCTACTTTCAATGTATCTTGAGACTCAAATTTATCAAGTGTTACAAATGTCTGTGTATTAAAATCTACAGTTACTTTTACTGTATCTCTTACTGAAGCAGCACCTTGTCCACCTGTTTGGTTTACTATTATGCCTGCATTTAATACAATTGAATCTGGTAAAAAGCTTAGAAATTCTGATATATTGCTATTTTGTTTATCGAAACGCTTTGAATAATTGCCATTCAATATTGCAAAATCTCCAAAGCTTTCAGAGCCAGTATTTGTTTTTAAATTAAATGTGCCACCTGATTTCCTTTTCCCTACAATTCTTACATCTTTTAGCAATACATCAAATGCTTTTAAGTTTGGAATAGGTGAAACATAATTAGCTTTTAAATTTAGAACTGCTTCAGACAAAGTAAATTTATCTCTAAAGTTAAGCACATCTTCAGTCAATGGTAATGCTACTGCTTTCGAGATAGGATTAATTGCTTTAGAAGCAAATCTACCGTTTATATATGTAAATGCTGTATTCTTAATATTAATCTCAGTATTTACTTTTTCACCAGTAAATTGACCTTTACATGATAATTTTATAAATAATTGTCTTGAGCTAGCTTGTTGTTTACTTGTATATGAATGATTGGCAATATCTATAGAAAAAATATTATTACTATTAGCTGCTACTTTACCACTTACTTTAGCAGTTACACCACTTAATGATTTAAAAGCTGGAAGTTCAATTGAAAAATCTATTTCTCCTTTTGACTTATTATCTACTTTTAATTCTACAGTACCCCTACTCGCAAAAGCAGAGTCTATAGAAACACCACCTGATAAATCTACAGATGCAGATGTGTCACCTGTTGCTACAAAAAATTCAAATCCTGTATAATTTCCATTTAATTGGTCTTTCAAATATTCATCTATTTGAAAATTTTGAACATAATTATCAGATTGTACTTTGTATAAATAGTTACCTGCACCAATTGAATCAAGCATTAAGTTCTTATTTGTCTTAATTATTTCTCCAAGTTTATATTCCTTTTCTGTAATTGGAATACTAAAATCTGCATCCCAATTAGGAGCTGTGAAATCTGTAGGTAAATCACCACAAGATGTAATAAGCCCTAAGCTTATCGCAATTAAAAGGTATAATTTTTTCATTGATTGTTAAAGTTGTGAACGCACAGATGCAATATAAATAATGTTTTTTTGTAATCATAAATTTATTGTAATTATGAAAATAAATTAATTTATGAACTATAGCTAACTAATCAAAAAATGACCAAGCAACAGAGAATCTAAAATATCTAGTTAATAAAGGATTGAGCTCTACATTATAGAAACCAGAATTAAGAATATTCATATAACTTAGCTTAGCATTTGCATTACCAAGTTTTGCATTCAAATGAAAATTTAATCCATCAAAATGGAATTTCCTTGTAAAATCTGTTGTATAAAACAAGTGAAACTGTGGGAAATAAGCCAAACCTTTTTCTTGATACCATAGCTTTGTTTGTAACTCAAGATTGAGGATACTTGCATTTACTTTTATCTTATATCTAATACTTAAATCTGTTTCAAATAAAGGTAAATTTACAATTTCATTCAAACTGTAGTTTGTCAAAAGATTTATTCTACCATTAAAGCTATCATCTTCCCTAAAAATTGAAGTTAATAAAGGTTGCTCAAAAGTAAAATTTACGCCTAAAAAGGATTGATTTGAAATAGAATTAGCTTCTAAATTTAGTAAAGGATTATTAGTATTTCCTATCAAACTATAATTTACATAATTTATATAATTACGGTAGTACAACTCCAGTTGATACCAGTTTGTTCTAAACTTAGTAAGGAACAATAATGACTTATCTATATATTCTTTGAAAATTAATGTATTATCTTCTGAATAAGATAAATCAAAGACAAGCTGATTGCTGTCTATGCTTAACTTATAATTTGTTCCTAAATTTAGAAGTAACTTGTTATAATTAAATCTTACATTTCCTACCAAGTTGAAATTATACAAAGAGACTCTATCACTTACCATAAAGTTTGTATAACTCGCCTCTCCGGTAAACTCATTATCTCCTATATATACATAATTTATTGCACTATTTATATTATTCCTGAAATTAGATATTACAGTTGAAAAATTCACACTTGCACCAATGCTATTTTCAATAAACTTTTGTCTACTCTTAAAGCTAGTATCTAAAGCAAAAGAATTAGGTCTATCTCGAGTCCACTCTACATTTGAATAATACAAATTATAATCTACCATCGAACCAAGGAGCTCTTCATTTCCATTTATCAATATTGTATTTCTGATATTTCTTTCATTCATATTACTAATGTTTGAAACAGAAGCATTTCTATCAAATACATTATCTGAAAGCACCCTATTCAATCCACCATGTTGCCCCTGTGCAGAATTACTAAATAAGTGTGCCACTTTTAGAAATCTTACACTATCTAATTGAATACGATAAGTTGAATTCAAATTCCAATTTTCTGAATTGTTATTTTCATACTCTCCGTTATTTCTTTGTTGTCTAAGATTTAAAGTCAAATTGCTATTATTAGTAAGATTGTGAGTATAAATACCTTCTACTCCAATAAAATCCCTACCTGCATCACTATACCAAAAGCGAGTTACTGGGGTTTTAGCATTATAAATTCTTTCTTGAATTATCAAACTACCATTATTTGAAGCATATTGTAAGGCATTACTACCAATACTCATAGCTAAATAATTAAAATATTCCACATTCACTTGATTTATATTATAATTGCCAAAAAGGTTATCTCTAAATTCAATATTATTAACAACTACTTTAAAATGCTCTGGTTTTGAGGCATAAATTTGAGGTACTTCAAAGTGATTGAAGCCGCTTTGTCTAAGCATCCTAATATTCATTAAACTATGAAGCAAATCACCCATGGAAGTATAATTGTACTTACCTATATCATGCTTAGTAAAAGTATAATCTATAGCTTTATCACTAACATAGCTTAGACCTTGTTTGTCATTTATTTTTAATATCTTAGTCGTATCATTATAAATACTTGTAGAGTCAGTCTGTGAGTACATTACAGAATAAAAAAAGAAAACGCTAATAAGTACAAGTAGTATTTTATTAGCGTTAATCATTTTCAACTAAACTATTGTTTATAATTCTAACGAATCTTGCTGAGAGTTTGGCTCTGAAGCATTTTCATTTTCATCAGGAGTATCTTCTTCTCGGTTAACAATCGTTACATCTGATACTTTGTTCTTATTTTTCAAATCAATAACTTTCACACCTTGAGTATTTCTACTAATTGAGCGAATTGTATTTACTTGTATTCTAATTAAAATACCATCATTTGTGATTATTACTAAGTCTTGGTCATCTTTGCAAGTAACTAATCTAACTACCTTGCCAGTCTTATCAGTTACATTCATTGACCTTACACCTTTAGCACCACGTTTAGTAAGTCTAAACTCTTTAAACTCAGTACGTTTGCCAAGTCCTTTCTCGCCAACTATTAGTACCTGCTCTTCTTCATTTTGTATTGATAGCATTGATACAACGAAGTCATCATTTTGCAATGAAATTCCTCTTACTCCTGCTGCTGCTCTACCCATAGGTCTTACATCAGTTTCTACAAATCTACAAGCAAGCCCATTTGAAGTACCAATCATAATTTGTGCTTTACCATCTGTAAGTAAGGCACCAATCATTTTATCATCTTCATCTAAATTGATTGCGATTATACCACTTTGTCTAATATTAGCAAAAGAACGTAAATCTGTCTTTTTGATAGTACCTTTGCGAGTACACATTACTATATACTTCTCTTCTTCGAAATTAGTTACAGTAATGTAAGCAGTAATGTTTTCATCTTGCTCTTTAGCTATCACGTTAGCTATTGATTTACCTTTGGCTTGTCTAGAAAGTTCTGGCAAATCATATACTTTGATTTTATAAACCCTACCTCTATCTGTAAAGAATAGGATATAATCATGGTTCGATGCTTGGAAGATATGCTCAATAAAGTCATCATCATTAGTGCCAGCTGCATTACTACCTCTACCACCTTTGTTCTGCTTTTTGTACATTGCTACTTTAGTTCTTTTTATTAGCCCTTGACGAGAGATAGTGATAATCATCTCTTCATTGGCTATCATATCTTCTATAGAGAAATCTTTGGAATCATAGATGATCTCTGTCCTTCTCTCATCACCATACTTATTCTTAACATTCTCTAATTCATCAGAGATTATCTGCATTTGCAATGCTTTACTTGCAAGAATAGCTTTTAAATTTTCTATTGTTTTAATCAACTCTGCATATTCTTCTCTGATTTTATCAATCTCAAGAGAAGTTAATCTTTGCAAACGCATCTCTAATATTGCTTTTGCTTGGATTTCAGTCAACTTAAATTTCTCTTGTAAATTGAGAGAGGCAGTTGGTCCATCTTTCGATGACTTGATAATTGCAATTACTTCATCAATGTTATTGAGAGCAATTATTAAACCCTCTAAGATATGAGCTCGTTTTTCAGCTGCTTCAAGTTCAAATTGACATCTTCTTATGATTACTTCATTTCTATGCTCAATGAAGTATTGCATCATCTCTTTAATGTTCAATACTCTCGGGCGACCTTTCACTAATGAAAGCATTATCACACCAAAAGTAACTTGCATTTGAGAGTGTTTGTAAAGATTGTTCAATACAACAGATGCAACTACATCTTTTCTTAGCTCAATTACAAGTCGGATACCTACTCTTGAGCTTGATTCATCTCTAATCTCAGTAATACCATCTATTACTTTACTTGTAACTAAGTCTTTAATCTTCTGATGAAGTAAAGATTTATTTACTTGATAAGGTAATTCAGTAACAATTATAGTTTGTTTACTGCTTTTCTCACTTTCTTCTATAGTAGCTCTTGCTCTAAGTAGTATTTTACCTCTACCGGTTAGCAACGCATCACGAACCCCACTATAACCATAGATTATCCCATAAGTAGGGAAATCTGGTGCTTTTACTACTTTGATAATCTCCTCGATATCAACTTCAGGGTTGCTGATAAGTAGTTGTAAGCCCTTTACAATATCTGTAAGGTTATGTGGTGGTATATTTGTAGCCATACCAACAGCGATACCACTTGCGCCATTGACTAATAAAGTTGGTAATATAGAAGGAAGTACTGTTGGCTCTTCTAATGAATCGTCATAGTTCGGCTTGAAATCAACTGTATTTTTATCTATATCAGATAAGGTAGTAACCGCCACAGATGATAATCTTGCTTCTGTATAACGATATGCAGCAGGTGGGTCTCCATCAATAGAGCCATAATTACCTTGTCCATCAATAAGTGGGTAACGAATTGACCATTCCTGAGCTAAACGTACCATTGCATCATATACAGAACTATCACCATGCGGGTGGTAGCGACCTAATACATCACCTACTATCTTTGCTGATTTCTTGTATGGAGAGTTTGGTCCCATACCCATTTCTTGCATTGCAAAAAGCAATCTACGGTGTACTGGCTTAAGACCATCGCGTACGTCTGGCAAAGCACGAGATACAATCACCGACATAGAATAATCTAAGTAGGAGCTTTGTATTTCGTCCTCGAGCATTGTCTCGACTATTTTTTGGTCTTCGAATAAAGATAAAGACATTTTCAGTTTTTTGTTTCTTTGATAATCTTAAATTTAAGAAGAAACTGCGACTTATTCTTGAAGTTTGGTACTTTCGGCAATGATTGTGGAAAGTTTTTCGTTAAACATTCCATTACATTTTTTGCCTTCACAAATCCTCCCATAGGGGAGGACTTTCTTAGTCATATGTCGTAAAATGCGACACTTTTACTTTTTTGAGATAGGTTTCAAAGAACTTGTAAGTATTGTAATATCAAAGAGTTGTGCTTTAATCTCGATGTCGCGATGTCGCAAAAACGACATTTTGAAAAAAATGCGACATATATTTCAACCCC
>VYMC01000224.1_pt1 | contig 12757 bp, 11 predicted proteins | sample 5115301 | NCBI WGS metagenome assembly VYMC01 (sample SAMN12291802, study PRJNA351875) | freshwater metagenome | isolation source: freshwater lake | place: USA: Michigan, Wintergreen Lake | collected 2013-08-08 | reverse complement strand
TTAAAGCAATACTTTCGTAAAAAGAAGTATTGTCGCTTTTCAATAAAGAATCAATAAGTGCTTTATCATCTATTTTGACTTCTTCTAGCTTTTGAAGTGCATCGAATTTGTCTCCAAATTTCTGCCCAATATGTGATAAATCACCACTTACAGCAAAAAGTATTTTCTTATTACTACTTTTTAAAACTTGCTTGAGAGCCGAAATTTGTTTTTTATAGCTATAATCTTCTAATGGTTGGGAGTTTGATTCAATTATATTACTAAAAGTACCTGTTAAGATAGGTAGAATGGTGAATTTTTTATTCTTAAATAAGTATTGAAGTAAAATGATATGAAACTCAATTGAATGCTCGGGATAATGTGCCAAATCATCATAAGTAATATCTGTTAGTTGCTCCAATTGGTTCAATAATTCTAAATCAGTTTCTAAAGTGCCAAGAGGAGTTGAGTAGTTTTTTTTAGTGAACATTAAGTAATCACTAGATTTATAATGAGCTGTACCAAGTATTACTATTGTATCAAAAAAATCGGATTCTTTAATTTGGGAGAAAACCGATGAGTAAACACAATGGCTAATTTCACCAAGTTTGAAATCTATATGTGGAGCTATAAATCCGACAATATTATTATTGGCTTTACTTGGATTTGTATTTAATAAATTATGAAGGTATTTCTCTAATTCAATAATATTTTCAGGATAGCTATTTCCAGCACAAACAGCTTGCCTTATATTACCACTGAGATATTGCTCAATTTCTTCGATAGCAAGTTTACTTATTTCGTTTTCTATCAAATTGTAGCTTACTAATTGAGAATAAATAGAAGCAATGCTAAGATTATCCAAACAATAGTTAATTCTTGAAGAGAGTTCATCAATAGTTTGTTCTTTATCTAAGCAGTTTAGAAGTGGTAGAATATCGTTATCAATTACAATCTCACTTATAGAGAGTGCATAATAATCACGTAGTATAAACTCGCCAGACTCTATTTTGAATAGTTTTAAGTCTTTTCTTAAAGGTAATAAAGCGTTACTCAATTTTGCTATCTAAATTTTCTTTGGGTTTTGTTGCATTAAGAATGACATTGAACTTCTTAAGTATGACAATAAAAGCAACTCCTGATAAAGCTAATACTCCTGACATAACTAGGAACAAGTAGTTATTGTCCATAAAATAAACACCTAGCATTATGGCTGCAGCTAAGAATTTAGAACCTGAAATTAAATAACCAGAGAATTTTGTACCTTTATCAGGTTGGACTTTAGCATTAGATTCCATTATCTTAGTGCCTCCTCTAAAGCAGTTTTGGAGTCAGTTTTTTCATCTCTATATTTAATAATTAAAGGAGAGTAAATATTTAGTCCGTTATCTTTTGCAAATTGAGATGTTAAGCTACGACTACCTGAAACTAATACAGCACATTCAGGTATTACTAAAGGAGATTCAGAGCTTGAGGTGATTACTGTCTCATTTACTAAATCAAATACTTTAGTTGAAGCAGTAAGAATTACACCAGAAGCTAAGACTGCTCTTCGCTTTACTTGAACTCCTTCATATATACCGCAATTACCGCCAACAAGTACATCATCTTCAATTATTACGGGTTTAGCACCGGCTGGCTCTAGAACTCCACCAACTTGTGCAGCAGCGGAAAGATGAACCCTTTTACCAATTTGAGCACAAGTGCCTACTAAAGCGTGAGAATCAATCATAGTACCTTCATCAACAAAAGCACCTATATTTACATACATAGGAGGCATACAGATTACACCCTTTGCAAGAAATGCTCCTCTTCTTATTCCAGAGCCACCGGGTACAATTCTAACGCCGCTATTCAAATCAAATTTCTTTAGGGGAAGTAAATCTTTATCGAAGAATTTATAATTATCAGAAAGATTCATTTCTGTGATTGGGCTATTTTTAAATACTTGTAGAATACCTTGCTTTACCCAAGTATTCGCTTGCCAATTACCATTAATTTTTTCAGCGGAACGTATTGTACCTTCTTCTAATAAATCTAAAAAATTATTCAAAATCGAATATATTTCATCTTTACTTTCGATTTTACCTTCACTTACAGCTAAGAGTTTTTCTTGAATTTCTTGCATTTTGTTTTCATTATTCGTATCACTTGTCTTTACAAAATTGCTAAAATTTTGAGTGTGGTTTGACACCTTTTTTAAGTAATAACTAGAAAAAGATAATCTACTAATACAAGAGAAAAAGGAAATGTGTAATTACAATACAGCAATAATACATCTCATTTTAGTAAATTGCTAACTTAGTTCAATCAATAATCTAAGTAAATGAAGAAAGTTCTAATGTTAATCTCAATGGCAACTGCAGTGCTTAATGCAAATGCACAAAATATTTCATATCCTGAAACAGTAAAAATTCCTTACAAAATAGATATACATGGATATAAATATGATGATAATTATCAGTGGCTTGAAGATAAAAATGACGTAAAGGTGAAAGAGTGGTCTCATAAGCAACATGATTTTACAATGGACTTTATAGGTAAACTAAAAGACATACCGGGACTTAGAGAAGAATTAAAATCATATTATGATAGAGATTACCGTTCAGCGCCATTCTTTCATGGAAAAAGAGAGTTCTTTTATTCAAAGAAAAAAGGTGAACAACACAATACACTATATACAATAATTGATGGAAAGGAAATACGAATATTTAGTCCTATGGATTTGGATAATACTGGGCTCTCCTCTTATGGAACTGAAGCAATAGTATTCAATAAAGATGGAGAAAAAGTAGCTATAGGATTGCAATACAAAGGAAATGAAATAAGTGATTTTAGAATATATAATACTCGTACAGGTCAGGCAGGTACAGAAGTAATAAAAGGTTTACGTTCATTTAGTTGGGCAAAAGATGAGAATTATGCTTACATCACCTTGAGAAATCAAGAAATGATTGACAAACAAACACCATTACCAATATACAAGCATAAATTAGGTGCAGATAGAAAAGATGATACATTCTTATTTGCTCCAAAAGATGCTAAGAATTGGTCGTTAGTATATGATGCAGATGATGCAGACTACACATTTTACTCAGATGGAGATTTTTATTCTCGTACAATTCATTTACAGAAAATAGGGAGTAGTGAAAAGATAGAAATATTCTCAAGTAAAGAGTTCAATGCAGAGCCATATATAAAAGATGGAAAGCTTTTTGTAATGACAAATGAGAATGCTCCAAACTTTAAGATAATGACTGCACCTTTAGATAAGCCACAACATGAGAACTGGAAAGAGTTTATAGCAGAGAAAAAAGATGCAGTACTTGAGACTTATGCCTTTACTAGCACTTATGTAATTACACAAGAAAAAGAAGATGTACTTTCAAAAATAAAATGTTATGATAAGAATGGCAAATTTCTTAAAAACATAGATTTGCCAGAATTTGGAGATGTAGCAAGTATGTCTTATAATAAAGACCAAGATTGCTTATTCATCTCACTTTCAACATATACTGCTCCGAGCAAACTTTATAAACTTGATGGAAAGACATTGACTTGGAAGATGGTTTGGCAAGATAACCCACCAATAAAAACAGATGGAATTGAATCCAAAATGGTAAAGTTTAAATCGAAAGATGGAACTATGATACCAATGTTTATAGTTCATAAGAAAGGGATAAAGTTAGATGGCAATAACCCAACATTGATTTATGGATATGGTGGATTTAATATATCAATGCAGCCAAGCTTCTTGGGAGATGTTGCATCATTTGTAAATAGAGGTGGGGTGTATGCGGTTGCTTGTCTTAGAGGTGGAAATGAATATGGTGAGAATTGGCATAAAGAAGGGATGCTAAAGAAAAAACAGAACGTATTTGATGATTTTATAGCGGGTGCTGAATATTTAATAAAAGAAAAATATACAAATCCGAGTAAACTTGCTTGTTCGGGAAGAAGTAATGGTGGCTTATTGGTAGGGGCTGTAATTACACAAAGACCAGAACTATATAAGGCATCTATTTGTGGTGTGGCACTTCTTGATATGTTGCGTTATCATAAATTCCTTATTGCAAGATATTGGATTCCTGAGTATGGTGACCCTGATAAAAAAGAAGATTATGACTATATAAATACATACTCCCCATATCATAATGTAAAGCAAAACAGTGTTTATCCCGCAACTTTAGTAACAGCAGGTGAGAATGATAGCCGAGTAGATGCACTTCATGCTAAGAAATTTGCTGCGGCACTACAAGCGGTACCAAATCAGAAAAATCCAATTCTACTATTTGTAGATTTTGATGCAGGACATGGCTCGGGAGGAAGTGGGCAATCAGTAGAGAAAAGAGTGGAAACAAAATATACTGAATGGAAATTCTTAATGAATAATCTTGGAATGGGTAATTAAGAGATAGTAAAGTAAAATTTAAAGAAGTTTCACTTAATTAAAAACGAAAGTTTTAATTTTTGCATATTTACTTAGAACATTCAAAGTAGCTTTGAAGTCTTTTGGCTCTTCTGCTTCAAAATACATTTCTTCGCTGGAAGTAGGATGTGTGAATTTCAAACTAAAAGCGTGCATTGTAAGGCGTGAGATTATAGGCAGTTCTTCGGTTCTCTTTTTAAGATTAAACTTCTTTTTAATTGAAGAAACTAAAAATTCTGTTTTATTGCCATAGCTTTCATCTACAAGGAGTGGATGACCAATTGCAGCTACATGGACTCTAAGCTGATGATGACGACCTGTTACTAACTCGCACTCAACATAAGTAGCATTTCTATATCTTTCAACAACTTTAAGCTTTGTAAGTGATTCCTTACCACGTGCTGATGGAATTGAAATACCTACTTTATTAGGATGAGCGGCAATAGGTATATCTATATCAATATCATCGCGTTGAACAATACCTTCTAAAATAGCTTTGTAAATTTTAGTAACTTTTTGCTCTTGAAACTGTGTATTTAAAATCCTATGTGCTTCAGGATTTTTAGCAAATACCATTATTCCACTTGTATCTCTATCAAGGCGGTGTACAACATATATTTCTTCACCATATTTTTCTTTAAGACCAAGATATAAGTTTGCTTTTTCGGCTACATATCTATCAGGCACAGTTAGGATACCAGCGGGTTTGTTCAAAACTATAATGTCTTCATCTTCAAAGATAGGAAAGTACAGTTGCTCTTTTTTTGCCATTATTCTAATCCTAATCTTCTTTTGTAAGAATGAAGTGTATTTTTCATCAGCATTGCTATTGTCATAAGACCAACACCTCCAGGAACTGGAGTAATAGCTGATACCTTATCTTTTACATTGTCAAAATCTACATCACCAACCAACCTAAAACCACTTTGTTTTGACGAATCCTCAATTCTATTGATACCGACATCAATAACTACAGCACCATCTTTTACAAAATCTTCTTTTATAGAAAGTGGGCTACCCATAGCAGTAATGAGGATATCTGCACGTTTTGTAATTTCTTTTAAATTCTTAGTACCTGTGTGAGCAATAGTGGTAGTAGCGTTTGCAATATTTTTTTGATACATTAAGTTTAGCATTGGCTTTCCAACGATATTGCTCCTACCTACAACGACACATTCTTTACCTTGTGTATCAATACCGAAATGTCTAATCATTTCTAAAATACCGTAAGGGGTGCAAGGGAGAAATGCTTCAAGCCCAATTACATTACGACCTACAGAGATAGGATGAAATCCATCTACATCTTTTTTAGGGTCAATTGCCTCAATTACTTTATTTTCATCAATATGCTTTGGGAGTGGTAGTTGTACTAAAATTCCATCTAAATCATTGTCAGCATTCCACTCAGCAATTTTATCAAGAACTACCTTCTCTTCAACGTTTATTTCTAATTTGAAAATAATAGAATCTATATTAAGCTCGGCGGAACTTTTAGCTTTACTATTAACATACGTATTGCTTGCAGGGTCATCACCCACAATCAGCAGAGCTAATTTGGGTTTTCTTAATCCTTTTGAAACGAAGACTTCAATAGAAGACTTAATTTCATCTTTAATTTTTTGGCTAAGTTCTTTACCAGAGAGGATTTGAGTCATTAAAATACGTAGGCGATGCCACCAGAAAAAACAGTAAATGCACTAATATTAGCATCTAAAAATATAGAGAAATTTCCAATTTCTTTCCTCAATCCGAACACAAATCTTGCTTGATTGGAATTTAAACCAAGAAAAGAAGTCTGTGGTCTGGTATCTCCAGGGTAACCATTGGCAGGGTCAGGTTGAATTACAGTACCAGGAGGAAGCTCTACTTCTGGTCTTTTTAATAGACCTAAGCTAACTTGTACTTCCTGTGATAATGTATATGTAAACTTGGTATCAATGTTAAGAATATCATAAGAGATACCTGCATAAACATCGAACCAGTCTTCAATTGATTTACTTGCATGAATGTTAAAATTATAAATCTGTGCATCTGCAACTAATCTAGAGCTTGTAACGCCTACAGTATTTTCTAGACTAGTACCTTGATAAATAGCTTGTATAGCTAAATCCATGAACTCGGGATTTGGTAAGTATTGATTCAAATTATGCTTTAGACCAAAACCATAGAACATGAAATCGCCGACATTAGTACCAAGATTCACTTTTGGGACAAAGCGGATGAGTAGTTCAGTACCATAAAGTGAACCGATTTCAAGTTGCGGAATACCAGCACCTAACATTCTGAAGTCACCTCCTGGAGGTAAAGTAAAAACACCTGGTAATCTGCCTAAAATGCTGTAAATCGTATCTTGAACTGCTTGGTTAATAAGTAAATTATTAGGATTGGGGCTAAGTGCATTTAGTAAATCAATACGATTTTTTGCAATGCGTTTTAAATCTTCATTATTAAGATTAAATTTGGCATCACTCTTTCCTAAGATAGTAGCAGCAGATGAAGGGGTAGAAATTGTTCCTTTAGTTATTGATGTATCACCTTTTGTATTAGTAGCGCCATTAATACCATCATATACTAAAGTTCTGAATAAGTAGCGAACTACTTTTGCAGTATCAAATTTAGTAATTTGCCCTGTTAATACATTGAACTCTAAACCACTTTTCGTAACACCCTCAACACTAAATTGTTCATTTGGTAACTCGGGCACATAGCTACGCATATCATCTGTTACCTGCCCAAACATACCATTGAAGCTAAGTCTGAAATATGGCTTTTTAACTTTGACAGGCACTTTTGCAGTAGAAAAGAACCTTGAATTAGAAGTAGCGTTAAGTGCTTCTACCAAAGGTTGCATAAAAGGAACACCATTAAGCTCAAAAATATCTCGAGATAACGCTCTGGTGAGTTCTACAGAAGATGGATTTGCATTAGGACAGTTACAATCGTCTGTACCTTGGCTTATAAGATTTATAGTTATGAATACTATAAACACAATTAGTTGTAGAATTTGCTTCATTTATTTTTCCCTTAAATAAGTGCAATTTGGTGGTGAGTTACTTGAGCAATTTTGAACGAACAGCAAAATAAATTGGTACACCTATTACAGCTATAAAGCAAGCCATAAATAAGATATTCGTAACAAAAAATAGCATAGAAAATAGAAAAGTAAATACTTTCCAAAGTATATAACCCACTATAATTGCAATGCCAATTGAAAGTATGTTTTTCATAAATTTACTCGCTTGTATTAGTTTCTAATTTAGTTAAAATATTATCACTTTTTTTGTAAATAATCAAGACGAATGAAGTTTTCTTCATTAAAAATAGCTTTTGCAACTTGATTTACTTCTTTTAGTTTAATAGTGTCAATTTTATTCAATACATCTTGAAGAGATTCTATTTCTTTGTTGAATAGAATCTGCTTAGAATAATACTGCATCAAAAAGGATTGACTTTCAGCTTCAAATATAAGTGATGATTTAATCTGCTCTTTACTTGATTGTAATTCACTTTCAGTAACACCTTTATTTGCCAAGGATTTAAGTATTTTGCTTATTTCAGCCCATGCATCTTCAATTGCAACTTTATCCAATCCTGTATAGATGTACAAAGCTCCTGTATCAGTATAGCTTGTATTCATAGAATAGACATTGTAAGTAAGCCCTAAATTTTCTCTTAATGATTGGTACATATAGCTACTCATACCTTCACCAAGAATATTATTAAGTAGCAGAAGTGGGTAATATCTTTTATCATTGAAGCCAAATGTAAGCATAGCAATCATTAGGTGGGACTGATAACTATCTATTTTTTTCTTTTTGAATTTTTCTAAGATGGAAAGTTCTTTTTTTCTAAATAAATCGTTATTGCTTTTTCTATCAGTCAAGTAAGAGGAAAGTTTTTCATTAATCTTCTTTAATAAATCATTTGTTTTAAAATTGCCTACTAATGAGATTACAACATTAGAATCATTTAGCATTTTGAAATGATATTGTTTTAATTGAGCAATAGTAACTTTCCTAACAGAATTTGCTCTACCTGTAATTGGCTCTTGGAGTGAAGAACCGGCAAAGACTAATTCATCAGCTTCATCAAAGATTGAATCTTCGTAATCATCTTTAGTGGCATTAATTTCTTCAATAATTACTTTTTTCTCTTTTTCAAGTTCGTCTTTGTTGAAGTTTGGTTTGTAAATGATTTCAATTAACAAATCAAGTATATCTTCAAAGTGATTATTGAGAGCTTTTGCATAGAAACAAATAGAATCTTTAGTGGTATATGCGTTAACATAGGCACCTTTAGACTCGAATGCAAGTGAGATTTCTCTAGCATTCATAGTTTCGGAACCACGAAAAATTGCGTGTTCTAAGAAATGAGAAATCCCTACTGGAAAGCCTTGTTCGTTACGACTACCAATACCGAAAGTAAACCCAATAGTAAAGCTAAGTGCGTTCTTATCTTTGACATTCAGCAATTTAAAATTCTTTTTTATTTCAAGTAAATCTACTTTATTATTCATTTAATTCTCATCAATCTTATTTTAGTTATCATCGGTCTCCTCTATCAAAGTAAGCTTTACTTCTTCAATTTTTCTTTCATTAGCTGTAAGTATCTCAAAGATGTAATTATTAGTAGAAACTATTTCTCCTTCATTAGGTATCCTTCCAAGTAAATGGAGTAAATAACCACCAATTGTGTCCCAATCTTCGCTTTCTTCTAATGCAATTGGTAAGAACTCATTTGCATCACCAACCATTGTATTTGCTTTTAGGATAAATACGTTTGTTTCATGGTCTTGATTATCTAATTGCTCATCATCATATTCATCTTGAATATCACCGAATATCTCTTCTACTATGTCTTCCATAGTTACAATACCAGCAGTTCCACCAAACTCATCTACAACTACAGCGAAGTGGCTTTTTTTTGTCTTTAGTTCATTTAATACCACATTTACTTTGTCTTCTTCATTGACTGTAATAGTAGGTCTAATCAAATCTTGAATTACAAATAGATTACTATTTTTAACTAAGTTGAGCATATCTTTAGAATAAAGTAAGCCAATGATATTATCAATACTATCTTCATAAACAGGCAAACGGGAATATCCTTCATCAATAATTAAGTCAATTATTTCATCTTTAGTCCATTTTATATCGATGGCAGTTATTTTTTGTCTTGGAATCATTATTTGCCTAATTGGAGTTTCAGCAAATTCAAATACATTTTCAATAAGCTCTTGTTCACTATCACCTATTAGCCCACTTTCACTTGATTCTTTAATTAAATACTTCAATTCTTCGGCACTATGAAGATTATCTTCCTCGCTCAAGCCAGAAAAACCGAAAACTTTTAATAATTGGTTTGCTACACCATTCAGAAACCATACAATTGGTTTAAAAACGATATAGAATAACCTCATAGGTAATGTAACGGCAAGAGTAACCTGTTCTGGCTTTTGGATAGCGATTGTCTTAGGAGCAAGCTCACCAAAGACTATATGTAGGAATGTAATTGTAGCAAAAGAAATTGGTAAAGCATAGCTATGAGCTTGACTATCACTTACAACTATACCTAAGGTTTTCATTGAGTTTATAATAATACCTGCAACAACACTTTCACCAATCCAGCCAAGCCCTAATGAAGCAAGAGTAATACCTAATTGGGTTGCTGATAGATATGAGTCTAAATTTTCAACTAATCCTTGTGAAAGTTTGGCTAATGCACTACCACGTTTAACTCTCATTTCAAGTTGGGAAGCACGAACTTTCACGATAGCAAACTCAGCAGCTACAAAGAAGCCATTAAGAAATACAAAAAATAGAGTAAGTAGTATATCTCCAATCATTTGAATCCTACAATATTTAATTTAGTATCAATCGAGAAGGTAGAGCGATTTATAGACAAATCGCTTATCGAGATGGTAGCTATAATAGCTTGAAAAGAATTGGCAGACTTCTTTAATATTAAACTTCGCTTGGGTAAGTCCATCGTAATGTTCACTTTCCTTTATTTCGTGTAAAAGCTTGTAAGTATCAATACTTAATTTAACACTATTACCTTTAATAAACGAATAATTTCTTGCAGCGGCACCATTGATTATAGAAACATAGACATAATCAAGCTCATCAGAAAGCTCGAAATCTAATGGATTAAAGGTTAGTTCGTATCCGTGGTTATTGCAATGATAAATTTCGAATATTGCTAGAACAAGCATTGGTGAGATTTCAGCAGTATTAAGTAAATCAAAAATATTTTCTAATATATTGTATAATGATTTGTTTTCAGCATTTTTTTCAACTGTTTGGTTAACTGATTCTACAATTAGCATTGAGATGGCAAGTCTTTGCAGGTCTTTAACAATTAGTTTATGATTAGTTAGTAAATCCGAATCTGTGAGAGTTTGGATATCTCTATTGGGTTTATAAAGATAGTGTAGGTTGCAAAAACTGAGAGGTTCGGTAGTGCCAATAAATTTGCTTTTTGGAGAAAATGCACCTTTTGCAATCAAACTAATCTTGCCATGTTGCTCAGTAAAGCAAGTGATAATCTTGGAGGTATCACCAAATTTGATGGCATTAAGGATAAGTGATTTTGAAGAAAATTGCATTCAACTCATTTTTTTCTTGCACAATATTTACAAACTTACTATTTTTGAATCTCTTAAATGTAACAGTTAAGGAAAATTCCCGAGTAGCTCAGCTGGTTAGAGCACATGACTGTTAATCATGGGGTCCGGGGTTCAAGTCCCTGCTCGGGAGCAGAAAAAAAAAGGTTGTCATAATGACAACCTTTTTTTGTTATAATCTGATTTAGAAATATTCTTTGTGTACTTCTTTGCTGCGGCTTCCTCTTTTTAAGTCTGTTAAGGTATTCTATACAAATTTAAAGCACTTATTTAGCACTTTAATCTATCTCATACCATCATAAAGCATGGAGTTTGCAGGGTCAAGATATTTTAAATTTTTAATAGCTTTTTTATTGTTTACTTTTAAAAATAGATTAGCTAATTCTTGAGCTTTGGCATCAAAGAGAGCTTGTAGAAAAGTACTAGGACCTGAAAGTTTATTCTGTTTGAAATCAGCTAAATCATTTGTAAATTTTTCAGCATTTATAAGTGCTTGGTCTTTATTGCTACTCATCAAATCTAAACCATCAACTTGATAAGTAAAAATCAATCTTCTCATTTCTTCATAGCGTGGGTCTAAAATTTCAGTAATAAGATTGAAACGAGTAAACTCACCAGGTTGAGCAAAAGTCTTCCAAGCATCACCACCTTCACGACAAGTATTTGCAATATCACGAGCTAATCTATAGTATGGGTTACCGCCAAGTTCTTCATAAGTATCAACATCTAAACCGATAGCAATAAGCGTGTAGAAATCTATAAGTGAAAGGAATCTATCGCAACGTAAAGGGTTGAAAGTGAAATTGGCACCTTGCATGAATTCGAAGCTCCACTTCTCATCAAAAAAACGAGTCATTGTAGAACGTCCGCCTGTACCATCATTGATTATCCTACTTGAAGAAAATAATAATTTAGCAGAAAATCTTCCGTTATTTCCTCCAGAAAGGTAAACAGTTATATTGATAGGAACTTTACTTCCTTCCCAATCTTTGCCACTATATTTTTGCTGACGTAGATAGTTTGTTAAATCTCGTTGCATAGTAGAGGCAAATTGTTGTGCCTCTTGAGAAAGCCCTTCCATATTTATAGAAACTTCTGGTTCTACCTCTTGGCTAAAGCTTTGGAAATTACCAGCTACGATTAAAACTGCAAGTAAGATTATTAATTTTAACTCTTTTATCATTTTATTGCGTCCGATTATCTAAATTACTTAGTAATGTTTTTGAAATTTATGAAAAAAATTGGATTTTCATTCTTTCTATTTTTCTTTTCGTATCAAATACAAGCACAGAGCTTAATTGAATACGATAAGAAATTGGAAAGTGTTGCTCTTTTTGACTCATATCAATTCTATTCTAATCAAGAATTAATCTTTGCCAGACCAACAGACGAAAGAAATAACATTTTAGGTACACTAATTACTCCACAAAGATATGGCTTTACAGAACTGAGCACTGCTAATATATACTATCTAAGAGGATTTGGAGATATTAGAATTGGTAGTAATATTGCTTTAATTACGAATAATCTTTATTATGAAATACAACCGACAATAAAAGCAAACTATGAGTATGAGAAACTAATAGTAGGTGCATCGGTAGATTATACCCAAATGACTATAAGGGATCAAGCCAGCAATAACAATGTTAAAATAAATCTTGGTGCTGGCTTAAAGGTGGGTGATGATTTGAAATTTGGTTTTAATATAAACAACTTACTTAATT
>VYMC01000223.1_pt1 | contig 12790 bp, 13 predicted proteins | sample 5115301 | NCBI WGS metagenome assembly VYMC01 (sample SAMN12291802, study PRJNA351875) | freshwater metagenome | isolation source: freshwater lake | place: USA: Michigan, Wintergreen Lake | collected 2013-08-08 | reverse complement strand
ATTGTTATCCGTTGTCTTTTAACTCAGCGTCGGGTTTTGAAGGGTTGTCATCCGTTGTGATAATTGTACCAGAAGGCAATTGATAGCCTGTTAAATTCCCTTGTTTCCACCACCGCCAAGCCGTTCGATAACTTATTGCTGCTTTTTTTGCATATTCTGATAGTTTCATGTCTGTATATTACCATGCCTGACTATATCTGACTATATTTGTATTGAAACTTTACAATACCTAGTTTTGCTCAATAGGGCGACGAAAGGTGAAAGGCTCTTATCAATTTGGCAGTTTAGCGAGCGGGACGGTAGTTTTTAGGGAGAAGCGGGAAAATTATCGAATAACCAGGAAAGCAAGGAAACAATCAAACCAGCAGAAAAGGAAATTATCGCCACGATCGCCTCGCTACCAAGATAACGCGATAAAAAACTGCCTTGAATTTGGGCGATCGGTAGTCGCGGATTTAACCCCACTTGGATGCTGTTGGTATTGCCGGAAACGCTCACTTCTAAACCTTGTGATGCTTCGGTAATCTGCAAGTTTTCCCCCGTGGTTTTTAGTTTGAGGTTTTGGTTGCTATCCTCTCGGATAATTTTTATCTGATTTAATATCTCTACTCCCGGTTTCTCGACGATCAGGAATTGGTTTTCTTCTAGCTTAAGATCCTGTTGAGCCATCCGGATATTACCGGAAATAATTGTCGATTCCACTAAGTCATCTCTCACATTATTACCGGTGATAATCGGTCTCTCAAATCTAACATTACTAACTTTAATATTGCGCCAAAAAATAGGCTGTTCTTGATCTGGAGAAAGTTGTAAATTAACATCGATCGCTTGTTGTATTTCTAATCTAAATTCGGTGGTGCTGAGATTAAATTCGAGGGGAATATCCTCTTTTTTTAGGGGTAAATTAGCAATTTTATAACCAGAAAGAGTTATTTTAATCGGGTTGCCGCTAGGGTTAAATGATAAATTTACTGGTTGAGAATTTGGCTGCAAACTAAAAGCCAAAAGATTATTAAAAGGCGCGTATTTGAGATTTTTTACTCTAGTTTCCTTTTGTAAACGGAGTTCTTGCAGGATAAAATCCGCCGTCGGGGTAATTGTTAAAGTGCTATTTTCCCGGATTGATTCAATTTCTAGTCGCTCTCGTTTATTGAGTTCGGGATCTGCAAGACTGCTAAAGGTGCCAGCGAGGGTAAATTTTTTCAGTCCCGATAGATCTATCTGGGCAAGATTATCGACATCTTTGAGCAATAAACTTTCGTTTTCTTGACAGGTAAAACTAAAGCTTTTTACCAATAAATTGCCTTCAAAGTTTTGTTTAACTGGGATAATTCCCCAAAAAATCGACAGGAAAACCAGTGCTAGAGTAACTATAAAAACTGTGCAAAACTTGAGATTTTTCCTGATAAATCGCCAGAAACTTTTAAAATTATGCTTGGACTTCATTTTAGCCACTGGGGATTATGTTCAAAAGTTATATTAATCGGGGCATTTCTGGGAGGAGCATCATCTTGTTCTAATAAAGCTTTGACTCGCAATTCGTACAATCCCGCCTTAGCCAGTTTACCATCAGAAGTACGCCCATCCCAAGTAAAGAAAATTTCTCCTTTTGGTTGCCAGTTAGGGCGAGAAGTCTCATAGATAACCTTGTTGTTCTGGAGGATTTGTAATTCTTTGATCTGGCTACGCACATTAGCAAAAAGGACGATATCGTAGGTTGTTGCCTGATTAAAAATAACCGGCAAATAGATCAATTTACCGTCACTGATAGAGGCCGTGGCCCGCAGACTTTCAAGGGCGATATCTTCGCGATCAATAACATAGTTAGACCATTTAAATTGATAGCGAGAACCTTGGGGACGCAAGGTGAGGGGAGCGAGTTGATAATTTTTTGGCACAGAACGCACTATCACTTTCGGCACTCGGTCATTACGACTAGGTACTTCCAACTTTAGGGAGTCAGTCATCTCCCGAATCCGGCCGATAGAAAGGGAAATAAGACTAAAACTGCCCGCAATATCGATCGGAGCTATTCCCTCACAGCGCTTGTCATTATCTCTCTGGATATAGTTGCTAGATCTAGTATTTCCCGTCCCACAGTTTTGAGCTTGAATAGGAGGGAAGAACGAGACTAAAATAAGACTAAGAATTGTTAAGTTAAGGACAATAAATGATTTTTTCATGGTACAGCCACCTGCCATTGAGCTAATTGTTGGAGAACTCGATCGATTGGGTAAGCGAAACCGATACCAGTAGAATCGATTTGGGACTCGCTAATCGTCCTAAACATCAATCCGATCACCCGCATTTCCCGATCGAATACTGGACTACCAGAAGCGCCAACTCCCAGACTCACATCGATTAATAAATTGCCGCTACTAGGGTGAATACCAATGGTAATCGCCTCGTACTTCGACCAATCTTTTGATTCAGGATGTCCGATGATAGAAATCCGTGTTTCTGCGGCAATTTTGCCTTGATGAAAGGTTAAAGGACTGATATCGTCTGGTAAACCCGTGACTTCCAGCAAGGCTAAATCCAAGTTTTCTTGGGGTTGGGTGATCTGACTTATTTTAGCCACTACACGATCGCGCGGGAGGTTGGGTAGATTTTCGCCGTAATAGGGTTCCACTTCCAGATTATTATCGCCCCTCTGTTCCGTGTCGCGATCGACCACCACATGACGATTAGTGATAATCCACACCGTTGTTCCCCGGCGTTTGACCACATAACCCGTACCGTAGGCAGTCCCCTTGGCGTTACCGGTAAAGACCACACTGATTTTAACGATCGATCGCTTGATCGGGGTGAGGGGATCCTCTTGGGGTAGATATTTAGTATTATTCAAAGCGATGATCTGCTCCGGTTGTTGCTGCAAGGATAACAAGCGCCGGGCCTCTTGCAGGTTATTGCTGGCAAATTCAAACTTCGGATCGATTTTTGTCGCCTTCTCGAACTCAGCGATCGCTGCCTCTAGCTTGCCCTGTTCCTGTAGGAGCCGACCCAAATTATTATGGGCAAGGGTGTGAGCGGTAGTAGGAGTCCCAGTAGTATCATCCGGTAAATCTAAGGCCCGACGGTACATTTCCTCGGCTTCTGTCAGTTTTTTCTGGTCATACAGCACGTTACCGAGATTGTTGTAGGCATCGACAAACTTATCATCAAGAGCGAGCGCCCGACGGTACATTTCCTCGGCTTCTGTCAGTTTTTTCTGGTCATACAGCACGTTACCGAGATTGTTGTAGGCATTGACATACTTATCATCAAGAGCGAGCGCCCGACGGTACATTTCCTCGGCTTCTGTCAGTTTTTTCTGGTCATACAGCACGTTACCGAGATTGTAGTAGGCATAGACAAACTTATCATCAAGAGCGAGCGCCCGACGGTACATTTCCTCGGCTTCTGTCAGTTTTTTCTGGGCCCTCAGCACGATACCGAGATTGTTGTAGGCATAGACATACTTATCATCAAGAGCGAGCGCCTTGCGGTACATTTCCTCGGCTTCTGTCAGTTTTTTCTGGTCCGCCAGCACGATACCGAGATTGTTGTAGGCATAGACATACTTATCATCAAGAGCGAGCGCCCGACGGTACATTTCCTCGGCTTCTGTCAGTTTTTTCTGGTCAGACAGCACGTTACCGAGATTGTTGTAGGCATAGACATACTTATCATCAAGAGCGAGCGCCTTGCGGTACATTTCCTCGGCTTCCGTCAGTTTTTTCTGGAAATATAGGACATTACCTATATTTTTGTAGGTTTCTGGAAGTTTTGGGTCGAGAGCGAGCGACTTTTGACAGAAAATCAGTGCTTCGTCTAACTTATTTTGACGGAATAGCGCGTCGCAGAGATTGCTAAAAGCCACAGCACTGTTAGGCTCAAGCTGAATAATTTGTCGCCAGATTCTTTCGGCTTCCTGGTATTTTTTTTGCGCTTGAGCGGTTTCACCCTGTTGCCATAACTGCTCCAGTGTTTGTGCCACTGTTGTCGGCGGCATGATCATCAATGCCAAAGTTAACACCCAAGCCAGCCGCATCACTTTCATAAGCTGATTAAAAATATTCTATCTATAGGTTAACAGATAGCAATGGAGTCAGGAACATTGCTGCATCTTAGTCGGTTAAGTAGGGTTTGCGGCAAAAAGTACGGGCGAAGCATTCGGATAGAAAATCTTCGGTTTTACCGATAGGTTATTGTCCGAATGCTTCGCCCCTACAGGACGCGGAACCATGAAGACGCAAGGTTTTGAACCACGATTCTCTCAAAATCTTGCACCTGTTTCGCGAAACAAGACCCTAAAACCCTTACTTCGTCTATATTTCACCATTATTCAGCTAATCCTAAGTATATCCATAACTTATACTTTTTAATAGCAGAACCGACTGAAGAGCAATATTTACCTATTCAGGTATTAGATACCCTAGCTGATCCATCTGCCAACCTAACTTAGTTGGCTGCTGATAAACCTTTTTCAAAGTGTTAATATCCCGGCTAGAAATCGGGGCAATATCTCTAGTTTGAGCGAAATACATCACATCCGTCTCTAGGGGACTATGACCCCAAATTCCCAAAGCGTGACCTAATTCGTGCCGCGCTGCCGCTAAGGCCGACCGATCGGCTAAATTAGGACTAATCTGGATACTCATCCGATGAGTTAAGCGATTTTCCTTGACAAAAATCTCGTATTGTGTTATGGCAGAACGCACCCGGGGCAGTTCTAACTTACCAGTTTCGGGATTAAAACGGACTCCCGACGGTGGTAACTCCCGTTTAACGAGGATATCGGCCAATTCTGCCCGATTTACCAACTCGATCGGCAAATACTGCCCCCATTCAGCGATCGCCTGTTGTACCAAACTCAGCCAAGAACTGCGATCGCTCTGAACATAAATCTTCACGGGAAATTGCGACCAAATCAACGCTCCCACGGGACTGATTTCCACAGCATCAAAATAATCCCCGGGTTGGTTTTGCTCTTGCCATTGGGCTAAATTAGCGGGTAAAGGATGGGTTTTTAACTCTGGTAGCGACCGACTGTCGGCAATCAGAGAATAGGAAAACAGCAAAAGACTCGCCAAGGCTGCGAGTCCTAGAAAAGAGAACCGACCTCTTAGCATTTAGCGATTTAACCAGCCGGCGCTCAGTACAATAGTTAGGGTGATAAATACCGTCCCCAAGGCCCAAGTCACCTGATTTAAGGTTTTTTCCGCCGTTTTTGCGCTGGTAAAAATCTGTGATTGACCGCCAATACCGCCAATACCATCCCCTTTGGGACTGTGTAATAACACCAAAATCGCCAGAAAGGCCGCTGCCAGCGCCCAAATAATCTGTACTACCAGCACCACTGTCATGATCATTACTCTCTATTTTCCATTACAAAGTATAGCAGTTATCAAGCAGTCAGCTTTGAATTAGTTATCAACTAGGGTCGTCTTCATTCTCTATATCCTCAAGTGTTAGTGGTGCTTGGGCGCTATGGCGAACATATAACACATAAACCGTACTATCTCTAATTGTAAAAAGCACTCGATAGACATTTTTACCTTTCCCATAAAAAAGTTGTCGGACTTCTTTGGGTAGAAAAATCCTCTGTTCGAGCGCTAAAGCACAACGAGTTGGTTTCTCTTGCAGAGTCGCAATAGCATTCATTAATCCTCGAAACCAACGGTCAGCAAACTCGGCATTATAACCTCGATACCAGCGATAGGCTTTTTCGATCTGTGCCGTGGCAGTTGCGGTAATTTCAACCTGAAATACCATATTTTTCGGCCATTTCTTGGGCAAAATCGGCAAGAGGACGGGTTTTACCAGAGTTGATCTCCTCAAAACCTTGCTGAATCCCCTCGATGCTCTCTAAATACTCCATCAGTTGTCTGAGCTTACTAGGATCGATTTGATCGAGAAAAGTCACCAGCACTTGTGAGCGATCGCTAATATCATTGGGTAACTCGGTTAGGTGTATTTGTCCATCTCGATAAACACCTTCGATGGTTTTCAGCATAAAATTCCCCTTTATTGACTTTTTACCTGTTAAAGCGAGATTCGGACGGGAGTGCGACTGGCTTTAATTTCCACCTCGGCTGGTTTAATCAGCGATCGCCCAGTCATTTCCACCGGGACGGGAATAGCGAGAATTTCGAGGATAGTGGGGGCAATATCGGCTAAACGACCATCATCCCGCAGCTGCACATCGCCACCATGGCCGGGTATTTTTCTCCCTTCCCCTTCAATTAAAATTAAAGGAACGGGATTAGTCGTGTGGGCAGTCCAAGGATTACCCGACTCATCCACCATCGTTTCCGCGTTACCGTGGTCCGCAGTGATTAACACTGTTCCCCCCAATTTATTGATGCTACTTAACAACTTAGCCAAGCATAGATCCACCGTTTCCACTGCTTTCATGGCCGCCTCTAAAATGCCCGTATGACCCACCATATCGGGGTTAGCGTAATTGACCACCACAAGACTATAGAGCCCCTGTTCGATCGCCCCACAGACCGCTTCCGTTACCGTGGCCGCCGACATGGCCGGCGCTTGGTCATAGGTGGCGACTTTCGGACTAGGAATTAATTCGCGCACTTCTCCCTCAAAGGGTTTTTCTAATCCCCCATTAAAAAAGTAGGTGACGTGGGGATACTTTTCGGTTTCCGCACAACGAAACTGTTTTAATCCCTGTTGAGCAATCACCTGTCCTAAAATATTATTGAAATTCTGGGGAGCAAAGGCCACATCTACCAGTATTTTCGGATCGTATTGGGTAAAAGTGACAAAACTAAGGGGAGAAATTAAATCTCGATCGAAATCTTCAAAATCGGGCATAGTCAGGGCATAACATAACTGTCTAGCTCGATCGGGACGGAAATTATAGAATATCACCCCATCCCCCGCTTCGATCGCCCCGGTTGCAATTCTGGTGGGGGGAATAAATTCATCGGTAATATTTTGATCATAAAATGCCTGTAATACTTCTGTGATCGATCGCCCGTCGATACCTTGATCACTGGTCATCACGTTATAGGCTTTTTCCACCCGATCCCAACGGCGATCCCGATCCATGGCATAATAACGGCCACTGAGAGTCACCAGGCGACCGAGATTGATTTTATTAATATGTGCTTGAATCCGTTTAATAGCGAGCATTCCGTCGGTGACATTGGTATCGCGACCATCGGTGATGACATGAATGCAGACATCGCTAATCCCTTGTACTTTCGCTAAGTCTAATAATCCCAGTAAGTGATCGAGATGGGAATGGACTCCCCCCTCGGAACATAAACCAATCAGATGTAATTTGCTTTTTTTAGGGCGAATCTCGGCGCAGAGTTTTAGTAAAGCCTGATTTTGTTGAATCGAACCATCTTCGATCGCATCGGAAATCCGTACTAGCTCCTGTGGTACAATTCGCCCCGCTCCGATATTGAGGTGGCCAACTTCCGAGTTGCCCATCTGTCCTTCCGGTAGTCCCACATCCTTAGCGGAGGTGCGGATTAAGGTGTGGGGATAAACTTCCCAGAGACTATCCATAATCGGGGTTTTCGCCATTGCGATCGCATTATCCGACCTTTGCGGGCGATAACCCCAACCATCAAGGATAACCAGCACGACTGGGGATATAGGTGCGTGGGTCATGATATATAGTCCTAAATCAAGAGTGGATTTCCATGCACTAAGATAATATCATCGAAACTTCCATTGATCACTGGTCTCCTGGCGATCGACCCCCTAGTGTCAGCAAATGATGGGTATGTCTCAAAAAAACGAAACAACTGCTTTAATAATCGCTCTTTTAGCCACTGCGGGCATTTTAGGTGGGGGTTACTTTTGGCTACAAAGTCAATGTGCCGCAGGTCAAGAATTTTTTCTCTGTGGCAGCAGTAAAAGTCCGCAAAAATCCCCCACATCGGGAAGTGCCTCCTCTCCCCTACCCCCTCCCCCTTTACCCCAAGGAGTGGTTAGTTTTGCCCCACCGACTTCTATCCCCAGTGGCACGACAATTCGCATTAATGGCTCTACCAGTATGGTACAGATTAATCAAGCCTTAAAAGCCGCTTTAACGGCCAAATTTCAGGGGGTAGAGGTATTGACAAATGCTCAAGGATCTGATATTGGATTAGAGGAAGTGGCCCGGGGGGCGATCGATATTGCGGCGGTGTCACGACCTTTAACCGAGTCAGAACGCTCTCAGGGATTGGCTTCTAGTCCGATCGTTCGAGATGTGATCGCTGTTGTGGTGGGGGTAAAAAATCCCTTTGCGGGGGGGTTAACCACTACCCAAGTTAAAGATATTTTTACCGGAAAAATCACCTCTTGGTCGGAGGTGGGCGGTTCTGCTGCTACTATTCAAGTGATTAATCGTCCTCCTATTAGTGGCACTTATCAAAGTTTTCGTCAGGAAGTGCTGCAAGGGGGGGAATTTGGTACAGGAACTAATTTTAAAATGATGGACAGGGATGCCACCACCCCAATTCTGCAAGCTTTGGGACTGAATGGCATTAGTTACGCTACCTATAGCCAAGTGGCTAAACAAAAAACCGTCAGGGCGCTCGCTATCGAGGGAATTTTACCCAGTGAACCTAATTATCCCTGGCAGCGTACCCTTTACTACGTTTACAAAGAACCTGCTAGTGAAGCGGTCAAAGCTTTTATGGGTTTTGTGACCTCTAGTGATGGTCAGGAAGCGATTTTTCGGGCCAATGAAGACCTACAAAAGTAGTTAGCGAGAATATACGAAAATCTGGGAAATTTTACCCCTTGCATGACTAGGGTGAGCATTGCCTATTTTACCGTGGAGACGGGGAGGCATTGAGAATGGTTAGTTGAACACCATTATCTTTTTCATAAACGATCGCCACGGGAATGGTCAACCCGGAATCTTTTTTCGGTAAGGCGGGGAAAATATAAGCATAACCGTCTCCTTTGAGGAGAAGTCGCCAAACTCTGGGTTTGTTGGGGTCGGTGAGTTCTTCACCGAGGAGGCGATCGTAGGCTTTGCGATCGCCGATGATCCGCAAGTCAGTCGGGTTATCGAGGGGGTTATCGAGTTTGCGTCCTAAAGGGGCATTTTTAGACATCAGAAGGGTGACGACGGGCAGTGAAGAGGTTTCGTTGACGGCATCTTTCCAAGCATCGGCTTGTGCTTGCCAACGGGCCAGCCAAAAGAGGGCGGTGAGGATAAAGAGGACGATAATTAGCTCATTCAGCAGAGAGGCGAAAAAGTTAAGAATCTTTGTCTGGGCTTCATTGAAAGTAAAGGGCAATCTTCGTAGGTATTTACTGCCCCATTTTTGACCCCAGTGCAGGGTGACGAGAATAGCTAAGACTGTCACACCCAAAACGAGAATGGTTCTCAGGAAGGCGAGGGGTTCCCCGAAAAAGGTTTGGAAGGCGGCAAGATAAAAGGATTCGCCGGGTAGGTTAAGGGTAGTGACTTCGAGTTGAAAAAAACTGAAGTAAGTCCAGCGATAAGTCCATCCGGTAAAGTACAGGCCGGCGGCTAACAAAGCCAGCACACCGAGGAGTTTGCCGAGGGGATTGTATTCGGGGGTGGTCTGGGGTTCAGCCATGACAAACAGCCTATGGTTGTGAGCGGAGAAAAGAGGTGTTAGGATTCTATCATCTCTTAATTTATCTGGATATTGAGGGGTTAATCCGGTGAAGAAGACTATTTTGCAGGGGAGTGTTCTGGCTTTACTATTGCTGGGGGTGGCCAGTGAGGGGCATTGGGCCGGGGGGCAGGGTTCCGCTCGGAGTCAGGGAACAGTTTTAGAAGTGGCGGTGCCGGATAAGGCGACGGTGACGAGGAAACAGGGGGCTTCTCTGACGGGTCAATTAACAGCTTTTAATCAAACAAGTTTGACGCTTTCGGCTGAGGGTTATTCGGAAAAGGTTCCGTTGACACAAGTTAAGGCGATCGCTTTTCAGGGAGGTGATATCTGGAGTACAGGAAAGCCTCTGCCGATTAAGTTCAGAGGAAGTAAAATATTGCCAGATTTGCCCATTCCGGCCTTGAAGCTGGGAAATCCTCCCAGACAAGCGACGATCGCTCTAGCCACGATGAGTCCTCAAGGGCGAGAACGATTGTTAGAAGACACCCAGAATAAACCCCACGGAGTGAAAAAGATTCTCTTGAATTCGTCGGCAAAAATGACGATTTACATTGGAGAAATTGAGTAAGTTGTTATTGAGTTTAAAAATCGCTGAGTTTGTTCTATGTTGCCTCTGAAACCGATCGCTCTTATCTCTGTTGCTACTGGTTTAGCCGTCATGGCTTTTGCGGGGTTTGCTACTAATACGACCCCCAAAACCGTCATTTTGGCGAAGGATGGGGGTTTAAGCTCGCCATCTCTGCAAGGGCAATTGAAGGGGATCGATCCTCAATTAGTGGCGCAAAAACAACCCAAAGTGGCTTTGGTGATTGGCAATGCGAACTATGAGGAAGGCGCATTATCTAATCCTGTCAATGATGCAACGGATATGGCGAAGGCGTTACGGGAGTTGGGTTTTGAGGTGACGTTGTGGCAAAATCAGGATTTGCGATCGATGGAGAATGAGATCGCTGTTTTTAGCCAACAGTTGCGGAAAGGGGGCGTGGGTGTCTTTTATTATGCGGGACATGGGGTACAGGTAGAAGGGGAGAATTATTTAATTCCCCTCAAGGCACAACTCCTGAATGAGAAAGATGCCCGTTATGAGGCGGTCGCATTGGGTAAGGTGCTAAATGCAATGGAAGAAGCGAGAAATCAGGTCAATATTATCATTATTGATGCCTGTCGGGATAATCCGTTTTATCGGCGGTGGCGATCGAGTCGTCGGGGTAGCAATGTTCGGGGATTGACGGCTGTTTCTCCTCCCAGTGGCATTATTATTGCCTACGCGACGAGGGAAGGAAATACGGCGGCAGATGGGGTAGGACAGCGCAATTCTCCCTTTACGTCGGCATTACTGGAAAATATCAAGAAACCTAATATAGATGTGCAGTTGATGTTTCGGCGGGTCAGCACATCAGTTAAGGAAAAAACAAACGCAGTCCAACAACCTTGGACAGAAGGGAATTTAGAAGGGGATGAGTTTTATCTCAATCCACAGCAAACTGTTGTAGTATCGCCTCCTCCGTTCAGTCCTCCCCCTGTTACCCCATCGCCCGTGGTCACGCCACAACCAACACCACCCACCCAACCACGATCGACCCTCATCTCCTCAACCACCGGCGTGGATTATACGCCGCTACGGGAACTTCTACAACAGAAGAAATGGAAGGAAGCAGACGACATAACTTTTAAGTTAATGTTAGCGTCAGCCAAGTATCAAAATCCAGATTGGAAAAATAGGGACTGGTTGGATGAAAAGGATATTAATAGTTTTGCTTGTGAGGACTTAAAATTTATTGATCGGCTTTGGTCTGGGTACAGTAATAATCAATTAGGACTGTCTGCACAATTAGAGTTTTGGAATGATGCTAAAAATAATTCAACAACTATCATTGAAGCTTATCGTCAATTGGCTGAATCGGTCAAATGGATACTACCATCTAGTACCAGTTCTGGTAGTAGCTATATATCGAGTGATGATATTAAATATGCTAATCCCCCTCAAGGACATCTTCCGGTACAAATAACTTATCCTTTAGGAGAGGGTTGGTCAGATGGAGGGAGCAATACGAATCGGCACTTGCTATATTCACGCTTTGCAGATTGCCGAAAGAAAGGTAATTAATATCAAGAACTGCTTAGATGTTTTTAGATATTGTTTAACATCTTATTCCTCTACTTCCATCGGGTGCAATGGCGGATTCACACTCTTTAGCCCCGTTCAGATTTACACCACTCATATCAGCCCCAGTAAAGTTAGTATGACCAATATTCGCATTAGCTAAACTCGCTCCCGTCAAATTAGCATCCATGAATCGTACATGATACAACAAAGTACTATTTAGATTGATATTTTTGAGATTAGCCCCAATGAGGTTAGCACCATATAGGTTAGCACCTGTTAAAATTGCCCCTTCCAAATCAGCTTGTAGTAAATCACTTCTCTCTAAATTAGCACTTCTTAAATTAGCACCTTTCAGGTTGGCATTCTTCAAGTTCAAATTGCTTAAATCTGCCCCACTGAGATCGCAACCGGGACATTGTTTTGTCTTTTTTAGTTTTGCTACATGATCGGGGTTTTCTGCATAAATAGGGGCGGTTAACCCAATGAAGCTAAAGATAATGGCAACAGTTAAGGTTTTGAGCCTGATTTCCGCTAACATTTTGTCCACGATTGAAGATGAATAGTCCTTATCTTAGCTTTATCCTGTAAAAATGTCAAAACATTAAAGGGTATTCCACTGGGGGCATCCCACTATCACACTTTTTTAGTGCGTGTTTATATTCAAGAGTTTGGACAGTCCTGTGTCAGTGAATTGTAGCGTATAAGGCGTGTCGCAGTTTTTTCAAACTCCGATCCTACATCGTTTCCACACGAGGTTATCAGGGGTTCCGCGATTCGATACCTGTCACCGTCACCCCAGGAAGGTAAATGCCATTTTCCCCTACATAATCTATGGTTTATAATTACGATAGATATTAACCAGCGCAAGTTAGGAGTAAATACTTGTCAAAAAAGAAATTTCGTAAATCTGTTGAAAGCATTCGTTATCAAATTCTGAATCATCATCAAAAAATTGCCAATGAGAAACAAAAAGGTAAATATTCAGGTCTAGGGGTTGACAAAGAGAGAAAAATCAGCAGTAGGGATAAGAGAGACAACCGTATTCAAGGGGTGATGGACACAGGCCAAAGCCTGGCGGAAG